>Ga0224486_100018_pt1 | contig 99628 bp, 107 predicted proteins | sample TexhydDE_CT_test_FD_172013 | JGI IMG/M metagenome (GOLD analysis project Ga0224486, IMG submission 172013) | Fracking water microbial communities from deep shales in Oklahoma, United States - hydraulically fractured wells DE_CT_test ... | reverse complement strand
CGATGATGAGTGTAGCGCACAAATTGCTAAGGACGATATTTGCTATGATGAAAAAGCGCGAGAAATTCAACATCGATCATACATTTTCGTCTTCTACTCAAAATTTAATTTTACATAGTTGACTCCCGTATTACTCAACTCATCTAAGAGTAATTTCAGTTTGTGTGTAATTTCAGCCTTGGTAGTTTCATATTCAAAATCTATACCAACTTCAACATTTGTTGCCAAACCATATTCGTTACCAATCTTCTTTGCTTCTATTAACTCAACTGCTTTCACATTGCCTCCAACAACCAAACCTTCCCCAGTGACCTTAACAGCCCTTCCCGCTATCACATCAGAGTTCATTATGTAATCTTGCACATTCACATCCTTTTTCGCAATCACTAAACCTTCTGTAACGAACTGCACAGTAACACTTCCATCGGTAACTATTAGCCCCCCTTTGCCTCTACCAAAAAAGCCACCTCTTATGTACACATCTCCACCTGCTTTTATTCTGACGCTACCGGAAACCACACCATTCACATTTAAATCCTTTCCTGCGGTTATCTTAAATGCCCCATCAACGTTGCATGTAATGATAATTGTTCCTGGAAAATCAATTTTTTGGCTTTTTTCTAAATCTCTTTCACCAATTACAAGAACGTTCCTTACATGCACCACTCCATTGTCATCAACATATGGCTGACCTTTGATGGTAGCTATTATTTTATTATCAACCACCTTTGTGTTCTCTCCAGCATACTTTCTTATATCAAAATCCTTACCTTTCTGGCTCGGTAACTCTTTCCCCGTCACGGTCTTGCCTGGTTCTCCATCTTTGGGAGGTATTTTCTCAGCAAGCACTTGCCCTTCGTCACACGTTGGGAATTCGTCGAAACTTGTAGAATCTCTTAATGTATTGAATTTGTAATCTATCATCGCGTCTACTGGAGGAGTTGGCTCAACACCTTCCGCAACCACAACTTGCTGGTATGTTAGCTTCTCTTCAAGAATCTTCTCCAGCACGTCTTTTTTAATTCCATAAACCACTCCCGATTCAATCAGGATTTTCATCAGTTCTTCAACTGTCGGAACTTCTCTTTCAAAACCCGGAATGATGGTTACGTATGCTTTCATTTCATCCTCACTTATCGTTACATGAACCCTTGGATTCTCATATTCTTTAAGTTTCTCTTCAAGATTTTCAGGTGTAGTTAGTGTCTTTTGTAAATGTTCATCTTTCCTTTTTAATGTAAGTTCGGAAGAATGCTCTTCGATAATTAATTGTTTTATTTTAGGAACTTTGAAGATTATCGGTGTCACAACTGCACGAATAGTCCCATCTATATCTGTGCTGACGTCAACATGAACATGCTCATACCATTTCGATCCGTATCGTTTCTCGAGTTCCTCGAAAACCTCCGTCAATTCTTTTACCCTAATAACTTTCATACCCTCCCCCCTTATTATCTTTCCATCTCCTTTTTACCGTTCACAATGCAGGAGTTAATAAATTCTTTCTAAGCACATACCTTCTTTTACAAGTCCTCCGTTTTTCGCATCACCAAAACCTATCTTGTTTTTTCCCGGGAATTGGATATACTTTATCCACAATGCACCTTTTCCACAAGCAATTAGTCCTCCCTTTGATTTGTCTATAGAAATTATCGTCCCTGGTTTGTACGTACTATGCTTGTCATTTTGTTCTATCTCGCAAGCAGCAAAGAGTTTGACCTCCGTATTGTTTAACCTTGCTTTCACACCTGGGACCGGGTCATACGCTCGTATTTTGTTTCTTACCATCTCCGCCGGCATTGAGAAATCAACGTGCAAATCATTCTTGTCTATCTTAGGTGCATAGCTAGCTTGTGAGTGGTCTTGTGGAACCAGAGGCACCGGATATCTTTTCAAAAATTCATCGAGTAATTCTGTTCCATGGATAATCATCTTTTCGTACAATTCGCCAAGTGTTTCACATTCACTGATTTCAAACGCTTTTTGCAAAGCTATATCACCATCGTCCATCCCTTCAGAAATTTTAAATATTGTAACCCCTGTAACTTTTTCTCCTGCTTCCAAACATCTTTGCATAGGAGCGGCACCACGATATTTAGGTAAAAGAGAAGCATGAACATTATAGAATGGTATAGCATCCAAAAAGGGTTTCTTCAAAAGCCGGCCGTAGGCGACAACTATTCCGATATCAGGTTTGTATTTCTCGAGTATCTGCGGTCCTTCCCTCACCAAGCTTTTGGGTTGGAAAACGGGGATATTATACTTCAAAGCCACTTCTTTTACAGGGGTCGGCAACAACTTCTGACCTCTGCCACGTGGCTTGTCTGCCTGTGATATAACAGCCACAACGTTGTATCCCTTCTCCAATAAAAACTCCAAATAGCTTGCTGCAAACTCTGGAGTGCCAAGAAAAAGAATCCTCAAATCATTTCTTGTCTTTTCACTGCTCATCTATACAACCTCGCTTTCTTTTCTACACCAAAATTGCTCTCATTTCGACATTTATTACATTTTTATTATATCATAAAAGCCAATTTCAAAATCCGTTGCAAAAATCCAGGAAAGTTTTGATATAATTTACAATGTTAGAAATGCCAAACTCTGAAAAGGGACGGTAAAACCAAAGCAAAAACTGGGAGGGGTAAAGATGAGAAAGTTCAAGTGGATTTTTGTGGTAACGTTAGCTGCACTTTTACTGAGCACATTTACTTTTGCTGAAGTTAAAGCGCAAGATTTAAACAGAATGTTCTACGAAGCCAGAAGAGACCGAGATGTGACCAAGATACAAAACGTGATAAAAACGATAGAAGCAACATTACACTTCGACAAAGATACAACACTCTTAACAATCCTTGCAGATGCGTATTTGGAATACGGCCTGTGGGGAATTAGCGACAAAGAAAAAGAAAAAACCTACGAAAAATCACGCCAGTATGCTGAAATGGCTTTGAAACTCGACCCAAAGAATGGAAGAGCGTCTTACATCGCAGGTGCTGCAATTGGTAGGCTCGCACAATACAAAGGCATTGTTCAAAGTCTATTCATGCTTGGTGATTTTGACAGATACATCGACAACGCAGTTAAATTGCTTAACGAAACTGATGAAGAACAAAGACTTTATAAAACCTTCGCACTCATTGCGTCTGGTATGAGATACAGGGATGTCCCATGGCCGCTCTACAACTACAAAAAATCCGAAGAACAGCTTAATATGGCAGCTAAACTAACTCCTAACTACTCAAACATATACCTTGAGCTTGGTTATTTGTATCTAAAAACCGGAGATAAAACTAAAGCGAAGGAGATGTTTGAAAAAGTTATTTCAATGGGTCCACATCCGTGGCTTATCAAAACACACGAGGATGCTGTAAAAAGTGCACAGGAGGAATTGAAAAAACTCAAATGACCGTAACTTGCATTGGAAAGTTAAACATCGATTTTAACTACTCAGTAGACACTATAGAGATTGGAAAAAATCATGTATCTGAGAATGTAGAAACTTCTATTGGTGGTAAGGCGACAAATATCGCTGTTGCACTGAGAAAGCTAGGTATCCTGACACAACTTATCGCGAACATCGGAGACGATGAGCTCGGCACAAATGCAATTTCACAGCTGCAATCGTTTGGTGTAATTCCTCTAATCAACGTGAAGCCCGGCACACGCACGGGCTTCACGTTTATCGTTGTTGAAAGTGATGGAACAAATACAATGTTCAACTATCTTGGAGCGAATGCAACACTTTGTGTTGAAGACATTGCGTTGCACGAAAAAACTCTAAAAAACTCTGACATAATCTTCTACCAGATAGGTGCAGGAGAATCTGATGAAATACTTTCATACTTAAAAACCTTAGGCAAACCCATCTTCCTCGAGTTGTGCAAATATGTAGAACCAAAAATACTTGATGGGATAGATTTCGTTTCACTCAACGAAGAAGAGGCGTTGAAGATAACCGAAACAAAGAACACGTTTGAAGCGTTAAGTACTTTGTTGGATTTGGGGATAAAGAATATATTCATGAAACTTGGTGCGAAAGGCAGTATACATGCTTGCGAAGAGAAAATCACATATGGGAAACCATATACGATAGATGCACTTGATACAACAGGCGCGGGTGACGCTTTTAGCGCAGGATGTATATATGGTATTCTAAACAATTTTCCGGTCGAGAATATCCTCTCTTTTGCCAACAGATGTGGAGCACTAACATGCACAAGGAAGGGCACAACGCGGGCATTTCCAACGATTGAGGAAGTACAAAAATTCAAAGAGTAAAACCATCTACTTTTTTATTAAATTGCCCATCACTCTATTTTTCCACTCCAATGCCATGCATACTACCATCCATACCATTGAATGCAAAGGCAAAACAAAAAACCGATGGGGTCTGAACACCCCATCGGTTTGCTTTGACGTTAAAATGAAACTATCACTGTCCGAAGATTGTCCACCAGACATAGATTGGCTGCGAGTCGGTGCCCAAATTCAATCCACCAAAGTCATCAATTATAGTCCATGTGGTTCCAGCTTTTAGAACTCCGTAAACAGGGATGTCTTCACCGTTCAATGTTACTGTTCCTTGGATTGTAATATCTGTCGCTGCTGGTAAGAGCGTTTGTATACCAAATGAAATTTGACCTGAGAGTAACGACAAATCGTATGTTTGATTTCTTGCGTATGCCACACGACCGTAAACTCCTCTTAGTAACGGATCAACAACCACAAATTGTGGGTCTTTCAGTGTTGAGAGGTTAGTGCTGAATTTAACTTGCAGTGTCGAATTAAAATTGACATTGAGTTGTGTTGCATCTGGAGAAACTCCAAAGCCGACGAAGGAAGCTTGCCTTTCCTCAGCCATTCTCAAAGCAATGGCATAACCTCCGGGAATACTTTCTCCATCGTAAGGAGCCAGAGCTCTATCCCAGTGGTCTGGTCCACCAACAAATATGTCGTAAGTGCCGCTGTCGATGTGTGGGAACCTTGCTATACCATCAGGACCTGTTTTCGCATAATAGCATGAACCATTGTCTCTCATCATTGATACAAAGACCGTTGGGACTCCGAAATTTCCTTTAGCATCCGTAACAACTACTTGGAACTCTTCGACTCCACCTTGTGTCGGAAGAGGACCTTGCAATGCTGCATCGAGCTTTACCAGACCATAACCGGTATCGTGATCCCAACCATTTCCGTTAAAATCGAATGCTGTGTTTTCGAGTAATTTTCTTATCTGCCATGGTTTTGCGTTCGGGAATTTTTGTAGCAATACAGCAACAACACCTGTTACATGCGGTGCAGCCATTGAGGTTCCTTGATAGTAATCATAAGTACCGCCATTTGTTGCAGGAACGTTTTCGTTGTGCCCTTCGTATCCGATACTATCTTCGCCAGGAACCGTCGAGAGAATCGTAACTCCAGGTGCGCCAACTGAGACTCCATCGCTTCTGCTTGAAAAACCTGCCACTCTAAATGTTCCACCGTAGTAGTCAAGAGCAGCAACTTGGATAACACCAGGATAACCTGCTGGATATTGATGGTGTGAATCTGATGTATTGTTACCAGCTGAGACAACCATGACAACTCCATGCTCCATCGCATAATCAAATGCTTCTTTCATTGTGTAGCTGTAACCCCAGCCACCCCAAGAGTGGTTCATTACCTTTGCACCATGGTCTGTTGCCCAAATTATACCTGCTGCGACATAATCGTCGCCAACGTAACCATTTCCACCAACAAGTGCTGGGTCATCGAATATAACTATCGGCATTATCTTTGCACCAGGTGCAACACCAACGATACCTTTTCCATCTTTCTTTGCCGCAATCGTTCCAGCAACGTGTGTTCCATGTGAACCACCGTAGGATGAATCTGTTCCTGCTGGGAGTTCTTCATCAAATGCCGGTCTGTATCCTGCGATAACTTGCCCTTCCAAATCTGGATGGGTGCCGTCGACACCAGTATCAACAACCGCAACGATAATATTTGTTCCCGATGCTTCTTCCCAAAGCTGTTGTGTTACACCAATTGCCTCAAGGCCCCAGAGTTCGTTGGAAAGTTCTTCACCGTAATCTCTTGCAGTACTGTTCAACCCAGGTTTTCTGATTTTGTACATATCAGGATTTGGCTTCACAACTGTTGGTTTTATGAGCTCCCTCTTGTAACTTGGTTCAACATACCTGATACCTTTAAGTGCAAGTGCCTTTATCTTGTCGTATGCTTGTTTAACCGTCATTCCATTGAGTTTTATGGAGACCACTTTAATCTGTGGTAATTCGAGCACTACTTTACCGTTAACTGCTTTGACTATTTTATCTACTTCCGACCTATCGTTGTAACCAACGAGGATTTTACCCTCGGTATATTCCCCGTCCCTCAATTCACCGAAGAGTATATGGTAACCCTGAGATTTTATCTCCGGTAACGATGCTAAATCTTTTGCTTTGCTCCTTGGCTCAAAACTCGGATTTGCACATGAAAAGAGCGCGAGAATAAGAGCAACAATGGAAGCTATCAACAATACTTTTCTCATCGCAATCCCCCCTTTCTTAGTTCTCACCGGTTACAAATCTGTGGTAAATCTCTGTTTTAACACCCCGCGGATCAACAAATCCGGCTTCATCAACCTTTATCGCATAAGCAATACTTCTGTCCGTTGCGTCAATCACCATCGCAACTAACAGTTCATTACCCCATTCATAAACTTTGTTAGCCTGGAGCTTGTTGTATGGATACCACGCTCCAGCTGCAAAGTCTATCCAGCGGTATGTTCCTGATGTAAAGTCACTAAAGTTAAATTCGACAGTTGGAGTATCTGATGTGGTGTAGAAAATACTGTAAGAACCTGCTTTTGGATCCTTTCCTATCGAATAGTAGCAGTAATCATTCACAACCTCATCGTATAGCCAGATGTCATAATAGTATGTGACTGTTCCTTCTTCGGTCCTTGGGACTCCATTGAATCTCCACTTGAATGTTGGATCTCTTGAAACATTTGTTGAACCGTTGACTGGGCTTTCGTAAACCACGTCAAACATTGGTAGTGGAATTACGTTACCAATAACTGTGTACGGTGTTTCAAATCCATCGTAAACTGAAGAGACCGCATAGTAGACTTTCTTCATAGGCTCAAGCTCTGCTGAGTAATCGCGGTAGTAATAGTACGTATTTGGAACTGTTGCAATTGGTTCATACGTTACGTTGTCAAAGGACCTATAAATCCTGTAAGCCTTTGGCTGTGCTGTTCCGGATGCTGAATACCATGGTCTCCAGCGTACTTCAATGTAGAGGTTCTGACCTTTGCCTGCTGCTGTCGGATTTGTTCCTTTCTTGTAGAACTCAATTGCCTGGTTTCTCGTGTAAGCAAGTATGTTGTAACTCGTTGGCGCTATTGCTGTGTATTTTTGAACAATATATGGAACAATGCTTGAAACTGGTTGTCTGATAACATTTATATAAACTATCTTTTCATATCTGTTGTCGTTTTGGTCATAAACATCTATCAATACAGGTGTCATTCCTTCAAATTCTTTCGCTGACTGGGTTGCAAGTATAGAACCAGAGTAACCTATTGTTCTTGGATTTGTGAAGGTTCCGGTTCCAGGAACACCACCAACTTTAACATACCAAAGGTTGAATGCGTATTCCGTAGATGTTGCTTGTCCAACAACGCTTATTGTATTAGTAGTCAGATTCGAACCTGGCAACAGCATATTTCCGTTAGCATCATACATTTCGAACTCAAGTTCGAATGGTTTATCAGATGTTGTTGGTCCAAGCTTTGCAACTCTTAATTGAGTTTCAAACTTCACTGTTTCAGCATGCCTTAGTCTTAGACCTTCGATGTACGTTCTTGCATGTCCAGTTTTCTTAATAACAATGTCAAAGTCTGTTGTAGAAGATAGCAGAACGTTGCTGAAAGATGCTTTACCTGTTTCATCCGTGGTTGTAGTTGCTACCGTGTTAGTTCCAGCTCTAAGTTCTACCGTCGCACCTTGTACAGCTGCTCCGGATTTGTAGTCTGTTACGTAAACAGTAAGACTACCTGCTCCATCGTACGGAGCTTTAACTTTGAACGTAAGGTTAGCAATTCCACCTTTGCCGTCTGAAACCTCGATTGTTACATTCTGAGCATCTGTCGACTTCGTTGTGGGGAACCAGTAGTATTTCTTTCCTATAACATACCCCGGACCAGATTTTACCGTAAAGGTTAATGCATCACCATCTGGGTCATACGCGTAATCTGCAAGATTAACAGTTACAAGCTTACCAACGTTTGCAATTTGTTCTGGAACGGGCAAAACATTTGGAGCCCTGTTTGTTGGTGGTACAGGAACAACAGAAACTCTCAACTGACCGTAAGTGAAAGCACCTTTAGAATCCGTTGCCTTAAGCAAGAATATGTAGAGCCCTTCAGAAACACTTGCTGTGCTCCATGTCAGTGTTTTGTTAGTGATACTTGCACCAGTGGGGCCACTTTCTATCGTTATCGTTACTTCATCGCCATCTGGATCCGTAACTTTGTCTTCTAATGCGTAATTCAGAGATTCACCTTTTTGTATTTGAATACCATCCTCAGGCAAGTTCCATACAGGAGCACTGTTTGGCAAAGGATTAACTGTGACTACCAACGTAGCATAGGATTCTCCACCCTTACCATCGCTTGCTTTCAATGTAAAAGTAAATGTTTCAGAACTGGTTGGAGTGAATTTGAATGTCTTGTTCGTGATCATAGCTCCGTATGTTTCTCCAACGATAGTTATCGTTACTGGGTCACCATCTGGGTCGCTTACTTCACTCGAGAGGTCAAACGTCAGTTCTTGACCAACCCTGGCTGTCTTTGTGTAAGAATAGTTCTTCCACACCGGTGGTTTGTTGAACAAGTTACCTACCTGCTCACACCCACTCAGTGTGAGAATGAGCAAAAGCACTAAACCGATAGTTAAAAATACCGCTTTCTTCACCTTAATCCCCCCTCTTTTGAGATGTGGTATTGCGGGCTAATTTAAGGATTTTAACCCCCCTAAAAGGTGGTACGTGACGTCATATTAAATTATACAATTTTTTGTAAGGTTATGTCAATATTTCCCAAAGCGCAACCGAATGTTAAAAATCAGTTCTTCTAAGAAATCCTTTCAGCAAAGCAATGGTATGCTCATAATCTTTCCTGTTAATCACAGAAACAGGCGAGTGTATATACCTTGCTGGCACGGACACAACACCAGCTGGAATGCCTGTGAGCGCGTATCTTCGCGCGTTTGTTCCACCCACTGTGCGCATTTTGTATTGGAATGGTATGTTTAACTGTCTTGCCGTTTCGATGAGTTTTTCAAAAATTGTCTGATGGACAACATATCCACTGTGCATAAATGTGATAGCTGGTCCATCACCAAGGTGCGTCGACCACAGTTGCTTTTCAAGCTCTGGGTCATCTCCGCTTGTTGTTGTCTCAACTGCAATTGCAATATCAGCTTTGAGTTGTTCCGCGATTATCGCTGGTCCCCTAAGTCCTGTCTCTTCTTGGACTGTGAATGCGAAGTATATGTCGTTTTCTGTTTCAATATTTTCGTCTATTAAGTCCATCAACACACTGCATCCACACCTATCATCCAATGCCTTTGCAATGATATACTCACCTTGTTCTTCGTAAGGTGTGATAAATGAAACATAGTCTCCTATTTTAACTTGTTTTTCAGCTTCCGCTTTTGATTTCGCTCCGATATCTATTTTCAGTTCACTGTATTTTGGTGTGTTCATGTATCCGTCTTTCTGCAGGTGTATCGCTTTGTAACCTATCACACCAATAACTTCTTTTCCAACCCTTACCTTTTTTCCAATGATAACCCTTGTGTCTACTCCACCAACTGGTGCAAAGGAAAGTGTTCCATCTTCATTGATGTTGGTGACCATAAATCCTACTTCGTCCATATGTGCATCGAGTAAAATCTTCTTCCCATTGCCTTTACCTTTTTTAAGAGCAATTAAGTTTCCCATTCTGTCTATAAATATCTCGTCAACTTTCCCAGAGATTTTTTCTTTTATATATTCCCTCACCGCGTCTTCATTTCCAGAAGGTCCGCTTATTTCTGTCAGCTCTCTTAGGTATTTGAGCATCATTCTCCCTCCCTGATTGAGCCAATGCTTTGCAATTCTTCATATTCGATTTCTGGCAAGTGCACTGCGGAAAATGCAAGCAGTTTAGCCGTATCTTCAACATCTTTAACGATAATTTTTTCGTAAGGGTTATGCATGTATTTTAATGGGATAGAAATTAATGCTGTCTTCACACCTATTCTTGTAAGTTGAACCTCATCGGTATCTGTACCTGACCTTCCCGCAATCGGTTCTATTTGTACCTTTATATTGTATTTTCCAGATATTTTATTAATATGTTCTACAAATCTTCTGTTCGTCACCGGTCCAACGGCAACAGCAGGTCCTTCCCCCATTTTGATTCTTGGATATCCTGGAATATCTTCATCTCCGTGCGTTACGTCGATAACTATCCCATATTCGATTTCCGATATATACGCCCCACTTCTTGCACCCGGTCCGCCGATTTCTTCTTGTGTTGAGAATACATAGTAAACTTCCGCATCTGTCTTTATCTTGCTAAGTAATTCCGCGGCTTTTATTATCGCAACACAGCTTGCCCTGTTATCGAGCGCTGGTGCAAAGATTGTTCCGTTCTTTTCAAAACCTTCAACATCGAGTGTTACCAAATCTCCGATAGATATGTTTTTCCAGTTCGGGTTCATCGTCACATCAACAAAGAGATGGTCGTAATCTGGTACTTTTTTTGATTCTTCCGTTGTTTGCAAGTGAGGAGGCATGAACCCAACAACGCCTCTGAGCTTGCCGTTTTTAGTGTGAACCCAAACTTTCTGGCTAATTACTGTCTTTGGATCCCAACCACCAACTCCTGAAAGTCTCAGAAAACCATCCTCGTAGATTTTTGTAACAACGAATGCAATTTGGTCTGCATGCGCAAAAAAGCCTATTTTTGGTCCCGTACCTTTCTTCACACATACCAAACTTCCCATAGGGGTTCTGAAACATTCATCAACAAAAGGCTTCATTATCTGCTCGATTTCCTTTAATACCTCGTCTTCGTATCCAGAAGGTCCCGGAATCGAAGTTAATCTCAAAAGCAGTTCATTTGTTTTCAGTTCTACTTGTTTATTAGCCAACTTCTATCCCTCCTATCTTACTGTCGTATTTTCCAACCTCTATTCGTCCTGCTTTTACATGGAGAACAACTGGATAGTTGAATTTCTCAGTAAACGTTCCTTTCAAATCTGAGATTTGGACAAAAGGTGCCTCAAAGCTCAGAGCGATGATAACAGATTCCCTGCCTTCGTTTATCCCCGCCCTCACTGTGCCTTGGCAACGTCCAAAGATAACGACACTACCACCAGCGACAATTTCAGCACCTGCATGCAAGTTGCCTACCAAGATAACATCACCAGAATGGATAATACTCTGCCCACTTCTCAGATTTTTCTTCACCAGCTTGGTTCCAGAGCGTGTATCACCTTGATTGACCATATCGACTTTCTTTCTAATAATCACATCATTTTTCCCTTCGGACCCCATTAAAACATGAGAGATAGTGAGTCCGAGTTCTTGGACCCTTGCAACGATTTTCGGGATATCTGAGATGTGTTTTTCGTGCTCTTCCACAAGTAACATGATTTTGTCGCCTTTGGCAAAGAAATTGCCCATAGCTTTTACTTTATCCTCTATTTTTTGAAGTACATCAACAATATCCGTGTAATCCTTTATGTACAACACAAGACCATCTTTTGTCATCTTGAAATCTACCATCGCCATACCCCTTTGCTTTATTTTAGAATATTATCGTTTCTATCTCATCAATCCACTCAGAGACATCTATCGGAGAGATTTCTTTTACCAACCGCTTGAAGTTAAAGAAATTTTCTCTGAAGATATCTATCTTGTTACCCGAGTTGATTTCAACAGCGCATTCCAAAAGCGCAGCCAGATAATCCGCTGTGCGCACAATTATACCTGTCTCTCCAGAAAATGGTTCAACAGCACAATCGACGTATTCTCTAATTGGTGTCAAAGCTTCGCAACCACTAATCCATTCGATAGTCATTTCTTTTTCAACATTTGCCACAAGTTCGTCAAGACCTGCCACCTTTTTTTTCGTGGGGGTTATGACATCACCTGTGAACGCCTCAGGAAGGTCGTGGAGTATGCTTTTGATGATTATTTCTTCAACATGCTCAAACTTTAAAAGCTTGGCAATCAGGTAAGCTATTGTGACAACAATAAAAGAATGTCCGCTGACACTTGTTCGCACATTCCTGTGCGTTCGGTTCCAGCGAACCATCGATGTGAGGTTGAGAAGGGGTGTCCAAACATATTGAGCGATTTCCCAGTATTTTTCCAGTTCTGTTTGCGGAATTGTTTGAGATATGTTGTTTATCTTCTCCTTAAGTTCTTTCAACGGTTGGCTATAATCGTATAGTTTGCCGTTTTCTTGCGCCTCGAGGTAGCTAATGTAAAGATCAGCAAGTTTATCCAAAGGGTTACACTCTTGTGTTTCTGATACAAGAAGTTTTACAGTTTCTTCATCTGCGATGTTTTTTAAATCATCGAGTGCCTTTTTCCTAACTTCATTCCACACTTGTGGAGCAAACCGTTCTATACGTTCTTTCAACTGCAAAGAGACATCGGAAAGCACGATTTTTGGTAGCTCACGAGATAGTCGCCAACGCAAACTGTTTTCAAGCGCTTGGCTTTTTCTGGTGTTGTCCATGTTTTGAATTGTGATAAAAACAAACGAAAGAAAAAGCGTATTAAAAGAATTATCCGCCTCAGTGAATCTCAACAAGGCAGGACGGTTGTTCCAACGTTGGATGGTAAACAGATTGGTTAAAGAAAATAAAAATGTTCCCTTCCCCAAATAAACCACCCCTCAGCTTTCTTAATTTAGATTATACCACAAGGTGGTTGGGAAATGGAACATTTACTATTCAACAATATAAGTCAATCATCCCAAGTTTAAACACGATCGCGCTTAATTTTTTTAAAACTCTTAAGAATTTGTCTATATAACCATCAAAGTATTACTCGACTTTGCATGAGATTTTTTATTCTTTTCTTTGTACATACGTTCATCAGCAAGTTTTAGGATTTCATATAAACTTCGGTCATTTTCGATAGGAACTATCCCATACGAGAAGCTGATAGCAGATAGGTTTTTAATCCTTTCAAGAAGCATCTCCGGATTTCCGGAATCAACGAAGAGAAGAAATTCGTCTCCACCGTATCTAATAAGCATGTCTGTTTTTCTCATACTTTTTATGCACGCTTGTGCGAACGATTTGAGCACCTCGTCACCTTTTAAATGGCCATATTCATCGTTGATTTTCTTCAGATTGTCGATATCTATAAAAACGATAAATGAATCTCTGCCGGTCCGCTTAACACTTTCTACAGCACTTTCCAACAATTTTAAACCTGCTGCTTTTGAATATGCTCCCGTAAGTGAATCATAAAGTGCCATATTGGACATTTCTTGGTATTTGAGAATATTTTTGTAATGCGTCTCGGCAACGCTTGAAACTAAGTTTAACACTGCAATGTCTTTATTGTTTTGGCCTGAAAAATAAACGCTTATTCTCACATGTTCGGAAGAGAAATTATACAGGACCCCTATTGTGGTGCCTAATATTTTAACAAAGTTAGGGGTCATAACCCTCACACCGCTGGCTCTTGTGTGCATGTAAATAGATTTTGCAAGCTTATCTACAAAATTCCACTCGTCTAATTCACTCAAAAAATTCACAAGATTGACGACAAAATCTATTGGCAAAGTAGGTATTTCTTGAGCCAAAAATGTGTCAACTTTTTCCACCATGCTCACCTCTTTTCATCCTTCCTAAACGATTTATCGGAAAAATGGGTCTAAATTTTTAGAAGGCATTGTATAATAGTTGAGTAAGTAAAAAGGGAGGTTTGAAGATGAGCATTCAGACAAAACTTAGGCCCGCTTATTCGTTAGTTGAAACACTCGTAGCACTTTTGCTTATAAGTATCGTCTTTATGATAATCACAACTGGTATCTCAAGTGTTCTCCAATCTCTTTCATCTATCCAAAACCAGCAAAAGGTGATAGAGCTCCAAAATTTTCTTGCGCGGTATATCTACATCCAAGGGTCCGTCGGGCAAACCACAATCAATTTGGACGAAATTAACAGAGGTTTTCACAAATCAAACGGAACTCAAGTCGCTTATCCGAAAGTTGTAAGTTTCTCATCAACAACAACACCTTTTTTTGTTAAATTCGTTTTTACAATAGAACGAATTCCTGGAAGAACCGAACAATTTATTGTTTACCAATACAAGGCATACTAACCTATCAACGAGAAGGCAGGTGGTCATATGGAATTAACACTTTCTGGTTTAATTGCAAGTATGGTCATAATGGTGTTTGTTATAGCGATGTTAGGTCTAATATTCAACCTAACACTAAATGTGCTCAATCAACAGCAAGAATACGCCGCCTTTTATGCGGAAGTTCAAAGTGTAACAGACATATTAGACAACATTTTGACACAAAGCGTATGGAACGATGAATTGGTGGATGCACAAGGTAGACCCCGGACTACGGAAATTGCCCCAGATGGTAAGTTTGTGTATCTAAAATTCTTTTCACCAGTTGGTATGAATGTCGTTACTGTTAAGAAAAAACTTGAATTTGTGTCAGTAGGCGACAGTGTGATAATACGGTTTGACGGCAAAGACTTGGTCAGGACATCTAAGATAAAATACGTTTCGATTTCACTCCAGACTAAGAAAGAACCCTCAGGTTTAATAATAGACCCAAAATTTCTTGAAGTCACGTTCATTCACAATAACGGAAAAATAAAATATTCTGTTCCATTGCTAACTGCTCTAAGCAGTTCTTCTTAAACTTAGGTAAGAAAATTTGAGGAGGGACTCGCATATGCAAACAAGAAACGGATTCATGACTGCCTTAGTGCTCATCTTCCTAGTGGTTGCAAGTATCATGCTTTTGACCCTGTATCAACTTGTAGGCAACTACAGAACGAACGCTATCAGAATGCAAGTCTCATCGCAACTCGGGATAGATGCGCTCAACTTATTAAACATCGGAGCTGGATTTATGCGAAGTCGTTCGACAGGGGTTTTGGGATTCAACATCCCGTATCAAACAGGCTTACCTTCTTGGTACACTGATTTCAAATCAAAACTCAGTGAGGAATGGAAAGATTTTTTTGAAGTCTATGCAGATAACAAATCTTTCTTAATTGCTGAAATAACACCAGGTGGTAGTTCCGCTACTGAAAGTCAAATACATGACGAGCTTGTTGAATACTTGTCAAATAGGAAGCTCTCAAATGTTTCAATATATGCCATCAAGTCTAAAAATCCGTTTTCTGCTCTGGTTATTGCAAAGGCAGAAAGAGAAGGAAAAGGTGTATACGCTTATGCGATAGTAACCTCAAAACTTTTGAACCAATACGTTTACTTCACAAATAGCGAAAAACGTTCTGATGGAACCACAATCTACTTTCACGCAAACGACCTGATAGACGGACCCATTAGATCACACGATTATATAAACATAAACAACGCAGGTGGAAAACCAACGTTCACATCACCAATAGAGATCGTTGGAATAAAAGACAGAAACGGAAACATAGTAAATCCTGCTAATTATAGCAATTTTGCAAACTTGTTAGGAAATCCACCATACAGGTTATTGACAGAAGCAGATGTAGCCGCACTTGATTTTAACGCGATAAAAAATGAGTATAAAAATTCCATAAATACACTTGTGAGAAATTACACTGACATCCGTTCAGAACCTTTGGTGCTTAGCGGAATAAAATTCAACGGTGATGTCACTATCAGTTTTGCCCATGGGCAATCTGGGAGTAACTACGATATAAAAATTTCCCAAGGTAACACCGATTACATCATCTCGTGGAACCCAGCTCCACCGGATGCCAGGATAAGAAAACAAGGTGGCGGTCCAGCAGAGGAATTTAATATAAAGTTTAACGGCGTAGTTTACGCAATTGGAAATATAACTATCGACGGTCCGACTCAACTTTCAACTTATAAAGGAAATTACACTCTTTTCTCTGAAAATGACATCATCATTAAAGACCGTCTTATTCCTTATAATACTTTCGCAAGTCAGTTCACCAACAATGAACATGGTAACAACGGCGATCCGGTTAGTGAAAGTAAGCTTGCTAGTATAAAGAATTTTGTAAACACACAGGAAACATCTTCATTAAACTTGGTTGCCATCAACAACGTAAGGGTTGGTAAAAAGCTAACAAATATGAAGATTTTCGCAAGCTTGTTTGCATTCGATGGTTCATTCACAGTTGATGGTTACAATACCGGCAGTTCCTCTGAGCAACTCTTTGTGTTCGGAAGCATCATGCAAAACTATAGAGGTCCTGTCGGTACCTTCAACCCAAGAACTGGTGAAACACTTACAGGATATTACAAAACATACGCATACGACCCGAGGATATTGACAGGGGCACATCAGCCCTACGGAACTCCAGCACGTTCTCAGACGGTTTCTGTTAAGGTTGTTGGAATTGCGAAATAAAATTTTGATAAAAATCACTATTTATAGAGTATTTGTGATAGAATTGTATAGCATAACGACAGATAGAAAGATAGACGAAACTATTAAGTTGGAGGTATGTGCATGAATCTGGCAGAAAACGAAAAGAACACTATATTGAAAAAACTCTCTATCCTACCTGTTATTGTGGTCACGGTTATCGATTTACCTGCACTCTTGTTCAGCTATTATGTCTTTGCGGCCATTGGGAATTACCCTGTTGTAAATATACTTCTTGGATATCTAATCAATTTAGTTGTGCTCCTCCCGGTCGTACTTTTTTTGATTAGGACTAACGTGGGAAAGGCATTCGAGGGCAAAGGTTTTAACATCCCAATATACATGTCTGTGGTGTTGTTCACTGCCAATATAGTGGCAGCAACTATCGTGGGGCTTTTTGCAAGTAAATTAGCTCCGCTTCCCGAAAGCGCACTTATGCTCAGATTGTCTGGTGCACTTGCAATAAATATGGATATAATTGCACTTGTGTTGTATATTTATTCAAAGATGAATGTTGCTCAAGTAGTCGATAGCAAGATATTTCATAAATTCATGATTCCAACTACCACAAAGTTGAGTGTGGGCGTTATGGCTGTATCACTTTGGATTGGTCCCGCACTGCTAAAATATGCGACGCTCGCTTTTGAGATTGAAAACTCTGTACAATTCAAGCTTGTGTTAATAAGCATTGCGCTGAATATTGTAATCGCAGTAGTTACCATCGTTCTTGCAAGGAGTGTTCTAAAAGGTCTGCCGTCGCTCAAGCAAGCATTTGAAAAGATTGCAACTGGTGATTTGACATACAGGGTTGAGGTTAACTCTATAGACGAATTCTGGCAAATCAATTCGCTCCTTAATCATGCAGTGGAAAGTATTTCAAGGCTTATCTCTGAGTCAAAGAACGCTTCCGAAAAGACGGAAAAATCACTTGAAACATTTGAAAGAACTTTCGCTAACTTCGAAAATCTATCAATCTCTTTTTCTGCAGTAATTGAGAAACAGCAAGAGGATATCTCTCGCATCTCCGCATCTGTCGAAGAGATAAATGCAACTATTGAGGAGCTTTCAAGCCAATCACAAGGTCTAAGCAACCTTGCTGCCCAGGCAGCGGAATTAGCAAAGATGCTTGAAGAAAGAGCAGCACTTGGAAGTAAGGAACTTGAAAATGTCAGGAACATTACCAGTGGTTTTGTGAAAGAATATGAAGAACTAAGAAACGGAATTAGAGACCTGAGTTCTGCGACAAAGAACATAGGCAGTATTATCGAAACCGTGAGGCAAATAGCAGAGCAGACCAATTTACTCGCTCTGAACGCAGCCATTGAGGCGGCAAGGGCAGGTGAAGCAGGAAGAGGTTTTGCAGTTGTTGCCGATGAGATAAGAAAATTAGCAGAACAAACAAAGACTTCGACTGATACAATAAACTCAACAATATCGGCAGTGGATACATATTCCAAAGCTCTGGAAAGTCAGATAGAAAAGCTTTACACGGAAGTTGAGCAGACTGAACATGGTTACAAAAGAGTTTCAGAAAGTTTTGAACAGATAGCCAAGTCTATATCAGAACTAACAAACGTAATAGACAACGTTGCGGCACATTCACAGGAGCAGACAGCAAGTGCGGAAGAGATGAGTTCTGCATCCACAGAGATAGTCCACAGTATACAGGCAATCGAAGAAAGTGGTTCACATATACTTGAAAGAATGAGAACGAGCGTTGAAGAAATTGGGAATATCCGAAGACAGATTGAGCAACTTAGGGATGTTGTTGACAGATTAGTTTCCGAACTCAACAAATTCAAGGTGTAAAAAAATTCGAAACAGCAAAATAAGCTCCCCAGATGGGGAGCTATTTTATTCATCGCTTGTTACAAAAAGATAGTATTTCTCAGGTGCAATAACCACGGGTGAAATTCTGAAGTTGTAATCACAGTTTACACTGAGCGATAAGGAATTATTTTCATTATCATCCCACATCACTGCTATCAACTCCGGTGCCCATTCGTAAGGTTTACCTGGTTGAAGCTTTGCATCAGGTAAATCTTTCCAAGCGTAGCTGCTCATGTTGATTGTTACAATTGATGAATCACTTGTAAAATAGGGAATATCGATAAGTGGGTAATGAAAAACACCACTATTAACGGTTAGGTCGTATACCCATATATCGTAAAGATACTTGATTTTCCCTTCATACTTCTCCACACCAGATATTTTCCAGCTAAATGTAGGAGATAAAGAGACATCTGTTGCTCCATCCAACGGGGAAACATCTGTTATCTCAACCATAGGCAACGGTTCTACACTACCAAGGAATACTTTTGGTCCTTCCATTCCACCGTATTTCGAAGATATAGCATACCAGACTCTACTTCCCGGTCTAATATCACTTGTATCATAGTAAGTATTTTGCCTTGAACTCACAACTGTAAGCTTTTGATACTCTTTGCCATCGTATGATTTATAGATAACGTATCCATCAGGTTCATCCGTTTTGCTTTTTTGCATGCTTTCAGACCATCTTTTCCAAGAGAGCTTTACGTATAGGTTTGTAGAACTTTTGCTTTGGTTTGGCATGCTACTGTCCTGGGTTGAGTAATATTTTGTAGTCGTGTTCAGATTGTAGGCAAAAACCGCAGGTTGGTCGGCTTCTACCACATAAGGATTGATTTTCAAATTTGTAAATTTGGTCACTGTAAGGGGCACAACAACTTCGTATCTGTTGTCGTTCACATCGTAAGCATCGATGAAGAGATATAGCTTCCCTGAGAAAGGTCTTAAATCTAACTCTCCCTCAAGAATATTAGACTCAGCAAACAACCTTGGAGAAGTAAGATATTCAGCACCTGGTGGAGTGCCAAGTTTTGCATACATGAAAAATACTGGGAAATTTGAAGTTGTGCTTTTCGCCGAAATATAGATATAAGACAGTCCAAGAATGTTGTATATAGAGTTGTCATCGGAGAGTAATTTAGAAATCTTGTTTTTTGAAGTATAGATATCAAACGATAAGTCCATTTCGTTTTGATTTTGTTCTGATGATAATAACTTTGTCCTCCTTAATGTTGTATTAAGCACAAGTGGTGAATGGATGTTTAGAATCTTTATGGTTGTCTTCGCGTGGCCACTTTTCGAGATTTTTACTAAGTATGGCCCTGAGTACAATTTGACGTTAAAACGCACCTTCCCGTCAATTGTCTGTTTTGTATCAACGACATGTCCATCTCTGAGAAGTTCTACAGTTGCATCATCGACTGCTGGACCACTGTTGTACTCAGATACATACAATGCGATCTCAACACTTTCTGTATCTGGCTTTGGAATGATACATGAGCTAAGTAACAGTGACAACAGTATAATTACTGATAAAAAGAATTTATACATCCATGCTTTAGTCATTCGTTCCACAAGTTCACACTCCCCAATTAATTCGTCGCTATTTTCAAGTCTTTTATTCCAACTCACCAAAAAGTGTCCACCATGCATACGGACCATTGCTATCGTAAATGTAAGTTTCTGTCGCATCTTCCAGAATCTTCCCACCAATCGGTATATGTGTTCCGTTGATTGTTAGAGTTCCAGAAACAGAAATGCTTTCGTAGGCTTTTTGTGACAGTCTCAGTTTAATTAGGTAACGTCCACTCAGCTCTGAGAAATCAACGGTATTGCTTGTCAAATCCTTTGTTATCTCGTATCCAGTTTCCGTTGGTAGCTTTGTCACATCAAGAAAAACGATCTGTGGATTCACGCCAACTTCTGGTATATCTATTTCCAGGGAAGCCTGAGAGGAAAACCTTACGATATCGGACTTACTTTCGTTTAAAGTCTGATGAAAAGTCAACGTTCGTTCCTCTGCCTTTCTATGAGCTATTCGCATCAATCCCTCAGAATTTTCCTTCGAATCTGGACCGCTGACTATTACGTTGTAATCACCTGTGTCTATACCAATAAACTTCGCACTTCCTTCTGCGTTTGTTTTGGCAAAATACCGAACATTTCGCCCATTCCTCGCAACGCCTATAAGTGAAACACTCACTGAAGGTATGTTCCACTTTCCATACGCGTCTGTAACAGTTATGTGGTAATCTAATCCTCCGTCTACCGGTAAGTTCTTATTGACTGCGCTGGCATTTATCAATCCAAAACCAGCCTTTTCGTCGTAACCTTCAGTTCCGATATCAAAAGCGGTTTCTTCTAACATCTTTCTTATTTGCCAAGGTTTTGCATTCGGATATTTTTGCAACAACAAAGCCACTAATCCAGACACATGTGGTGTTGCCATTGATGTTCCTGTCATGTAACCATAATAACCGTTGTTTTCCGCCAAAGCAAAGCTCCTTCTGTCGTATCCTCGTGAACCTTCCTGAGGCATTGTTGAAATAATCGACACTCCAGGTGCACACACACTTATCATTGGGCTACCGCTGGAAAAGTCTGCAACAGTATAGTCTCCACCGTTGAACTCCACAGCACCCACTTGTATAACACCAGGATAATTCGCCGGATATTGGTAAGATTGTATTGATTTCGAATTACCCGCTGCTGCGACCACAACCACCCCTCTTTCGAGTGCGTAGTCAAATGCATCTTTAAGTGTCTGTGAATATCCAGCCCCGCCCCACGAATTGTTCAATATCTTTGCTCCATGATTAACTGCCCAAATTATCCCTTTTGCTGCGTAATCGTCTCCTACATACCAACCTCCGTTATCAAACAACACCACAGGCATTATTTTCGCGCCTGGCGCCACGCCTGCAATTCCTTTTCCATCAGATTTTGCAGCAATCGTACCTGCCACGTGCGTTCCATGTGAACCCCCAAAGGATGAGTCAGTGCCCTCTGGAAGGATTTCATCTGTAGATGGTCTGTAACCTTCTACCACTTGCCCTTGCAAATCTGGATGGGTCCCATCGACACCGGTATCTAAAACTGCGATGATAATACCTTCGCCTTTGTATCCATTATTCCAAGCATCTTTAATCTTAATAGCCCTGAGCCCCCACAGGTACAGGTCAAGTGACTCACCTGAGTAGTTGGTGTATCCAGATAGCTTGGGAACGAAACCTTTTGTTTCAAATTCATCTGCTCGAGCAGTTATATCAGTTATATCAAACGGAACTAACTTTCTAACATAGACGTATTCAGCGTATCTTATTCCATATTTTCGTTTTACCATTTCGTTTTCCAAAAGCTGTAATGTTTCGCCTGCATTTTCAATCCTTACGGAGATTACTTTAATCTCTGGAATATGAACAACCAGCTTTCCGTTAAGTAAGTTCAAAATACTGTTGATTTTTTCCTCGTCAGAGTAACCAATGAGAATACGGTCAGCGTAATATTCGTTACCGTTTTCTTCAAAAGAAATTGGAGATTCCGAAGGCAGATTTTCCTTGACATGAGTTTCTTTGTGCAGGCAAGAAGTTAAAGAAAGTGATAGTAGAACAAGAAAAAGCGAAGAAAAGAACAAGAAAGAAAAAATTAAGCTCGCAAAAGACGTGCTTAATTGCTTTAGAATAATGAACGCTTTAAACCTTTGAAACTTTTTCATCTTAGCGTCTTCTCCTTCCTTATTATCTTTTTACAGCATTTGTTATGTATTGCTTGTTTTACTCTTCTTCATTCCGTACATCCTTTTATCGACTTCTTTGTAAACATCACCTATCGTCTCGAATTCTGAAATTTCTAACATACCATACGATATAGAAATATTCTTTTCTTTCAGCGCTTCCACTATTCTTTTCATTACCCGCTCAGCGTTTTCTACACCCGTTTCTGGTAAAACAAGAACAAATTCATCTCCCCCGTATCTTGCAACCACATCCATCGTTCTTATGTTTTTACATATTGTTTCAACTAAGGTTTTTAACACTTCGTCGCCATACACGTGTCCGTATGTGTCGTTAATTTTTTTAAATTCGTTAATATCCAGGAACACAACTGTTGCCTTAGCGTTTGTTCGCCTACATTTGTTCAATTCTTTTTCTAAAAATTGTTCCAAAAACCGCCTGCTGTATGCTCCAGTAAGATAGTCTTTTATCGATAGTTCGAAAAGTTTCGTCCTTTCTGTGTTCAGTTCATCCAGTATTTCGATAAACCTTAGTGCGAGGGATATGAAATGAGCTATCTTGTCAAAGATAGCAATCGTCGACTTTGAAAATTGGTCTTCGCCCTGCTTTTCGAACAAAATAACTCCTTTGATTAATCCACGAAATGATACTGGAACACCGTAAATTGTGAATACCTTGGTTGTGAACCGTCTTATATAGTAAAAGTCGTAACCATCACTTAAAGAGTTGTCTTTTTCAGAATTTCTGATATGGACTTTCAGACCCTTGTCAACTATATACCTGGACAATGTTTTTTCCTCTGGCTTTACAACGAAACCGCTTCTATCATCTTCGTCTGTATACTTGAAGTAAGGAAAGTAAAGTTCACCTGTCGGTTTTAGTATTCCTATTCCAATGATGTCAACAAGTCCGTGGTTGGCGAGTATTCTTTTGATATCTTCACCAACCTCGTACAAGTTTATAGTTTCTCTTGAAAAATGTTCACTAAAAATCTCGCTGAGCTCAGCTAATATAGTTACTTCTAAGTTCGATAGCTCGTTAGAAACATCTCTGGTTGTTAATACAACATACTCCTTGCCGTTGAGGTGCTTTCTGAAGTATTTTATTTCAAAATACTTCTGACCAACTTCTTTCCTCCACACTCTAGAGTATTCCGATACTTTTGCCTCGCGTTGTTTTTTAATTTCGTTTATCATATCATAAAAAACCAAATACTTTTCCGGGTGAGAAAACAATTCATCTAGTTCCTTTTTATCTCTTATCTCAATCCCTGCAAGAGCTGTATGCTCAAGTAAAATACTATTGATATACACCAACTCATTATCAATCCAGATTGCAATTCCCAGTTTTTCACCTTCTAAAACTATTCCCAATCCGCTTATAAATTCGTTGAGTGACTTTTCACTCTCTGTTTTCTCTTTCAGTTTGCGTCTATTTATCACAAAAAGAACAAATAAGATAGCGATAAGTAAGAAAAACGGAGCAAGAATAACTTTCAGCAGCATTTTACTCACTCCTTCAAAAAATAATGCCAAGGTTTTAAAAAAATCCCTTGGCATTATTTTATCACAAATATTTGAATTTTGATAACTCATCTATTACTCATCTATAACCAACTGTTTTTTGTACATCCTTGCATACAATCCATCGTTTTTCAAAAGTTCGTAGTGGGTTCCCTTTTCTAATACCACACCTTGGTCAAGTACGTAAATAACATCAGCGCTTTGGAGTACCTTAAGTCTGTGGGTTATTATTATCATCGTCGAACCTTTCATTTTACTTCTTAGAGTTTGAATAATCTCTTCCTCAGTTTCCGGGTCTACTGCAGACAAACAATCGTCGAATATGTAAACATCCGCCTTTTTCATCAACGCCCTCGCTATTGTCAACCTCTGCCTTTGACCACCAGAAAGCATTACACCGCGTTGTCCAACAATTGTATCGTATTTGTCGGGAAATTTTTCAATATCTTCTTCGACTGCTGATAGTTTTACATATTCTTTCACCTCTTCCAAATCGAATTTTTCCATCGCAAACGCAACATTCTTCGCCACAGACTCAGAGAAAAGAAAACTCTCTTGTGGAACATAAGAAATAAGTTCGCGGATATTGTAAGAGTGAATATCGTTGATATCTACTCCATTGATAAATACTTTTCCCCTATCAACAGGGTAAAGTTTACTGATGATTTTTACCAAAGTGGATTTCCCACTTCCTACAGTTCCGACAATACCAACAAACTGTCCGCGTTTCACCTCAAAATCAACACCTTTTAATACATACCTGTCTGTTCCAGGATATTTGAACCAAAGGTCTTTGACAGATATATCATCTATTCGATTTATTTTGACAGGCTTTTCTGGTTCAATAACTACTGGTTGTGCATTGCTTATCTCTTTTAACCTTTGCAAAGAAGCACGTCCTTGTTGGATAACATTCATAACCATGCCATAAGCGGTAAGGGGCCAGATTAACATCCCTATGTAACTGTTGAAAGCGATATAATCGCCTAAGGTAACCGTACCTTTTATAACCATAGGCCCACCAACGATAAGTGCCAAGAAAAACGCAAGAGTTCCTATAAAATGGACAAGAGGCCACATGATACCCCATACACGTATCAAAGACATTGTCGCTTTGAAATGCTCTTTTGCTTTTTTGTCGAAAAGCTCCTCTATCTTTGGCAATATTGAAAAGCTCTTTATTATCCTTATACCATCCATAGTCTCTTCCGTATACCCACTTAATTCCATGTATACATCCTGTGTGTATCTGGACCTTCGGAAAATTAGCCTTCCGAAAACCAGTGAGACCAAGATTATTCCTGGGAGTGGGATTAACGCAGTTAATGTCAATCTCCAATTCGTAGATGTTGCCATGAAGAATATCGTCATCGAGCTCATAAAGAGTGCATCTGTTAATTGCACAACTCCTATTCCAAGCATCCTTTCTACTGTGCTCACATCGTTTGTAAAATATGCCATTATATCTCCCGAACGATGTTTATCAAAAAAATGCATATCCAAACTCAGAATCTTATCAAAAAGGTTCTTCTTTGCATAATAGTCAAAATAACGAGCACTTCCCATTATAAAATAACGCCACCAAAATCTACCAAATAGCATACCTAACGCAAGTGCAAGTATATTAAGGACAAAAAATCGCACTTCAGAAACATCTTTTATTGTCTGAAGCGCGTTAATGGCTTTCGCTATAACTTTGGGAACAAAAAGTTGGAGCATATCTATTACGATAAGCGATATGATGCCAAAAATGTAAAAATGCCACCTTTTTTTCAGAAATTCTCTGAACATGCGCATATCACTCCCATTCAAAATAACTAAGAAAGTTTGTTTTGCGAACGATATTATACCACACATTGTAAAAAAATGGAGCCCCAAAAAATGGGGCTCCATCAATTTTTTATCAAGTTTAATTACATTGGATAGTATCCTCTTTCTTTGACTGCGTTAGCAACTCTGCTAATCGCAACGATATACGCTGCTGTTCTCATGTCTGTATTGTATTTTTCTTTGGTCTTGTAAACTTCTGCGAACGCGTTGACCATCATCTTTGTGAGTTTCTTCCTGATATCGTCGATGTCCCAGAAGAACGTCTGGAGGTCTTGTACCCATTCGAAGTAAGAAACTGTAACACCGCCAGCGTTTGCAAGGATGTCTGGAACTATAAGAACTCCTTTCTTTATAAGTATCTCTTCTGCCTCTGGTGTTGTTGGACCGTTTGCACCTTCGACAATGATTTTAGCTCTGGTATTGTTTGCGTTCTTTTCTGTGATTGCATTTTCAAGTGCTGCTGGGATAAGAATATCGACATCGAGCTCAAGGAGTTCTTCGTTTGTAATTGGTTTCGCTTTTGGATAACCTTTTATGAGTCCTTTGTTTGCATCGCGGTAAGCGATGAGGTCATTGATATCAAGACCGTTTTCGTTGTATAGTCCACCGCTAACATCACTGACCGCAACAATCTTTGCTCCAAATTCTTCACTCAAAATTTTCGCTGAATATGAACCAACGTTACCGAAACCTTGAATTGCTACTGTAGCTTTGGAGATATCTTTTCCAAGAACTTTGCAAGCTTCGTTAGCTGTTATTGCGACACCACGACCTGTTGCTTCCGGTCTGCCTTCTGAACCACCAAGGTCAAGTGGTTTGCCGGTTACAACACCGAGTACTGTGTAACCAACGTTCATACTGTAAGTGTCCATATACCATGCCATTATCTTTGCGTTTGTGTTTACATCTGGAGCTGGAATGTCCTTGTGAGGGCCAACCATCATCTGAATTTCTGAGAAGAACCTTCTGCTGAGCCTCTCAAGTTCTTTTTCTGATAACTTTGTAACATCTACCCTAACTCCACCTTTTCCACCGCCGTATGGAAGGTTCATAACCGCACATTTCCACGTCATCCAGAAGGCAAGAGATGCAACTTCGTCAAGGTTCGTATCTGGGTGATACCTGATACCACCTTTCGCGGGTCCTCTGGCAGTATTGTGCTGGACCCTGTAACCTTCGAATATTTCTACTCTTCCGTCGTCCATTACTACTGGGAAGTGGACTTCCAAAATCCTCTGTGGCCAAAGCAGGAAGTTACCGATGTTTGGGTCAAGTTCCATGAGGTCTGCCGCCTTTAAGAACTGTTTCTGCGCATTTTCATAGAGTGGTCCAAATGGTTTGAGGTTACCCATCGTGCTCAGCTTCATCTTTTCACAACCTCCCTGGTTTTTAATGCTGGCGTGCCAATCCACCAGCGCTTTTGAATGCTTTGGCATGTTTATCATTCCCAAGTCTATTATCTTTTAGCTTGATAAAACTATCAACTTTCATTTTGTGAAGAGTATCACATTTAGTTTGAAAAAAAGTCTAAAAATCTTCTTTTTTCTCTCGGATGTTTATTTATCTTTGATTATGCATCTATATACATCATCAGTCATCATCAGTTTTAAGTCAGGTTCAAGTAGCTTAGAACAATCCAGTAATTTCTCCATTTTCATCTATATCTATATTTACAGCAGCTGGCACTTTTGGAAGACCTGGCATAAGCATAATCTCTCCTGCTAAAGCAACCACAAACCCTGCACCAGCACTGATTTGGAAGTCCCTGATTGTAAATTCGTATCCTTTTGGTGCGTTTATTTTCTTGGGGTCATCAGAAATACTGCTTTGTGTCTTTGCTATTATAACTGGGTAATTTCCAAACCCGTTCTTTTTGAGCATGCTCAATTTCGCTTTCGCTGTTTCTGTGTATGTAACCTTTCCTGCACGATATATTTCTTTCGCTATCAGCTCTATCTTCTGCTCAACTGGTAAATCCATAGGAACAAGAGGTTTGTAGTTGCTTGGTGTATTTTCCACTGTCTCAACAACAGCTTTCGCAAGTTCGATAGCTCCTTCTGAACCTTTCGCAAACGCTTCGTTAACTACGCACTTAACTGGGCTGTTATTCATCACCGCTTCTATTTCCGCCGGTGTATCAGATTCAAACCTGTTAAGTGCAACAACGATAGGAACTCCGTATTTCTGTAAATTCTCAGCGTGGACCTTTAAATTCTCCATTCCTTTTATCACAGCTTCCACATTTTCTTTAGAAAGCTCTTCTTTAGCAACTCCACCATGGTATTTTAGAGCTCTAATAGACGCAACCAATACAACTACGTCAACAAACAATCCACCGGTCGGTGCCACAAAATCCAAGAACTTCTCCGCACCCAGGTCTGCTGCAAACCCGGCTTCGGTCACAACGTAATCGGAAAGCAAAAGTGCAAGTTTGGTTGCTATAAGCGTGTTTGTCCCATGGGCTATATTCGCAAACGGTCCACCGTGAACAAATGCTGGTGTGTTCTCAATTGTCTGGACAAGGTTTGGATTGATGGCATCTTTCAATAAAGCAGCCACTGCCCCTTGCACACCTAGGTCTTTTACCTTGATAAGACCTTTCTTTTCACTTTGGGCAATAACTATCTCTCCAATTCTTCTTTTCAAATCAGCAATATCAGAAGCAAGACACAATGTTGCCATTATCTCGGAAGCCGCAGTGATTAAAAATCCGTCTTCCCTTGGATAACCATTAGCACTTCCTCCTAATCCAACAACAATTTGCCTAAGTGCCCTGTCGTTCATATCCATAGCGCGTTTCCAGTAAACCTTTCTTATATCTATTCCCAATTCATTACCGTGGTTTACATGTGCATCTATCATCGCCGAGATTAGATTATGTGCTGCAGTAACTGCGTGTATGTCTCCGGTAAAATGCAGGTTTATGTCCTCCATAGGTAAAACCTGCGAGTATCCTCCGCCAGCTGCCCCACCTTTGACCCCGAAGACAGGACCTAATGAAGGTTCCCTCAACGTAACTATCGATTTTTTACCGATTTTGTTGAGAGCCATTGACAATCCTATACTCGTTGTCGTCTTTCCCTCTCCAGCAGGAGTCGGTGTGATTGCGGTAACGAGTATTAGTTTTCCTTTCTTCTTTCCTTGCTGCTCAAGTTCTTTCAAATACCTATGGTCAACCTTGGCGATGTAATTCCCGTAAAGTTTCAGTTTCTCCTCTGGAATACCCAAACTAAAAGCAATTTGCCTTATATCCTTCAGCTTAGCACTCTTTGCGATTTCAATATCCGACAGCATGCTATCACCTCCGTTTCTAAGTTTACCACACCTTTATTGTTATTAAAAGCACCGAAAGTCCCAGCAAAAGTGTTTTTTTCATGATTATTTTCGTATGTTTTTCACAATGTGTATGTGCTATTCAATTTTACTTTCAGATATGGTAAAATATTGAAAAACAAAAAGGAACAAGAAGCAGGAGGCTTGGTTTATGGCTGTAAAAACAAAAGAAGAAATTTTAAATGAAATAAAGCAAGTTGCAAATGAACACGGTAAAGACTTTGTTATAGCATTTTCTGGAGGGATGGACAGCACAGCTGCAGCGTTACTTTGTGCCGAGGCGTTGGGAAAAGAACACGTTGAACTTGTTCATGTTGTATATGGCCCTTACACGTATTCAAACGCTTTAAAGATTGTTTCTGATTTTGCGCAAAAGCACGGCTTTAAACTTACCTTTGTAGAAAATCTTGGACAAGAGAAGATTTGGAAAACGGGACCATCCTGTAATATGTGCACGAAAACGGTCAAAATGGGAACTGTTTTGAATTATGCAAAAGGTCGTATAGTGGTCACTGGCTCTAACTCATCAGATACTTGGGGTAAAACCGGGTTGAGAGTATTCAATGGGATGTATGCCCCTCTCGGGGATTTAAGTAAAGACGAAATACGGGAAATTCTTAAAAGCTACGGAGTTACCATAAGAAGAATAGGGGAGCATTCGACAAGAGAAGGATGTAAATTGAAACATCTGTTGAAACCCATGACTAATCCTTCTTACCATGGACAAGCAACGGCTATTGCAAATGAATTGGTTTTGAAATATTTTCCGGAAGGTAACGAAATTGCAAATGTCAAGATTGTTGGTCCTTTATCAAAAAACATCGCAGTTATCAATGTTAAGCCTTTTAGAAACGAAGTCTACGCCCTTGCTGACGAATTGAGAAAGGTAGAAGTTATCGACGAAGTGATTGTCGCCGACAAACCATTGGTTTTAGTAGTTGTCGCCAATCCTTCGATTTATAGAGTCGAAGAATCGAAATTTTGGATAGCAGAAGGTAAACTTAAGCCTGAATTTGCAGTGCCTATCAAGATAGAATGGCATGAATCAAAAAACAACAAGCTCAGGACTTTTCACGTTGTGGAGGTGCGTGAATGGACGACTTACGAGAACGAGAAAGAAGAGTACTTGGAGAATTACAGGAGAAACTCGGGTATCATTTCAAAAATCCGATGCTCTTGTTCAATGCCCTCTGTCACTCCAGCTACGCCTACGAGGTAAATCAACTTGGAAGAGATGTAAAAAATAACGAAAGGCTGGAGTTTTTGGGCGATGCAGTGGTTGAACTTGTGGTCTGTGATATACTATATAACAAATATCCAGATGCAACAGAAGGTGAAATGGCAAAGACTAAGGGAGCCGTTGCCAGCGAAGAAGTTCTTACCGAGATTGCAAGCCAGTATGAACTCGGTAAGTACATCTTCCTTGGCAAAGGTGAGGAAAAGACTGGTGGGCGAACACGAAGTAGTATAATAGCAGACACGTTCGAAGCAGTTTGCGCAGCAATTTACCTTGACGGTGGATTAAAAAAAGTGATGGAAGTATTCGGTGAAAAGTTCGAAAAGGCTATAGAAGTTTTCCTTACCGGTCAACGTATCTTTGATTACAAAACGGCTTTGCAAGAGATAACCCAGGAAAGGTATAAGGAATTGCCTGAGTATAGAACCGTTAAGCAAGATGAAAACGGTAGGTTTGTTGTTGAATTGTATCTCCAAGGCCAAAAAGTTTCGACAGGTACCGGAGCATCAAAGAAAGATGCAGAAAAAGATGCAGCCAAAAAAGCCTATGAAATATTGACAGCTACTAATGAAAGCTCTTCTAACTCCAATTAATTGATTAAAGATATTGATAACAACCGGGGTGATAAAAATCGACATTGGAGCATTATTGAAAACTTTCGAGGACTATCTGACACATGTAAGAAGAAGTTCCGAAAATACAGTTAAAGCATATATGAAAGACATAAAAAGGTTTTTTGATTACTTGGGAAAATCTCCCAAGCAAGTAGAACGTGCCGATGTTGAAAGGTTCATAAAAGCACTCTCCAAAGGGGAAATCACAGGAGAGGTAGTTGCTGAATCAACCGTCTCAAGGTATATCTCTTCGCTTAGGACTTTTTTTGATTACCTTGAACTCATTGGTGTTGTTGAGGAAAACCCTATGGAGAGAGTCCGTCATCCACGATTGAGGAAAAAGATACCAAGCTTCTTAACACTTGAGGAAGTTAAGGCTCTTCTTTCCGTCTACGATGAGGAAAAAAAGCTAAAATATAAAGCCATACTTTCACTTTTATATTTCTGCGGACTTAGGGTAAGTGAGCTTTGCAACTTACGTGTTGAAGATGTTTCGTTCTATCCACCGTATGTCAAAGTCGTAATGGGTAAGGGAAATAAAGATAGACTCGTGCCAATAAGCGAAAACATCGTCCCACTTCTTGAAAAATACGTGGAAAGGTATAAACCAAAGATTTATTTCTTTGAAAACAAAGGTCAACCACTGCATCCATCAACAGTTTTCAGAATTGTCAAACGAGCTGCACAAAAAGCAGGGATAACAAAACACATACATCCACATACACTAAGACATACATTTGCTACACATTTGGTTATGAATAACGTTAACGTGAAAATAGTTCAAGAATTACTCGGGCATGCAAACCTGAGCACCACAAGTATTTATCTGCACGTTGCAGATAAAGAGAAATTCGATGCGGTGAAAAAGTTGGTTATATGAGAAATATGGAATAGAAAGAGGGTATTATTTTTGGATACGCAGGAAACCGGAAAAAGCTCGTATGAGCTAAAGATTATTGATAACGTCAACTCACGAGTTACCCAAAAAACCGAAGCTTTCGAAGAACCTGGAAAATACGATTGTAAAAAGTTCATATCAGAAATAGAAGTGCTCCTTGGAAGACAACTTACAAATAAGGAGAAAGATGTGCTTTGCCGTGCTTTCGATATGGCAGAAATCGCTTACCAAGGTCTTTACAGAAAGTCAGGTGAGCCTTTCATAACCCATCCAATAGAGGTGGCAAAGATAATAGCTTCATTAAAACTTGACGCGGATAGCATAGTGACCGCACTATTGCACGATGCCATCGAAGATAGTGAAGGTCGAGTAACTTACGAGATGATAGAAAAGAACTTCGGAAAAGAGATTGCTCAAATAGTTGACGGGGTTACAAAAGTTAGTAGAATAAACGCTCCAGTTGGAAATATCGAGCAAAAGAAGAAGCTTGAAACTATTCAGAAAATGCTTTTTGCAATGGCAGAGGATATAAGGGTAATATTTGTTAAACTTGCAGACAGACTCCATAATATGCGCACAATAGATTTTGTTGAAGAGGAAGAAAAAAAGCGATACAAAGCGATGGAAACACTGGAAGTATATGCACCTATCGCTCACAAGCTTGGTATAAACGTTATTAAGTCTGAACTGGAAGACCTGAGTTTTAAGGTCCTGCATTACGATGAATATCAAAAGATAAAACAGTTGGTAGCACAAAAGAAAGTGGAAAGAGAGGAGAGGTTAAAGAGTTATATCCAGCAATTGCAAACCGCTTTTCAGGAACATAATATCGATGCGTTAGTTGAAGGAAGGTACAAACACTATTATAGCATTTGGAAAAAGATGATCCAGAAAGGCAAAGATTTTAATGAACTTTACGATTTAATGGGGTTACGTGCTATCGTTTCAGATGTTACAACATGTTACACGGCTGTTGGTGTTGTTCATAACCTTTGGGTCCCACTACCGGGAAGGTTCAAAGACTACATTGCCGCTCCAAAATCGAATGGATACAGGTCTATCCATACAACTGTCATTACCCAATTTGGAGAACCATTAGAAATTCAGATTCGTGATAAACAAATGCACGAAGAAGCTGAATACGGTCTTATCGCCCACTGGGCATACAAAAGTGGTGAAGGGATTGTAGATATAAAACAAAAATGGATTTTGAGACTTGCCGAATGGCGTAAAGAACTTTCACAGGGATACGCCAGCCTGGAAGATTTAAAAAAGGAATTGCAAATGTCAGAAGTTTTTGTTCTAACACCAAAAGGCGAAATAATTCACCTACCGTACGGTGCAACACCCATAGATTTTGCTTACGCAATCCACACAGAGATAGGTCACCATTTTGCGGGTGCAAAGGTCAACGGAAAAATAGTGCCTATCGATTATCAATTAAACAATGGAGATGTTGTGGAAATCATTGTCAACAAATCATCGCCAGGTCCGAGCCTTGATTGGTTAAGATACGCGAAAAGCCCACGAACAAAGGCAAAAATTAAGAGGTTCTTTAAAGAAAAAGAAAGAGAACAACTTATCGAAAGAGGGAAAGACGTTCTTAGAAGGGTAGCTAAGAAGTTAAACATCTCTATCGAAGAACTCTTACAAAAACCAGAGATAAAAAAATACTTGACCGCACACCAAATTGACGAGGAAGAATTCATCACCAGGCTTGGAGATAAAACAATCACTCAAGATGAATTGATGTTGATAGTAGGTTTTAAAGAACAACCCAAAAAGAAGGTAACAAAAGCAAAGAAAAAATCACCTGCATCACTTGTGATTGTTGACGGACTTGAAAGTCTTGAAACACTATTTGCAAAATGTTGTAACCCAATCCCAGGTGATAAAATAGTCGGAGTTGCAAGTAAACGGGGCATTGTAATACATAGGTCCAATTGTCAAAATGTTGTAGGACTCGGACCGGATAGAAAATTCCCAGCTCTTTGGCGCTCGGATGTAACAGCCCAGTTTGGTGTCTTAGTAAAGATGGAACTTGATAAAAAAGAAAGAGTTCCAGAGTTGCTTTCAAAGACTATGGAAAGAAAAATCGAAGTAAAAAACTTTAAGTTTGAAGCTATAGGAGATGATTTTGTGATAATATCACTTAGTGTTATCGTTAAGTCGCTTGATGAACTCGAACAAATAATGGACTACTTCAAATCATCACCAGGCGTTAGAAAGGTGGTTCGAGGATAGATATGCGCGCTGTTGTTCAGAGAGTTACAAAAGCGAGTGTTACAGTAGACAACGAAGTTGTTGGAAGAATTTCAAATGGTTTAGTTATTTTGCTTGGTGTAGGAAAAGATGACAACGAGGAAGATGCCAAATACTTGGCAGAGAAAATCGTGAACCTAAGGATTTTCGACGACGAAAACGGTAAAATGAATCTTTCACTGTTAGATGTCAAAGGGCAGGCACTTATTATTTCTCAGTTCACACTTTACGGTGATTGTCGCAGAGGTCGCAGACCATCGTATTCTGACAGCGCTCCACCAGATTTAGCAAAGGCTTTGTACGAAAAGTTCATCGAACTGGTAAAAAGCTACGGTGTTCATGTGGAAACTGGAATATTCGCCGCACACATGCTTGTGGAAATACATAACGACGGTCCAGTAACGTTGTTACTTGATTCCAAAAAGGTGTTTTGAATTTTCTTTAGTGTCTTACGGAGGACGATATGATAGACTATTTGCCCAACAATAAAGACAGTTTTATTGTTCAAAACGATGTAAAGAGCTGTCATTTGCTCCATGTATGTTGTGCACCCGATTTGGTAATTTCTTATTTGGCCGGTGCACGAGGTGATATTTTCTTTTACAATCCTAACATACATCCAAAAGCTGAATATGAGAAACGATACGCTGAAGTCTTTAAAATTGCTTCACTCTTTAAAATGAATGTTCTGAAAGTTCCTTATGATCCCGAGCAGTTCTTCATACTCACTAAAGGATTAGAAAATGAACCTGAAGGTGGAATAAGGTGCGAGATTTGTATAAAGATGCGACTCGAAAAAACAATGGAATACGCAAAAGAAAATGGATACAAGAGCGTTTCCACAACACTAACAGCCTCCCCAAAGAAAAACGTAGAAATGATTGTGAAGATAGGAAAAGAACTGGAGAAAAAATACGGTGTGGAATTTTTGCCTAACGTGTACCGCAAAAGCCCACTCTATAACGATGCACAAAAACTTATAAGGAAAATAGGTATTTACAGACAAAACTACTGTGGTTGTATTTTTTCGTTAAGAACTTCCGTTACGACAGCTATTCAAGAAAGCAAAACTGTAAAAAGTGGGGTCGAGGTATGAAGATATATTACAACTTAGAAGAAGTTGAGGAACATAAAAGGTCATACGCATCAATTGCTTTTGCATCTAAAGTCAGGGTTGAATATGAACATGATGGTGAAAAACATGCCCTCATCCCCGTAACTGTTGGAGACCTTACGGTGCTTATTGAAATTGACGATGATAGAGAAGTATTCAATACTTTGTTGAACGAACACATCAAAAACTCTATCCTGAAACAGTTTCCGTATCCGGAAGAAATTAGAGAGTTAGCCAGACATTTTCGCACAGAATTGAAGAATTTCAGAATTTTGGTTGTAAAATACAATAGTGTCGAAGAAAAGGAATTCTCAAGATATTCACTGTCCAATATAACATTCGGTGTGTTGTCCTATAATAACTTTGATGTCCATTTACTACCAAGCAACGTAAAAGTCAGACCAAAGCCCGGATACTGTCTTTCACATGTTGTCCAAAAGCCCGAAGAAGGTATCAGGCAAGCATTCTTGATAGCCCGGTGGTTTGGAGGTGGCAGCTACGACCAACTTCCCAAGTTGGCGCTTGAAAATACTAACATTGACCTTGGGAAGTGGACGAATATAGTCAAATACATTGTTCTGTCAGATTTTGAAGAGAGGTATTTTTCTGGTATAATAAAAAAGCTAAACGAATTTAGAAGCGATACATACTTTGACCCATTTGCGAAGCTTGAATTGATATCACTTGGCATAATACTTGCCAGGTTAGAGGGAGGAGGTAATTTTGAACCAGACAGTTACGATATCCTTTAGAGCGCTTACTGAGAATATAAAATTAGCAAGGGTTGTGATACATACTTTTCTAACATTCCGTGGTGTATTCGATAAAGATATATTCGATACAGAGTTAGCTGTAAATGAAGCTATCGCAAATATAATCCAGCATACTTATAAAGGTGAACCAAATTATGTGGTGATGACTCTGAATTGGATAGAACCTGATACACTTGAAGTGTTACTCCGCGATTTTGGTCCGAAAGTGGACCCAACGAAAATCAGACCACGAGATTTAGATGATATCAGACCCGGCGGACTTGGGGTTTATATAATCCAACGTATCTTCGAAGTTATGGAATTTCGGAACGTAAGCCTTGGGAATTTACTTTACCTAAAACGCTCGTTCTTAATACCTCCTAAGAAGCAGGAAAATGGGAATTTAAATAACGAACCTTACAGAGAATATTGAAATTGACGAATTTTTTAGTCTTCCAAATGGAGGAAAGAGGATAAATGAGTTGGCTTGCAGGTTTGACGAAAAATCCATCCTTTATGTCTGCATTCTTTGGCTTTTTGGCAGCCCAATTTTTGAAAGTGGTGATATACAAAGATTTTCGTGTATTTGGAAGATACGGTGGTATGCCCAGTGCTCACGTTGCCACAACCTCGGCATTAGCTTGGGCTGTTGGTTACACTACAGGTTTTGACTCACCACTCACAGCAATTGCTGCAATCTTTCTTGCCATTACAACAGCCGATGCTGTTGGTTTGCGAAGAAATGTCGATCCGAATAAAGGCCATACACTGATGGAAGCTATTTATGGTTTTTTATTGGGCTGGATAGTTGCTCTGCTTACGGTTAAGTTGTATCGGTAATAACGTATCTCAATTAGCTTTGACTTAAATGAACAAAACGAAAAACACTTTGATTGAACATGTCTAAAAAGCTCAAGTTTTCTGTAATGATATTGGGAGGGAATATGTGTGTTTTTTAGCTCGTCGTTCAAATTATTTGTCTTTGCAATTTTATTATTTACCGTCTCGTTAACAAGCGTTGTCAGTTTTGGACAAGATGGTGAGCAAACAAAATCACCAGACTGGTTTAGAAATGCTGTGGTTAAGAAGCGAGCCGGTATGAATTTAAAGACCGCTCCAGAGTTTGTAGATGACCTATGGAATGCGATATACACCATAAGCACAAAATACAATGTTCCACCAACACTTATAGCTGCTGTAATTTCTGTTGAAAGCAATTTCGCCAATGTGAAAGGTGCCGGCGATGTAGTAGGGATGATGCAAATTTCCATCTCAACAGCCAAAGGTATATCGAAACTCCTTGGACTTGAACAACCTAAAAACGGTTGGAATGAACTCCTAACAAATTATTGGTTGAATATAACTTACGGCACTGCATATATTGCTTATCTTTACAAAAAGCACGGAACTTTTCAAAAAGCCCTCGAAGAATACAACAACGGAAAGAATAAAACTAAATACGCCCAGCTGATACTACAACAATACGACTTCTACGAGAGCCTCCATTCCGCCGAAATGAGAAATAAACAGCAGTTGGATATAAATAATTCTGCAACATCTTCTGAAGCAACAGATACTCTGAATCCAGCAGATTCAACAAATTCACAACAAACGTCAGATGCGTCAAATACATCAATTAACACATCAGAAATCAAAGTTCCACCGCTTTTTGGAGTAGCAGGCAATTAAGCACTTTGTTAGAAAGAATTCTAAGAATGTGAGGTGTATGATTTGAAAGAAGAAAAAATGAAAATCGAAACAATACTAAAAATTGAACACCTATCTTTTTCTTACCCAAGTTTCAGTCTCCAAGACATAAGTTTCGAGGTTAAGAAGGGAACTTTCTTTGGTATCATTGGACCAAATGGTTCTGGAAAGACTACGTTACTCTCACTCATTATGAAATTTCAAAAGCCTAAAAGTGGGAGAGTCATAATCGATGGAAAAGATGTGCTCAAGCTATCTCACAAAAAGCTTGCACAATTGGTAGCGTATATCGCTCAAGACTTTAACCCTGCATACGATTTCACAGTCGAAGAATTGGTTGAAATGGGAGGAATCCCTCGTTCAGCACACTTTTTCGAAACAGCTGTTTACGAAGAAGATTTAGAAAACGCTCTTAAAACCGTTGATTTGCTTGAATATAGAAAAAGGCTATTCTCCACTCTTAGTGGTGGACAACAGCGCAGAGTCTTGATCGCACGTGCAATCTATCAAAACACGCCTATCATCGTTGCTGATGAATTGGTTAATCACTTAGATTTAGGACAGGCGGTAAGAGTGTTAGATTATTTGAAACAGCTTACCAAAAGTGGAAAGACAATAATTGGAACTTTTCATGATATAACGTTAGCTGCAAAGTACTGTGATGAGATTGCTGTGATGAAAGATGGAAAGATACTCGCTATTGGTGAACCGTCGGACGTGGTAAGTAGAGAGATTTTAAGCAGCGTTTACGGGGTATCTTTGGATGTAATTAAGCATCCGGAGAAAGGTTACCCAGTAATTTTAATTTAATCACTTAAGTGCAAAATAAATAACCGTAGTTCGCCACCTTATCATCAATTCAAGAGTTCTCAGCATGTCTTGTTACATTTGTCTTTTTTTCTTAACGTTGACTTTTTAAAATTGGTTGTGGTAATATAAGGTTGTAGGAATGAAAAACCTTTAAACTCGCCCAGTGAGGCGAGAAAGGAGGAGAAAAGATGGAAAAAGACGTTATTTTTGGTAATTCTGAACCTGAGAAGGTTGTTATTTCTGATTCCCGTGTGGACCTACCCGCCTCGAAAAGGTTCCTCCTATCTCTCCAGCACTTTGTAGCGATGTTTGGTGCGACCGTTTTAGTACCCCTGCTAACAGGATTAGACCCTCTCGTTGCTCTGTTTACTGCAGGACTCGGAACTTTGATTTTCCACTTTATCACAGGTGGTATCGTTCCTGTCTTTTTAGGTTCCAGCTTTGCCTTTATAGCCCCCGTTATACTTGTTAAAGAAAAATACGGAGACATACGCTATTCTCTCGGAGGTATAGTAGTTGCTGGTGCAGTATACTTGGCCTTCTCGTTAATTGTGAAACTGATAGGGACGAATTTTATCAAAAAGCTCTTCCCTCCTGTTGTAACCGGTCCTATGATAATGGTCATAGGTCTTGGTCTAAGCCCTGTTGCAGTTAATATGGCTTCCTCAAACTGGCCCATCGCACTTGTAGTGATTATAACAGTTATCGCATCCGCAACGATATTTAAAGGTTTCTTCTCTCTCATTCCAGTTCTTACCGGTGTTTTTGTTGGGTATATTACGTCCGTCCTCTCTGAGATAGTTGACTTCACACCTATAACAAATGCTGCCTGGTTCTCAATTCCAAACTTCACATTCCCAAAGTTCGATGTTGGAGCTGTTAGCTTAATAGCTCCAGTTGCTTTCGTTACCGTCATGGAACACATAGGTGATATAACAACCAACGGAGCTGTGGTCGGAAAGAATTTCTTTGAAAAGCCCGGTATCCACAGAACCCTTCTTGGGGATGGTCTGGCAACAATAGTTGCAGGCTTACTCGGAGGTCCTGCAAATACAACTTATAGCGAAAACACCGGTGTACTCGCAATAACTAAGGTCTACGACCCATCAATCCTACGTGGCGCCGCCCTTCTTGCAATGCTGGTTGCTTTCTTCTCAAAGTTTGGTGCTGTTCTCCAAACAATACCTACACCTGTAATCGGTGGAGTGAGTTTAATACTATTTGGTATGATAGCTTCAGTAGGTGTAAGAACGTTGGTAGAAGCAAAAGTAGATTTCTCGAAATCCAGAAACCTTATCATCGCTGCATTGATCCTCACACTCGGTATAGGAGGAGCGAGTATCAAAATCGGCGTAGTGGAACTCAAAGGTATGGCGCTTGCTGCACTCGTAGGTATCATTGCTAACCTTGTAATTCCAGAAAAGTTGGAAAAATAAAGAAGAAAGAAAACCGCATAAAGCCGTGGGGGATTAAGAGATGATAAACTCAACAAAGAAAGACATATATATCTTTCCTATCAAAGCCGTGGGGCTTATTGGTGGAGGACAGCTTGGAAAGATGTTAACACTGAAAGCAAAAGAAATGGGATTCAAGGTTATCGCCCTTGATAAGGACCCAAGCTGTCCTGTTTCTTCAATCTGTGATGAGTTAATAATCGGTTCATTGTACGATACAGAAAAACTATACGAACTTGCGAAAAAATCTGACGTGGTCACATATGAAATAGAGCATACAAATACGGAAGCTCTTAAACAGCTCGAGAAAATCGGCACCAAAATTCTTCCATCACCAGCACTCTTAGAATTATTAAACGACAAACTACAGCAAAAATCTCACCTAATAAAGCACGGTATACCAACATCAAAATTAATACGCGAAGTGACAAAGAATGACTCTATTGAGTACAAGTCACGGACGAAAGAACTCCCGCCATTTCCGTTTGTTCAAAAGGCACGGAAAGGTGGTTACGATGGAAGGGGTGTTGCTGTAATAAAGAGTGAAAAAGACATAGACAAAATTTTGGAGACCGATTCATTTTTCGAAGAATTTGTGGAAATAGAAAAAGAAATTGCCGTTTTGGTTGCAAGGGATATTAACGGGAATATAGTTACATATCCAGTTGTTGAAATGGTTTTCGACGATAGGTCAAATATCCTTGATATGCTTATCTCTCCAGCAAGGATACCAGAAGGCACATCACAGAAAGCAATTAGTATAGCTTATGATATTATCAACTCTTTCGTTTCTTCTAATTTGAAAGCCGTGGGGGTTTTTGCTGTTGAGATGTTCATTACCAAAAGTGGAGACATCCTTGTCAACGAAATAGCTCCTCGCGTCCACAATTCTGGTCATCATACGATTGAGTCGTGTCTCACAAGCCAGTTCGAACAGCACCTTCGCGCCATAGCTGGACTTCCTTTAGGTTCCACTAAACAGCACACCCCAGCTGTTATGATTAACCTCCTCGGTGAACCTGGGTATACAGGCAAACCTGCCATAATCGGTCTTGAAGAAGTTTTGAAAACTGAAGGAGCTCATCTACATTGGTATGGTAAATCAACAACCACTCCTTTCAGAAAAATGGGGCACATCACAATAATAGATGAAGATTTGAATTCAGCAATTGAAAAGGCTAAAGTAATTAAAGAGAGAGTTAAAATTATTTCTGAAAATATTTGAAAAATACTGAGGTGAAAGATTATGGGAAATGTAAATCCTCTCGTTGGGATAATAATGGGTAGCGATTCAGACCTCACTGTTATGAAAGATGCTGCACAAGTTCTTGAAGAGTTTGGTGTCCCATACGAAATCACAATAGTCTCCGCACACAGAACTCCTGAAAGGATGTTTGAATACGCAAAGAAGGCTGAAGAAAGAGGAATAGAAGTAATAATAGCAGGTGCTGGTGGTGCAGCACATCTGCCCGGAATGACCGCATCGATAACAACATTGCCTGTTATAGGTGTGCCTGTGAAAGGCTCGAATTTGGAAGGGCTTGACTCACTCCTTTCGATTGTTCAAATGCCCAAAGGTATACCTGTAGCCACGGTTGCAATTAACAATGCCAAAAATGCCGGTTTGCTCGCAGTTGCAATCCTTGGGATAAAGTATCCAGAGCTAAGAGAAAAACTAAAGGCGTATAGAGAACGCATGAGGCAAGAAGTTTTAACAAAGGCTAACGAGTTAGAAAATATGGGATATTCTAATTATCTAAAATCCCATTTCCATGGGTGACAGAGGTGAAAAAAGATGTCTGGGACGTTTTTATACGAGGGTAAAACAAAGATTGTCGAACTCGCTGAAGATGGTCAAAGCGTTATACTAACATTTAAAGATGATATCACTGCAGGAGACGGCGCAAAGCACGATGTGCTGGATTTAAAAGGTCAATACTGTTCAGAGATTACTGCAAGACTAATGCATTATCTAAATACAAAAGGCATCTACACCATGTTTCTTAACTACATACCACCCAACAAAATCCGAGCCCGCAAGCTTAAAATGATACCACTTGAAGTTATAGTAAGGTTTAAAAAAGCTGGTTCATTCGTGCGACGTTACGGTGGAAACGAGGGAGAAGATTTGCCAGGTCCGCTTGTTGAATTCACATACAAAAGTGATGTTATGCATGACCCTTTAATGTGTGTTGAACATCTCGAAGCACTCGGTATTTTAAGCAGGGAGCACGCTACAATAATCATAGACGAAGCAAAAAAAGCAGCAATGCTCTTGAAAGAATTTTTCACCTTGCACGGATTCGAACTCTGGGATATAAAGTTTGAATACGGATTTGACGAATCAGGTAACATTTGTCTTGGCGATGAGATTTCGCCTGATACAATGCGTTTAAGGAAAGCTGGAGAGATATTCGATAAGGATATCTATAGACGAAATCTTGGGAATCCATTAGAAAAATACGAGGTGGTGTTGAACTTATGCAGAAGTATACTTTTGTAATCGATATCCAATACAAAAGCAACGTACGCGACCCAAGGGGAGAAACGATAAAAAGGGTGCTCAACGAGGAGTATTCCATTCCAGTAAGTTCACTAAGGTTAGGCAAATCCATACACCTCGAGGTCGAGGCTGAAAACGAAGAACAAGCAAGGCAACTTGTTGAAAAAGCCTGCAGTGAACTTCTAGTAAACCCGGTTACTGAAACGTATGAGGTGAGAAAGCTATGACTCTTCCAAAAGCCCAGGTAGTTGTGTACCCTGGGAGTAACTGTGACAGGGATGCCCTTTGGGCATGCAAATACGTAGGATTTGATGCAGAATTCATAGATATCCATTCTGATATAGACGCTGACTTGTTGGTTCTACCTGGTGGATTTTCGTATGGAGATTACCTTCGTGTCGGAGCAGTCGCTGCTCGTGAACCGATTGCTCAAAAGATAAAAGAGTTTGTGAGCCGTGGGGGGCTTGTTATTGGCATTTGCAATGGCTTTCAGATACTTGTCGAAATGGGACTATTGGAGGGAGCTCTTCTTCAAAATTCTAATGGAAAGTTCATCTGCAAAATTGTAGATTTGGAAGTTGTGGACAACTCAACACCTTTCACCAGCTATTACTTAAAGGGCGAACGTATTAGATTACCTATTGCTCACGGGTTCGGCAGATATGTAAAGACTAACGATGTCAATGTAGCCCTTAGATACGTAGAAGACGTTAACGGCAGTGACCAGTTGATAGCCGGAATAACTAACACCAATAAGAACGTTTTCGGTTTGATGCCACATCCTGAACGTGCAATGGAAAAAATACTTGGCTCGGACGATGGCTTGAGAGTGTTCTTATCTGCGTTCAACTATATCAAGAATAACGGTGGTGTTAGGGGATGAAGTACTTAAATATCCTTGAAGCGAGGTTGGGCAGAAAAGCAACAAGAGAGGAAATAGAAGCGTTCACGGTGATGTGGAGCGAGCATTGCGGTTATTCTCATACAAAAGGTTACATAAGGCAGTTGCCAAAAGTGGGAACTGGTGGTAATGCAGGAGTCGTTCCGCTTGATGACTACCATTTCTTAGCGTTCAAAGTTGAAAGTCACAATCATCCAAGTGCTATTGAACCTTTTAACGGAGCAGCAACAGGCGTGGGCGGAATCATACGAGATGTGCTCGCTATGGGCGCCAGACCTACAGCAATACTTGATTCACTGCATATGGATAAAGTAATCGACGGGATTATCGAAGGAATTTCCGACTACGGTAATTCCATAGGCGTGCCTACCGTAGGTGGAGAGTTAAGGATTTCTGATTTTTACAAATACAACCCTCTTGTTAATGTGATGGCAGTTGGGGTTGGCAAAAATGAACATCTCATACCTTCAAAAGCTACAAAATCTGGTCAAGTTATCGTTATCTTTGGTGGTGCTACCGGAAGGGATGGTATACATGGTGCTTCGTTTGCTTCAGAAGATTTAACAGGCGAGAAAGCTACGAAACTCTCCATCCAAGTAGGAGACCCATTTGCTGAAAAATTGCTTATCGAGGCTTTCCTGGAAATGGTTGAGAAAGGACTTGTCGAAGGAGCACAAGACCTTGGTGCAGGAGGAGTTCTATCCGCCACAAGCGAACTTGTCGCACGTAGTGGATTAGGTGCTATTGTGCACCTTGAAAAGGTTCCACTCCGTGAGTCAGACATGCTTCCAATAGAAATCTTGATAAGCGAAAGCCAAGAACGAATGGCTGTAGTTACATCGCCAGAAAAAGCTGAAGAAGTTCTCAAAATAGCGAAAAAACACTTGCTCTTCGGAGCTGTCGTTGCTGAAGTTACAAATACCGGTAGATACGTGGTAAAATACCACGACCAAATCATCATAGATGTGCCTGCAAAACTCCTCGAAGATTCCCCTGAAGAACCTATCCACGACTATACCCCATCACCGCTCAAAAAATTCAGATGGATAAGATTCAAAGACGTTGATGCACACAACGTGTTTGAAAGATACGACTATATGGTGGGAACAGACACTATACTACCACCTGGTTTCGGTCCAGCAGTGATGAGGGTGAAAAATTCCATTGGATATTCATTGACAATACATAGTCGTGCCGATATAGGAACTCAGGACCCATACTGGGGAGCTTACATAACTGTTTTAGAGGCTATCAGAAAAACTCTGTCTGTTGGAGCAAATCCTGTTGCAATAACTGATGGTATAAACTACGCAGACCCCGACATCGAACCTCTTGGACTAGCAGGTCAAATGAAAGGTTTAAAAGATGCGTGCGAACAATTCAACGTACCCGTTGCTTCAGGTAACGCCTCGCTTTACAACACCTATAAAAGGAAAGGAATCCCACCAACACTCGTCGTTGGTATGGTTGGAAAGGTAGAGAATTTAAACATCCCCAAGCCAACCAAAGGACATGTTTATGCCATTGGTTATCCTGATTTTTCAATTGAGAGAGAGGGGAAATTACAGGAAGAAATCGTAAGATTGGTAAAAAATGGTCATTTCGTTCTTTCAATGCACGACTATTCCAGAATTACAACATTTAAAACCGCTTTGTCGAAACTTGGAATGAACTTGAGAATTCAAATCCCGAGAACCGAACCTGTCCACCAAATGATTATTGTGTTTGGCGAACCAAAAACAAACTTACCTGTTCGGAAAATAGGATTTTGCTGCTAATAATTTTTTCATAAAGTTTCTCAAGTTTCTGGCGCGAAAGCGCCATTTTTATTTTTTTGTTTATGTCAGATCCAAATTCATTGAAACTTTTTTAAAAATTCGTTGTATAATAGTTTTAAGTTGTACATTCCAATTTTTTCAATCTTTGAAAGGGGGGGATTTTGATGAGAAGATTAGTTACTATTTTTGCAGTTTTCGCACTAATAGCGTTCCTACAAGTTTCGATATTTGCGGAAACCAGTTCTGGACACCAACACGAAGAAGGCGAAGAGTGTGCTTGCGAACTTGCTGAAGCAAAGGATATAACCGTATCTGCAGAAGAATTGCAAACCATTGAGGAGGAACTCAGAGAACGGCTTTCAAATCTTGAAGAAATAACAAACATGCTGTATGAACTGATTGGCAGTAAACTTAGCAGTGAAGATTTCGAGGTCTTCACTTACGAATTGAAAAACAGGCTTGCTGATATTGAACAAGAGCTTCTGAATTTAAAGGCAACCACAGAAACAGGTCTTCCAACGATGCGTGATATGATTTACGAACTCTCTTCAAACTTGGCTTCATTGGAGAACAGACTAACAGAATACATCAATCTAGCTGTTGCTCAAGCAAGCGAAGAAGTCAAAGCAAAAATCTTCGATGAGACCAACCAAAAAATAGCAGACATTGAAGTAACTTTGGATATCCACGACTCAGATATCTTAAAACTTTACGACATAACCTCTACGTTAACCAATGAGATACAAAGAATCGAGGCATCCATACCTGACGTTTCCCCACTTCAGGAATCTATAGAAACTATCTCTTTGAGAGTAGGCATGCACGACCAAGACATTGTAAATATTTTCGATGCTCTGTCGACAAAAGCCAACCTATCTGATATCGAGGAACTTTCTTCAAGGCTCCAAAATCTCGAAGAAGTTGTTAACTCTTACCAAAACTCAGATGTATCCGATAGGATATCACTTCTTGAAGAGTATGCAAATATGATTTACGACACTCTCAACACGAAGGCATCCCTTGAAGATGTTGAACAGCAGATAGCTCCTCTGAAAGAAGAAATGAACAATATTTCATCAGCTCTGCAATCCATTACCACTAAAGTCAACTCACAAGATGTAGATATCATCAAATTGTACAATTCTATCGCTCAACTCACGGAAGAACTGCAAAGACTGGCTGGTAGGTTGTCACTAATAGAAACTATGGTTCGGGAATTGTATCAAAAATCAGGGAAATAAATTAACAATCAAAGAAACAACAAAAGCCCAGGATTTCCCGGGCTTTTGTTAGCTTAAAGATTTTTCCTAACAACTGGTCTGGGCGGTGGGACTTGAACCCACGACCACCAGATCCCGATTCTGGCGTTCTAGCCATCTGAACTACGCCCAGATTATCCCCCAAGATGCTTCAAGTTCGCCGTTTATTTTATCACATATAACGAAATTTATCAAGATTTTTTGAGAGTCATGTTTTAAAAACTCATTCAGCTTTTTTTATTTTCATTAATCTCCTCCAACAGGTGTTTTATTTCTTCACCACTTTCTCTAAGTATTTCCAACAAAAGTAGACCCTGCATCAATCCATTTCTTCTATAAATAGTGAACAAGGCAAACCTTTTAAACCCTCTATATGCATTTCAAGAATCTGAAATACGATCTCATCATCTTTCTTAAGCTCCGACACTATTTCTTCAACTCTGTTCTCATAAATACTTCGCTGGATATTACGGTATTACGGATATTCAACACAGAGACGTATATTATGTAAATCCACGACACGTTACAACTGTCGCTAACGGTATCATCGTTACAATTAAAAGTTTTGTTACTTTTTTCTAATGAGCTCACTCAATTTCACATGTCTTTCACCACTATTGTGAAAGGTTTTAAGCATTGTTTATAATTGTATCACACTTTCTATTCTCGCAAAAATTTTATGTGGATTTTCGATAATTTTTGTTCCAAAATTGCATCTCAAAGGTTTACATGATATAATATGTTTGTAAAGATACCATTTATTCCTTGTGAAATCTTTTGAAGCACGATAAGACTTTCTTTATAAGCCGCCAACAAGTATCACTCTTGGAGGCGTTAATATGGAGAAAGCAAAAGTTATGATAGTTGATGATTCCAAGACAGTCCATGCAGAACTCTCATCGATTTTGAGCGAAATCAATTTGGATGGTAAAAGTTTAGATATTGAACACACTTACGGGTATGAGGAATTCAAGAAAATCTTTGTCCCCGAGAAATACGCACTTGTGATAACCGATTTAGTTATGGAAACTGATGATGCGGGAATTAAGGTTATAAACCACATCAGGCATACGTGTAACGATAAAAAAACGAGGATAATCCTGATGACCGCCAATCCTGAGAAAGTTCCAAATGACTTGCTCACAAGAGACTACGATATAAACGCCTATATAGAGAAGAAAAACCTTTCACCATTCTTAACAAAGCTCACAGTTTTGTCAATGCTTAAAACCTACCAAGATATAGCCTCTCTTGAACAAGCAATTGTCACCTTAGAAAATGTTGCAGCGAACGCTTCCGAAATGAGCCTTGCAGAATTGCTTATAAATACCTTTTTCCAGGTGCGCACGTTTCTATCCTTAAAAAGACCGGACATTAAACTCAACGGTGAAATTTTCGTGAACGACGAAAGAATTTTTCCACCAAAGTTCATAAACAGGGAACATTTGGAATACAGATATGATTTTCACATCAAGGTTGAGGAGAACACTATTCTCTTTTTGCTCTATTCCTCAAAAGAACTGAACTCACTTGAAACATCATACGTAAGAAGCCTTTTGAAAAACCTTCGAAGGTCCCTTGTTTCAACAAAATATCCAGATGTGGAGGAAGAATTTATTATTATGCTTTCTAAAGTTGTTGAGGCCAAAACGGAAGAAACCGGGGACCATGTGAATCGGGTTGCCGAACTATCTTATCGTTTGGCAGAATACCTCGGTTTTAGCTCCAGTGATGCGAAACTAATCAAAAAAGCCTCCGCATTGCACGACATTGGAAAAGTTGGTGTGCCTGATTACATATTAAATAAACCTGGGAAACTCGATGATAAGGAATTTTCAATTATAAAGGAACATAGCTTGATTGGTTTCGAAATTCTCAGAGACTCAACTTTGGATGTTTTTGAGATAGGTGCGGTCGTTGCTTTGGAACACCACGAAAGGTGGGATGGAACTGGTTATCCCTATGGACTTCAAGGCGAAGAGATAGCGATAGAGGCAAGAATAGTTCAAGTTGCCGATGTTTTTGAAGCTTTAACGCACGATAGGTGCTATCGTCCCGCATGGCCAATTGAAAAAGCTGTTGAATACATGAACGATATGAAGGCACGGCAATTCGACCCAATGGTGATTGATGCGTTCAACAAACACTTGGAAGACATGATTGCTATAGTAAAATCCCATTACAGAGAAGAGGTTTGAGGATTTTTAAAATCTTACGGTTTTTTCTCTAAGAAATTCTGGATGTTTTTTATTGCTCTTGCAAAATCTTCCGGCAGTCTTGCTATGAATTTTACGCGTTCTCCTGTTCTTGGATGGAAAAATGAAAGGCTGAGCGCATGGAGCATCTGTCTGTGGATGTCGAATTTTTCATCTTCTTTAGCTTTTCCGTAAACCTCATCACCCATAAGAGGATGACCAAGGTATTTCATGTGAACCCTAATCTGATGTGTTCTCCCTGTTTTGGGCCACGCAAAAACTAAGGAAGCCAAGTTTCCAAACTTTCTTATGACTTTGTAGTGTGTGAGTGCCGGTTTGCCATATGCACTCTGAGTTACAGTCATTTTAACTCTGAGCACAGGATTTCTGGCAATACTTACATTGATATCTCCTTCGTTTTTTTCAGGAACACCTTTAACTAAGCACACATACAGTTTTTCTGTGACCCTATCTTTGAACTGTTTGGTAAGCGATTGGTGTGCTAAGTCATTTTTCGCAATTACCATTACACCACTTGTATCTTTATCAAGCCTGTGGACAATGCCAGGTCTCAGCACCCCACCAACACCTTGTAAATCTTTACAGTGATACAAGACCGCATTGACGATGGTTCCCGAAGTGTGGGATGGAATGGGATGGGTTATTATACCAGGTTGTTTGTTGATTACCAGTATATCGCGGTCTTCATATATTATGTCTAGTGGTATATTTTCAGGCAGGATTTCGGGGACCTGAGGTTTCTGAGGAACCATCAAGGTAATTATATCCCCAGACTTCACCTTGTAACTCGGCTTCTTCAAAATTCCATTCACCAGAACCTCGCCATTCTTTATCGCTTTCTGGATGAATGTTCTTGAAATCCAATCTGGAGTCTTCTCCATGACGAATTTGTCCAGACGCCAGCCATCTTCCCTGTTCGTTACCTGTATATCCATTTTTTCCAGTTGAGGGGTCGCTGGTTCCAATTCCTCCATCTCTTCTATCTCTTCCATCTCTTCCATATTCTCGAAATCTTTCATAAATTCTCTCATATATTCCCTTCTTTTCCCTCCGGTTGTCTATATTTTCATCATTTTCTATTTGTTTCTTGGCTTTCGATTCAGCGATAAGCATTTGAATCATAATCCCTATGCTACCAATGAAGATAAAGATGTCCGCAACGTTTATTATCGTCGGCCAGTAGTCGAACGTAAGGAAGTCAACAACATAACCGTATCTTATACGGTCAACTAAGTTTCCTAATGCACCACCGACTATAAAGCCGATAAACATTTCCGTCATCCTGCTAACTTTGAACAACAACGGCACCAGAGAAATAGTAACAATAATAAGTAAGGTGAGGTAAATAACCGCTTCTTTGACTCCTGGAAACAGTCCAAAAGCAATTCCCCTGTTAGTTGCATACGTAAAATGGAAGAATCCAAATAGGTTTTTTATCTCTCCAAAACGAAGGTATAACGTCGCTAAATGTTTTGTAATCTGGTCCAACGTTAGTGAAAGAACTATCCAGAACATCTTATCATTCCCTATCAGTTTTTACTTGACCTTCTTATAGATAAACGGTGAAGCAACTTCTAATCCAAGGTTTCTGTAGTTGAATATTCTTTCCGTGTTTCCTACAAAGAGTAATCCACCAACGCGAAGACTTTCAGCGAACTTTTTGTAAAGTTGTTCTTTTGCTTCCATCTCAAAGTAAATAACAACATTGCGGCACAATATTAAGTCAAAGCCCTTTTCAAACGGGTCTTGCAGTAGGTTGTGCCTTTTAAACTGGACACGTGCTTTTACATTTGGCTTTACTATGTATTTTCCATCTCGAACGATGAAGTATTTTTTGATGTATTCAGGTGGTGTGCTAGCCATTGAGCGCTGTTCATACTCACCTATCTGTGCTCTTGTGAGTACGCCAATATCTATGTCGGTAGCTAAAATTTTAGCTGTTGGAGGCGCTTTGAGCTCTTCAAGTAGTATCGCTAACGAGTATGGCTCTTCTCCCGAAGAACACCCAGCACTCCAAGCTTTAAACCTTGGTCCACTTTCTTGGAGAAGTTGTGGAAGAAATACCTTTTTGAGCTCTTCCCATTTTTCTGGATTTCTGAAGAACTCTGTGACATTGATAGTGAGCTTATCTAAGAACTCATCACGCTTTTTGGTGTCTTTTGAAATAAGGTCTAAGTATTCTTTATAGCTTTTGCAATTGTATTTTCTTATAAGCATCTCTATGCGCCTTTTCATCCTTTCCGGTTTGTATCCGGAAAGGTCTAATCCCATAGTCTCTTTTATTTTTTCAACAAACCATTCGAATTGGTCCCAAGGAAGCTCTTGAATATCACCAGATTGGAAATTCGAAATCCAAGCGAACTTCTTTTCCTTGAAGTCGTCCAACGACATATAACTCACCCACTTTGAAGGTAATTTTACTTGTTATAGTCCTCTGTCCATCTACTTCATCGTTTATCAAATTGATTTCTAAATTATCAGTCTTAAGAGTAAAACCAGACTTTGATGAAAGGCTACCATTTTCATAAAAAACAAGTGAGTACATAATGAACGAGTTGTCACTCAGTAAAAGTCCAAAACCTGTCTTCTGACCAACAAATAAGTAGACCTTGTTGCCGGCTCCAACAGTAATTCCGTTTGGTGAGCTCTCAAAAAATATGTTTACACCATACATCTTCAACGTTAGATTGATATGGGATACGTCACTGAGGATTGAAAAATAGTCGTTCTTGTGTATATATCCATTTGAGAAATACCCCGTGTTAACCCACGTTGCATACCAACTCTTTTTAGCTGGATTGGTAAATGTTGTAAATGGAATGTCGGTGTTCAATTCTGAATAGGTTACTCTGTATGGTTCATTTATAAACTCAAAATACTCAAATGCATTGGCAAAGTTAGGAGTGATTTTTAGAAAACCTTGATTCTGTGCAACTTCAACATCGACCTTGAGTTTGGTTTTGAATTTCCAAAATGAAAAATCGTATCGCGCTGTTAGTTTGTATGAAGTATCAAAAGGAGAGACACCAAAAAAGAGCGTCTCTCCCATTAAGAATGTATTGATGGCGAGAATAAAAATAGTTACGATTAGTAGATTGAGCCTAACCGTTGGAGCTTTATTCTCCAATGTTTTCAGCTCCATTCTCAAGATTTATACTTTCTGGCAAACCAATACAAACATCGAGTTTATCAACTACTTACCCTTCCAACTTCGCCATTATGGCTTCAAGTTCCGCATCGTCGATATCGAAGTTGCCGAAAACTTCCTGAACATCATCATTATCCTCAAGTGCATCAACAAGTTTCAAAACTTTTTCTGCATCAGACCCACTTACTTTGACATAGTTCTTTGGTTTGTAAGTAATCTTTGCACTGCCTTCAAAACCATTTTTAGCAAGGTTTTCTCTCAATGTTGTAAGGTTTTCAGGAGATGTGTATACAAGAACAGGGTCTCCTTCTTCAATATCCTCTGCACCAGCATCAATAGCCAAAAGTGTAAATTCATCCATGTCTGCGATTTTTTCTCTTGGAATTTCAACAACACCTTTTCTTTCAAATATCCAAGCAACGGAACCGCTTTCTGCAAGTGAACCACCATTTTTGCTGAGTATATGTCTCAGTTCTTGTGCGGTTCTATTTTTGTTATCTGTCAAAGCCAATATGTAAAGTGCAACTCCACCTGGTGCATATGCTTCGTAGATAACTTCTTCGTACCTTTCGCCTTCCAGCTCTCCCGTACCTTTTTTTATGGACCTTTCAATCGTATCCTTTGGCATATTCGCTTCTTTTGCTTTTTCAAGAACCGCTCTTAATCTTGGGTTTGTTTCTGGATTTCCGCCACCTTCCCTTGCAGCAACAATGATTTCCCTGATAATCTTCGTAAATATCTTAGACCTCTTCGCATCCTGAGCAGCCTTCCTGTGCTTAATATTTGCCCACTTATTGTGACCTGACATACTCTCTTCCTCCCTACTTAAATTTCTCGTTTTTTAAATGCCAAGCAATTGAGTTTTTTATCTTTCTCCAGGCATAATCACCCTGTCTATTATACCATATTCTTTTGCTTCTTGTGCGCTCATGAAGAAATCTCTGTCTGTATCTCTTTCTATCTTTTCTATAGGTTGTCCCGTGTGTTTACTGAGAATTTCGTTTATGAGATGTTTAATTCTTAGGAGTTCCTTCGTCAGTATCTCCACATCCTTGGCAGTTCCCTCGGCACCACCAAGTGGTTGGTGGATCATTATACGGCTATTTGGGAGTGCGAACCTTTTTCCTTTTGCACCTGCAGCTAAAAGCACCGCAGCCATCGATGCTGCCTGACCGATACAGATAGTTGCAACATCGCATTTTACATATTGCATCGTATCGTATATCGCAAGCCCAGCTGTTACTAAGCCTCCCGGTGAGTTGATGTAAAGTTGTATATCCTTGTCTGGGTTCTCTGCTTCTAAGAACAATAACTGCGCTACTACCAAATTCGCCACATGGTCATCAATAGCACTACCGAGGAATATGATTCTATCTTTTAATAACCTCGAATAGATGTCATAAGCACGTTCATATCTACCAGTTGTTTCGATAACTATTGGAACATATTGGTCGAGTATTCTCTTCATTTCTTTATCCATTTCCATGGTTTCTCATCTCCCCAAATATCTTAAGAGGTGTTACTTAGTTATTCAGACTTTTTCTATTCTTCGACCTCTTGCTTATTTTCTTGCTCTTTAAATGATACTTCCTCTATTTGCGCTTTTTCTGCAAGAATTTTTGCAACCTTTGACTCTACTATCTCCATGACTACTTCGTTCCTTATATCTTGTCTGCTCTTAATTATAGCTTCCGCCCTGTCAGGACTTACTCCCCATTCAACTGAAACTCTCTCTGCGTACGCCTTTATGTCTTCCGCATCGACTTTGATGTTATTCTCCTCCGCTATTTTCTTTACAACTAAATCTTTCTTTATCATATTCAAATAGTAATTCCTAAGCTCTTCGATAAGCTTCTCCTCACTGCCGTAGTTCTGAACATATGACTCGTATTTTCCGTCTTTTTTTAGATTTTCTATTATGTTCTCAACAGCCCTTTCTATTGTCTTTTCACTGATTTCTATCTCTGTAACTTCCGGAATCTGATCCATTATTTGTGCACGGTAGGATTCCGCTAATTCTCTATCGTATATCTCCTTACCTTCTGTTCTGAACTTTTCTTTGAGTTGCTCAGTTGTTTCTACGTTCTCGATTGCTAAGGATTTTACGAACTCGTCTGTAAACTCTGGAAGAATTCTCTTGTAAACTTCCTCTACTTCAAGGATGTATTTATAAACAATTTTGTCATCGCCTTTTTCAAAGGTTCTTTCGAATTCCACAACATCGCCTTTTTTCTTGCCGAAGAGTTGTTTTACAACTTCTCTCTCATCATCTTTTAAGAGAACGTATTCTCTTTCTTCCGCATTTCTGAGCTTCTTTTCTCCGAGCATAACCGTTTCTTTTACTTTAACCAGGTCGCCTTCCTCAGCCTGCCCATCTTTTGGCTCAAGTATAGCATTTTCCTCTATGACATATTTCACCCTCATATCTACGTAACCATCGAGGACTTCTTCTTCTTTTGCTTTTCTCAATTTGAGTTTTGTGGGCTCAAACTTAACCTCTGGCTCCGTATGGAGCTCAACAACAACTTTTCCGCCTTCGGCAGAGAACTTGGCATCCGCAATTACTGGTGGGAGAAGCAACTGAAGTTCTTCCTTATCAAGTTCATTCTCCACTTCTTTAATTGCCTCATCTGCAACGTAGATTTCATAGAATGCCTCTTTTAATCTTAACTTGTAAACTTCCTTTGGAACTCTTCCAGGTCTGAAGCCTTCTATGTGGTATTTTTTTCTATTCAGTTCAGCAACCGCTTTGTCTTCCAATCTTGCTATGTCATTCTTGTCGAAAAGGTATTCACGTACTATCATGTTCTTATCTTTTGAGATTTCTTTGACTTCCATCTTTGCACCTCCTAGTTTATTTGAAGCCTTTATCACTTTAAAAAGGGGCATTACACCCCCTCTTTTGCTGTGAATAATCAGTTCGCCATTTTTTGCTCAAGAGTTATTCTTCAACAAGCTGGAGCACGGAAAGTTCTGCACCGTCGCCTCTTCTTTGACCAACTTTGATAACCCTTGTGTAACCTCCGTTTCTGGAAGCGTATTTTGGAGCTATTTCATCGACAAGTTTGTTCACAAGTCTTCTGTCACCAAGTTCTGCAAATATTTGTCTTCTGAGAGCTACGCTTTCTGCTTTGTTTTCATCCTTAATTTTGTAAGCTTTTATTGCCTTTGTTATAAGCTTTTCTATGTATGTCTTTCCCACTTTTGCTTTCACCGTTGTTGTCATAATGGTTCCGTGCTCAATTATTTCTTTTGCAAGGTTTCTCATGAGAGATATTCTGTGAGAACCGTATCTATTGATTTTGTTTCTCTTCATTCGATGTCTCATCTCATTTGTCCCCCTTTCTTAGCGAAAGACCGAATTTTTCTTTGAGCTTTTCCTTCACCTCTTCAAGTGATTTAACTCCAAAATTCTTGATTTTGAGCAAATCTTCCTCTGTCCTCTCGAGCAAGTCACCTATCGTTTCTATTTTGTCCCTCTTCAAGCAGTTCAGTGACCTTGCAGAAAGTTCAAGTTCTTCTATTTTCTTTGATGCAACATCTTCTGTAGATACGCTTTCTTCAACTACAGAATAAGTTTCTTGATATGCTGGAATAGGCAATTCTTCAACATCGCTGAGACTTTGTTCAATAAAGCTGAAGTGGTCCAGTATTATTTTCAATGAGTGTTTCAAAGCCTCAGCAGGTTTTATACTCTTTTTCGTCCAGATTTCGAGTATCAGTTTTTCAAAGTCCGTTCTTTTGTCAACACGCACGTTTTCAACAAGCCAGTTCACTTTCAAAACAGGGCTGTAAACCCCATCCATGACAATCCAGCCGATTTCTGGCCTTTCATTTCTTTCGCTTGCAGGGACAAACCCCTTTCCAAATGTTGCGTAAAGTTCAATCTCAATATCGGCATCCTCATTAAGCGTGGCTATGTAATGATTTGGATTTACCACCACGACTCCAGCTGGGCATTGGATATCTTTGGCTGTCAACACAGCTGGTCCCTTCTTTTCAATAACAAGCTTAACAGGTGATTCAACGTATGCCTCTACGCGTAGCTGGACTTTTTTTAGATTCAGCAGGATATCCATTATGTCTTCTTTAACACCTTCTATTGTATCAAACTCGTGGTATTTCTCAGGCTTTATGAACCTGACATCTGTGATAGCAAAACTGGGAATCGAAGAGAGCAGAACCCTTCTCAACGTGTTCCCTATTGTGACTGCGTAACCTTTTTCAAGTGGAGACACGGAGTACTTCGCATAGTAATGGTCTTCGTATTCCGCTTGCTCTTCGAGTCTGAACTTTCTTCCAAAAGTTTGAAGCATTAACATCACCTCGAGTAGAATTCAACGATAGCCTGAACATTAACTGGAAGGTCTGTAACTTCTTCAAGTTTCGGATTTCTGACGTATTTTCCTGTGAATTGGTCGTAATCTACCTCAAGCCATGGAGCAACTGCTCTACCTTTGTTAAGTTCGAGTGCTTGTTTTATCGGTTGAATTCCTCTACTGCTTTCTTTTATGGAAATAACATCACCAGGTCTTACTTGGTATGACGGTATATCAACCTTTTTGCCGTTTACAAGGATGTGACCGTGTGAAACAAGTTGCCTTGCGGTTCTTCTGTTGATGGCAAATCCAAGTCTATATACCACGTTATCAAGTCTTCTTTCAACCTGGGCAACCAAGTTTTCACGGGTATCGCCCGCTTGTTTTGCAGCTCGTTCGTAGTAAATTCTGAACTGTTTTTCAAGCACACCGTATATTCTCTTCATTGTTTGTTTTGCCCTTAATTGCAAACCATATTGCGTCAATTTCTTCTTTTCCCTACCGTGTTGCCCTGGTGCAAAAGGTCTTCTGTCAAAAGGACATTTTTCGCTGAAACATCTTTCACCTTTCAAATAAAGCTTCATTCCTTCTCTTCTACAAAGCCTGCAAAGAGCACCTGTGTAACGTGCCATTATTTTCCCTCCTTATCACTCAGACACCAAATTCGTAAATTAGACTCTTCTTCTTTTCGGTGGTCTGCATCCGTTGAATGGAATTGGTGTGGCATCTCTTATGTTTTCGATTTCCAACCCTGCTGCTTGGAGTGTTCTGATGGCTGTTTCTCTACCTGCACCGGGTCCTTTGACGATTACGTCGACCTTCTTAATTCCCATCTTGATAGCTTCTTTTGCTACCTTATCAGCTGCAAGCTGAGCTGCGTATGGTGTTCCTTTTCTTGTTCCCTCAAAACCTGCTGTACCACCGCTACCCCATGTTAAAACGTTTCCATTTGGGTCCGTTAATGTGACAATTGTGTTATTGTACGTAGATTTGATGTGTACCACACCATGGTCAACGGTTACCTTTTTCTTAGCTTTTGCTCTTGTTCGACCTTTCGCCATTTAGCTTTCCCTCCTTCGGTTCTTTCGGTCCTAAGAAATATAACTAATCTTCTTAACCTTTCAGGTCGTTAGAAACTTATTTACCTTTTTTCTTAATCCTGCTTGGTCTTGGACCTTTTCGCGTCCTTGCATTCGACCTGGTTCTCTGACCTCTTACTGGAAGCCCCAATTTGTGCCTTAAGCCGCGGTAACACCCGATATCTATAAGCCTCTTGATATTTCTCATAACTTCTGTTCTTAACTCACCTTCGACCTTGTAGTTCTGCTGAATGAAAGATGAAATCTTGCTGATTTCGTCTTCTGTAAGGTCTTTAACTCTTTTTTCTGGATCCACACCTGTGTTCTTGCAGATTTCAAGTGCTCTGGTTGGTCCTATTCCGTATATGTATCTAAGTGCGATGTGAACCTTTTTGTTGCTCGGTATTTCAACACCAACAATACGAGCCATTAATCTCCCTCCTCAAAAAATTTTCCACAATCTTATCCCTGTCTTTGGTTGTGTTTGGGGTTTACCTTACAAATAACGTATACTCTTCCTCTTCTTCTGATAATCTTACAGTACTCGCATCTTTTTCCAACGGATGCTTTCACCTTCATAGTTACCTCTCCTTTCGGAAAAATTTTTCTGTTTTATTGTTATTCATTCTTCGTCGTCAAGTATCTCTTCTTCGCCTTTAGCGTCTATCTTCTTTCGATAGACTATCCGACCACGTGTAAGGTCGTAAACTGTTAGTTCAACAACGACACGGTCTCCTGGTACAAGTCTGATGAAATTTTTTCGCATTTTTCCGGATACATGTGCTAACACTTTGAACCCATTGTCGAGTTGTACTCTGAACATGGCGTTAGGTAGTGCTTCAACTATTGTTCCTTCCATTCGTATGACGTCTTCCTTGTTTTTCAGAAAAATCACCTCTCAGCCTTCCAAAACTTCCCACGTTTGTTAAACCACTTACAAAGTTGTCAATATCTCACAACCGTTCTCCGTAACCACAATAGTATGTTCAAAATGTGCCGCGCGTTTACCATCAACGGTAACCACGGTCCACCCGTCTTCCAAAACTACTACGTGCCAGCCGCCTTCAGTAACCATAGGTTCTATAGCAAGTGTCATTCCCGCCTTTAAAACCAAACCCGTTCCTGGTTTACCATAGTTTGGAACTTGTGGGTCTTCGTGTAGCTGTTTTCCTACACCGTGACCTACAAAATCCCTAACAACGTTGAATCCGTGGCTTTCTACGTAACTTTGTATTTCGTAAGATACATCTCCCAACCTTACGCCTGGTTTTATTAATTCTATCGCACGCGTCAGAGATTGTTTGGTAACTTCAACAAGCTTTTTCCCAGTTTCATCTGTTGAACCTACAATAAACGTAGCAGCACCGTCTCCATAGTATCCTTCGTATATTGCTCCAACGTCTACTGAAACAATATCACCTTTTTTGAAAACTTTACTCTTCAAAGGAAAACCGTGTATAACCTCTTCGTTTACTGAAACGGTTGTGATATAAGGATATCCTCCGTAACCTTTGAAAGCTGGTTCACAGCGATGCTCTTTGATAACTTTTTCTGCCATCATTTCTATATCGTATGCAGTTGCACCCTCAACTACTATCTTCTTTGCTTCTTCAAGCACAGCTGCAACTGCACGTCCCGCGATTCTCATTTTTTCTATTTCTTGTTCGGTCTTAAGCCGTATCATTTCTTTTTGATACCACCCAATATATTAAACAACATTTTCATTACTTCTTCTACACTCTTTCTGCCATCTAAAGTAAAAAGTTTGTTTTGATTTCTATAATATTCGATTAACGGCGACGTTTTTTCGATATAGACTCTATATCGGCTTCTAACAACCTCTTCTTTATCATCTTCCCTTTGAATTAGTTGTCCACCACAATCGTCGCAAATTCCATCCTGCTTTGGTGGTAGTGTAATTAAATTATAAACCTTTCCACATTTAGAACACACTCTTCTGGTTGAAATCCTTTGGACAACGGTTTCTTCATCGACTTCGAAGTATATAGCTGCATCCAATGTTTTACCCATAGAAGAAAGCATACCGTCTAATGCTTGAGCCTGGTTTAGCGTCCTTGGATATCCATCCAGAATAAAGCCATTTGCACAATCTGGTTGTCTTAATCTCTCCTCGACCAAGGCATTTGTTAGTTCATCTGGAACAAGATTTCCAGAATTCACAATGTCCTGCACTTTCTTTCCCAATTCTGTTCCTTTTGCTATTGCTTCTCTAAATATATCACCTGTTGAGATATGTGGTATATTGTATTTTTCAACTAACCTTTTTGCATACGTTCCTTTTCCAGCACCCGGAGGTCCCAAAAATACCAGGTTCATGTCTCCACCTTCTTATCTCTCTTATCTTCTACCAGCTATTTTTCCCTTCTTTACAAAACCTTCGTAATTTCTCATTATAAGGTGTGCTTCTATCTGCTGAGCTATATCAAGTGCAACACCAACAGCGATAAGAGCACTTGTTCCACCAAGCCAAATGTTGACTCTTGTTATACCCTCAACAAGATATGGGAGCAAGGAAATACCGACCAAGAAGATGGCACCTATAAACGTCACTCTGTTAAGCACGTAAGTGATGTATTCTTCCGTTGGTTTTCCAGCTCTGATGCCAGGGATAAACCCACCGTAGCGTTTGATATTTTCTGAAATGTCTTTTGGATCGATGACTACAACGCTATAGAAGTATGTGAAGAAGAATATTAGCAACGCGTAAATTATTATCATAAGTGGGCTTTGCATACTAAAAAGTTTGATTGCCCACTGTGCACCTGTGATTTGTGCAATCGCTTCTGGGATGCTAACTATTGCCCATGCAAAGATTATTGGGATAACTCCAGAGTGATTGACCTTTATCGGCAGATACGTGCTTGTTCCACCGTATATCCTTCTTCCAACCATTCTTGTAGCGTATTCAATCTTGATTCTTCTCTCAGCTTGCTGGACGTAAATTATAGCAACAACCATGAATACTGCAACTGCGATAAGGAAAATCCAACCGAATATGTTGAGATTTCCAAGAACCGCAGTCCTGAAGTAGGCTGGATATCTTGAAACGATACCTGCAAAAATAAGGATACTTACACCATTACCAATACCCTTTTCGGTAATCCTATCACCTATCCAGAGCAAGAACATAGTTCCAGCAACAAGGGATACTGTTGAGACAAAGGAGAACAACCACTTATTCACTGCAATTATCCCTTGATAGCTGTTAGCTAAGCCGAACGATACAACAAATGATTGAAGTGCTGCAAGACCGATTGTTAGATTCTTCGTGTAATGCTGGAATTTTTTCCTACCTTCTTCTCCCTCTTTGAGAAGCTCTTTGAGAGAAGGAATAATGGAAGCAAGGAGTTGCATAATAATTGATGCGTTGATATATGGTGTAACACTCATTGAGAATACAGAGAATCTGCTAAACGCACCACCGGTGAACACATCGTAAAAACTAAGAACGCCACCGGCAAGGCCGGTGCCCTGCTTGGAAAGCGCTTCCCCCCAAGCTTTGATGTTTATGCCAGGAACTGGAACGTAAATCCCCAGCCTGAAGACAAGCAACATTAAAAATGTAAAGATAACCCTATCCCGCACCTCTGGAATCTTCATCGCATTGCGCAGCGCTTTCCACATTATTATATCACCTCTATTTTACCGCCGACTTTTTCTATCTTCTCCTTCGCCTTTTCACTAAACTTGTGCGCCTTAACTACGAGTGGTTTTGTTATTTCTCCTCTGGCAAGTATCTTAACACCGTCATAAATCTTTTTAATTATACCTTTCTCCAAAAGAACTTCTGGAGTTACCACATCGTTGCTTTCGAATTTTTCCTCAAGTGTATCAAGGTTAACGACAGCGTAGACTTTCTTTGTGAAGTTCTTAAATCCAAACTTTGGAAGTCTTCTGTGCAGTGGCGTCTGCCCACCTTCCATCCATGGACTGACCTTACCCGTTCCTCTTGCTTTTTGACCTTTGTGCCCTCTACCTGCCGTCTTTCCTTTTCCGGAACCTTGACCTCTCCCAAGACGTTTGAACTTTTTGTTTGAACCAGGAGTTGGTCTAAGCTGGTCTATAGTAAGAATTTCAGGCATTTCTTATTCCCTCCTTATTATTATTCTTCAATCTCTTCAACCTTAAGAAGGTGCTTGACTTTTTCAACCATACCTCTAATCTGTGGTGTGTCATCCTTAATTACAGTCTGATGCATCTTTCTCAGACCAAGTCTTCTGACTGTATCCTTTTGGTCATATTTGTATCCAATTGGACTTCTTACGAGTGTAATTTTCAATTTCTTCATATCTTAACCCTCCTTTTTAACACCACGAACTACCTGAGCTGGGGTTATATCTCTTAGTGCTGCTATCTTTTCAATTGGGTAGAGATTCTTTATTCCATTAATGGTTGCCTGAGCCATTACAACCGGGTTTGTCGAACCCATTGCTTTTGTTAGGACGTTCTGAACACCTGCTAATTCAAGAATAGCACGAACTGTACCGTTTGCGATGATACCGGTACCAGGTGCAGCTGGTTTCATGAGTATCTTTGCAGCGTCCTGCTTGCCAACAACTTCGTGTGGTATTGTTCCTTTTACAACAGGCACCTCTATCACATTTTTTCTTGCACTTACAAGAGCTTTTCTAATAGCATCGGGCACTTCTCTTGCCTTTCCAACACCAACACCAACTTTACCATCCCTGTTACCAACAACGGCAAGTACTCTAAACGAAAGGTTCTTACCACCTTTTGTAACCTTCGTTGTTCTTCTGATTTCTATTATTCTTTCCTCAAATGTCTCGGCAGACTGTTTTATCTTTTCTGTAATTTCTGACACTGTGAGCACCTCCTAACCTAAACAATTAGAATTTCAATCCGGCTTCTCTTGCAGCATCTGCAAGAGCTTTAATTCTTCCATGGTATTTGAATCCGCCACGGTCAAAGACAACGGTCGTTATACCTTTTGCCAATGCTCTCTCGGCAATAATTTTTCCTACCTCTTTAGCTGCCGCTACATTCCAAGTCTTTTTAACCCTTTCCTTTATGTCTTTCTCAACCGTAGATGCTGCAACAAGTGTTCTTCCAACGGTGTCGTCTATTATCTGAGCATAGATGTGCTTTTCGCTTCTGTAGACAGCGAGTCTTGGTCTTTCAGGTGTTCCAAATATTTTTTTCCTTATTCTTCTATGCCTGATGAGCCTCAATTTCTTGCGGTCTTCTCTCTTAATCACGTTTTATACCCCCTTATGCTTTCTTTCCTTCTTTGAGTCTGATAACTTCGTCTACGTATTTAATACCCTTTCCACTGTATGGGTTAGGTTCTCTCCATCTTCTAATATCAGCTGCAAATTGGCCTACTCTTTGCTTGTCAATACCACTAACGATGATTTTGTTTGGTGCAGGGACTTCCACTTTTATATCTGATGGTATATCCATTTCGACAGGATGAGCATATCCAAGGTTCATGATAAGCTTGTTACCCTGAAGTTGTGCCCTGTAACCAACACCTACGATTTCAAGTTCTTTCTTGAATCCTTCTGTAACACCAATTACCATGTTTCTTACAAGTCTCCAGTATGTCCCAACCATAGCTTTAAATTTCTTTTCATCTGCTTTTCTCTTTGCCACTTCAAGGTTTGGTGAAAACCAAACTTCGTTGCCTTCTACCTTGATGGTCACATATGGGTGAGTAGCGAGTTTCAACTCGCCCTTTGGACCCTTTACCTTTATTTCAGAGTCGGTGATTGTTAACTGAACATTCGATGGAAGTACGACGGGTTTTTTCGCAATACGAGACATGTGGCTGCACCTCCTTACCAGATGTAGGCGATAACTTCTCCACCGACTCCAAGTTCAGCTGCTTCTTTGTCGGTGAGCACACCTTTGGATGTTGAGAGAATAGCTATTCCTAATCCATTTTTAACTCTAGGGAGGTTGGCTTTACCAACGTAAATCCTTCTCCCAGGTTTAGAAACACGCACAATCCCGTGAATTACTCTTTCTCTGTTCTTTCTTGAACCTTTGTATTTCATCTGAATTCTTAGTATTCCCTGCTTACCGTCTTCAATATATGTGTATCCTTTTATGAATCCCTCTCTTACAAGAATATCAGCTATCGCTTTTTTGAGGTTAGAAGCAGGAACATCTACTTGGTCTTTGAAAACAAGGTTTGCATTTCTAATTCTTGTAAGCATGTCAGCTATTGGGTCGCTCCACACGGTTAACACCTCCATGATTACCAACTTGCTTTCTTAACGCCCGGGAGTTTTCCTTCGCTAGCGAGTCTTCTAAAGCAAATTCTGCATATTCCGAATTCTCTGTAAACCGAGCGCGCCCTTCCACAAATATGGCACCTCGAGTACTCTCTAACTTTGTACTTTTTCGGTTTCTTCCATCTTTCAACCATTGATTTTTTTGCCATTTAATATTCCCTCCTCACGATTATCTTACTGCTTTCTGAATGGGAAGCCAAGCAATTCCAAAAGCCTTCTTGCTTCCTCGTCTCTCTTCGCCGTTGTCACAATTATGATATCCATACCTTGAATTCTTTTAATCTGGTCTGGTGAAATTTCTGGGAAGACGAGTTGTTCTGTTAAACCAAAGCTGTAATTTCCTTTTCCATCAAATGAGTTTGGATTGAGTCCTCTGAAGTCCCTAACTTTTGGAAGAACAAGGTTGACGAGCTTGTAAACGAAGTTATACATCCTTGGTCCCCTAAGAGTGACCTTAACACCAATTGTCATGCCTTTTCTGATTTTGAAGTTTGATATACTCTTCTTTGCCCTTGTAATGAGAGGCTTTTGACCTGTAATCAATGCGAGTTCTCTCGCGTGTGTCTCAATGATTTCTTTATTTCTCGCACCTTCTCCAACACCCATGTTAATTACAACCTTAACTAGCTTTGGAACTTCGTGGATATTTTTGTAACCGAATTCTTTCATTAACGTCGGTACCACTTCTTTAAGGTATTTATCTTTCAGCGGTACGTATTCGTAGGCCATTTTTTACTCCTCCTTACTTCTTATCTATGATTTCTCCGCATTTCTTGCAAAATCTCACTTTTGAACCGTCTTCAAGCACTTTAAAACCTACTCTTGTTGGTTTATCACAGCTTGGACACACGAGCATGACCTTTGACCAGTAAAGTGGTGACTCTTTCTCGATAATTCCTCCCTGTCTCAGCTGTCCGGTTGGTCTTTGGTGTCTCTTTACTACGTTTACTCCTCTGACAAGAATCTTCTGTTCCTTTGGGAGAACTTGTATAACTTCTCCTCTTTTACCTTTATCTCTTCCAGAAATAACCTGAACTGTATCACCTTTTTTAATCTTCTGTGCCATCGATTACCACCCCTTACCATACTTCTGGAGCAAGAGATACTATTTTCATGAATCCTTTTTCTCTAAGTTCCCTTGCCACTGGTCCAAAGACACGTGTTCCCTTTGGCTGATTAAACTTATCAAGTACCACAGCTGCATTGTCATCAAATCTTATGTAACTTCCGTCTGGTCTTCTAATTTCTTTTCTTGTCCTTACAATAACTGCTTTTACAACATCACCCTTCTTAATATCTGTGTTTGGTACAGCTTCCCTAACGCTGCAAACTACAATGTCACCAATTGTTCCGTATTTCTTGTGCGAACCTCCAAGCACTCTTATAACCCTTAAAACCTTAGCACCAGAATTGTCCGCTGCTACGAGGTAGCTTTCGTTCTGTATCATTGTTCACTACCCCCTTCAACTAGTTCCGTGTCTAATACCTCTGTCTCAGGCGTTTCTCCAAGTCTTGAACGTTCAATGATTCTTACAACAACCCATCTTTTCAATTTGCTGAGGGGTCTTGATTCTTCAATTTCGACTATGTCTCCTACTCTGCAATCGTTGTTCTCGTCGTGAGCGTAGAATTTCTTGGATCTTTTCACATATTTTCCAAACTTTGGATGCTTAACAAGTCTTTCCACTTTAACAGTTACAGTCTTATCCATTTTATCGCTAACAACAACTCCGATGAATCTTTTCTTAGGCATGTGGATTACCTCCTTATACCAAGTTCACGTTCGCGAAGGATTGTTTTGATTCGTGCAATGTCCCTTTTTGTTTTTTGAATCAAGCTGAAGTCCCTAAGTTCTCCCATCGCGTTTTGGAATCTCAAGTTCATAAGTGTTCTTTTCTTTTCTTCGAGAAGCTTTAACAATTCTTCATTACTCATATTTCTGATTTCCACAGGCTTCATACTGCTTCACCACCTATGTGATGTCTCGTAACTATCTTTGTCTTTATCGGAAGTTTTGTTGCCGCGTATTCAAGCGCTTTGATAGCTGTTTCTTCGTCCACACCACCGATTTCAAACATTACCTTTCCAGGTTTTACTACAGCAACCCAACCTTCAACGTTACCCTTACCTTTTCCGAGTTTTGTTTCAGGTGGATGTTTTGTATACGACTTGTCTGGGAATATTTTTATCCACAGCTTTCCTTCCTTTTTGAGAGTCCTTGTTATCGCCAACCTGCAAGCTTCTATCTGTTGTGCTGTAATCCAAGCTGGTTCTAATGCTTTAAGGCCGTATTCACCAAAAGCAACCAATGCTCCACCTTTTGCATCGCCTTTTGTTCGGCCTCTTTGCTGTTTTCTGTATTTTACTCTTTTCGGCATCAACATGGTTTTGCTAACCTCCTTTTACACTATCGTGTCACGTTTTCGAGTCGAGAAGTTCTAAAAAATCATTTTTGCACTACATATTCGCGTCGCCTTTGTATATCCAAACTTTCACACCTATGGTTCCGTATTTTGTTTCTGCTCTGGCTGTGGAATAATCAATGATAGCTCTAAGTGTCTGGAGTGGCAATCTTCCCTTTAAATACCACTCGGTTCTTGCGATTTCAGCACCTGCCAACCTACCAGAGACCATTATCTTTATTCCCTTTGCTCCTCTTCTCATTGCAGCAGCGATTGCTCTCTTCATAACTATCTTGTAGGAAGCCCTCTTCTCAATCTTCTGTGCAATCGATTCTGCCACGAGAGTTGCCTCGGTCTCAGGCGTTTTTACTTCAACTATATCAACACCAAACTTTCTGTTGAATTTGTTCTCAAGTGCTTGTCTGAGTTCTGTTATGCCAGCACCTTTTCTTCCGATGAGAATTCCAGGTCTTGCTGCATGAATAGTGACCAATACTCTTTCTGCATCCGGTCTTTGGATAAATACCCTTGCAATACCTGCTTGGTTGTATGTTTTCTTTATGAAGTCCCTGATGGCTTCATCTTCGAGTAAGTATTCACTGTATTTTTTCTCATTGAACCACTTTGCATCCCAATCTGCCGTTAATCCAAGTCTAAAACCCTTTGGATGAACTTTTTGACCCACCTATATCACCTCACAAGCACGTTTTCGTATTATTTTGCACTTTCTTTGTATTCTTTTTCTTTTTCTCTGTCCCTAACAACAACAGTTATATGGGACATCCTTTTTTGAATGATGTCCGCCCTTCCTCTACCGCGTGGCCAGACTCTCTTCATTCTTGGTCCGTCATTTACGTAGCATTCGGCAACATAAAGGTTGTCTTCGGAAAGTCCAAAGTTATTCGTTGCATTCGCTACTGCAGATTTTAGCACATTATACACGATTCGTGCAGCCTTTTTAGGTGAAAATTCAAGAATTGTATACGCTTCTGAAACATTTTTACCCCTTATGGAATTAACAACAGCTCTTGCTTTCCTTGGAGATATGCGGACAAACCTTGCAACAGCACGTGCTTCATACTTTGGTAACGTTGCAAGAACCTCTTTACGTTTCGCATGGAACTTGGACCTTTTGAGTCCTTCTCTTTTGACGATGGGTTGCATTATGTACTCCCTCCTTATTTCTTGACCTCACCTTTTTTAGCTGATTTGTTCGTGTGACCTCCAAATCTCCTAGTGAACGAGAATTCACCAAGTTTGTGACCAACCATGTTTTCCGTTATGTAGACCGGAATGTGTTTCATACCGTTGTAGACAGCAATTGTGTGACCAACCATTTCGGGAACAATTGTACTTGCCCTGCTCCATGTTTTGATAATCTTTTTCTCTCCAGTCTCGTTAAGCATTCTTATTTTCTTTAACAGTTTCGGATCTACGTACGGTCCCTTTTTACTGGAACGGCTCATTTATTACACCTCCTGATTGCTCAACACTTATCAACTTATATCAACTTATTAAGCGTTGCTTTTAAGCGTTCCTTCTTCTTACAATGAATTTATCGCTTGGTCTCTTTCCTCTTCTTGTCTTGTAACCTTTCGCTGGAACGCCCCATGGGCTTTGCGGATGGTGACCTTTACCTCTACCTTCTCCACCACCGTGTGGGTGATCAACTGGGTTCATGGCAACACCACGGACGTGTGGTCTTCTACCTTTCCATCTTTCCCTACCGGCTTTACCGGAAGATTCGTTTTTGTGGTCTTCGTTCCCTACAACGCCAACCGTTGCGTAGCATCTGACATGAACTTTGCGAAGCTCTCCAGAAGGCATTCTAAGAAGTGCGTAGTCGCCTTCTTTTGCCATTAACTGACACGAAACACCTGCACTTCTTGCTATTTTAGCACCACCGCGTGGGTAGAACTCTATGTTGTGAACAATTGTACCAACTGGTATGTTTTCAAGCGGAAGTGCATTACCGGGCTTTATTTCAGCGTTTGGACCAGCCATTACTGTGTCTCCAACATTCAAACCGTTTGGAGCAAGTATGTATCTCTTTTCACCATCGGCGTAAACAAGTAAAGCAATTCTTGCTGTTCTGTTAGGATCATACTCTATTGCAACAACTTTCGCGGGAATATTTTCTTTTTCCCATCTTCTGAAGTCAACTATCCTGTAAAGCCTCTTGTGGCCACCACCTCTGAACCTCACTGTGATTCTTCCGTGGTGGTTTCTTCCTCCTGTCTTCTTAAGAGGAACAACCAACGACTTTTCGGGTTCTGTTTTCGTGATTTCCGAAAAGTCTGGTATGACCATAAATCTTCTACCTGGAGTTGTTGGTTTGAATCTTTTAAGACCCATTGTTATTCACCCCTTACGCTTGGAGTTCTTTAATCGTGTAGCCTTCTGCTAATTTGACTATGGCTTTTTTCCATTCTTTCGTATGTCCTTCTCTTGCCATATAGCCTCTTCTGAGGTCTCTTTTTGGCTTTGGCTTCACGATGAGTGTGTTGACACGTTCTACTTTAACGTTGAAAAGTTTTTCAATAGCTTCTTTTATCTGTTGCTTATTTGCATTCTTGTCTACTTCAAACACGTATTCTCTTTCCGCTCTTAGGTTCATTGACTTTTCACTGATAATTGGTCTAATGATGATATCAGAATAATCTTTTCTCATTTTCCGAGCACCTCCTCAATTTTGCGAACGGTGCCCTCAGTAAGGACCACCTTTGATGCATTGATAATATCGTAAACGTTCAATCCGTCGATGTTATTTCCTTCGTTGTTGTTCGGGTTATCCGCGATGATAACCTTCACACCAGGAATGTTCCTTCCGGAAAGTTTTACGTTTACGTAAGAATCCTCTTTCTTTGGAAGAACAAAAAGAACCTTTTCGTCAGCGATTCCGAGAGCTTTCAAAACTTCTCTCATCTGTTTTGTTTGAGGTTTATCAAATCGTATGTCGCTCAAAACAATAAGGTTCCCTTCTCTGAATCTTACGGAAAGTGCTGATTTCAAAGCGAGTTTCTTCATCTTCTTGTTCAATCTCTTCAAGAATTTCCTTGGTTTTGGACCGTGAGCAACACCACCGTGTCTCCAGTGAATAGCCCTTATCGAGCCTTGCCTTGCCCTACCGGTGTGTTTTTGTGGCCACGGTTTCCTTCCTCCACCGGATACTTCTCCTCTAGTCTTTGTCGATGCTGTTCCTGCTCTTGCGTTTGTAAGCTGCATGTCAATGTAACGCCACATAACATCAAGATTTGGTTCGATGTTAAAAACTTCGTCACTAACTTCGATTGTTCCAATCTTCTCACCTTTCACATTCCAAAGTGCCACATGTGCCATGTTCTTCTTCCTCCCTTACTCCGTTTTCGGAGCACGTCCCTGAACTACATCAGAAGGCGCTATGGTTCAAATATAATATTTAGATAATCACTTATCAACTTTCACAGCGCTTCTGATGAGAACAAGGCTGCCCCTCGCTCCTGGCACTCCACCTTTAACCGCTATAAGGTTATTTTCGGGATCAACTTTCACAACTTCCGAATTGAGTATTGTAACCCTTTCGTTTCCATACCTTCCAGGCATTTTCTTACCTTTGAAAATCCTTGCTGGTTCGGTGTGCTGACCAACAGAACCAAGTTCTCTGTGGAATTTCGCACCGTGTGATTTTGGACCTCCCTGGAAGTTCCATCTCTTCATTGCACCTGCAAAACCTCTACCTTTCGTCCAACCTGTAATGTCAATTTTATCGCCTTCTTGGAAAATTGCAACAGTGATTTCTTGTCCAACAGAGTATTCATCCACATTGTCTACTCTAAATTCTTTTAATACTCTCATAGGTTTCACATTTGCTTTCTTGAAAACCCCAAGAAGTGGTTTTGTTAGTTTCTTTTCACTCACTTCTTCGAATCCAAGCTGGACGGCATTGTATCCGTCTTTTTCAACGGTTTTCTTTTGAACAACAACACATGGACCTGCTTTCAAGACCGTCACAGGAACAACCTTGTCATCTTTCCACAAACGGGTCATTCCGATTTTTCTAGCAATTATAAATTTCATCATAAAACACCTCCGAGGACTCACAGATTGATTTCAACGTCGACACCTGCTGGAAGGTTTATCTTCATCAGAGCGTCAATCGTTTTTGAATTGGGTTCAATGATATCTATAAGTCTCTTGTGTATTTTCTTTTCAAATTGCTCACGTGAGTCTTTATGCTTCATGGGTGACCTAAGAACAACGTAAAGCGTTCTTTCTGTTGGTAGTGGAATTGGTCCGGAAACCTTTGCATTTGTTTGCTTAGCTACTTCAACTATCTTCTTAGCGGATTCGTCTAGCAATCTATGGTCATATGCCCTGAGTCTGATTCTAATTTTCTGTCCTGGCATGTCTTACCCTCCTTCTTAGAAAAGGGGGGGAACCCCCCCGATTACCGTTTTGTCAAAGAGCTATTTACACTATTTACATAATCAGGTCTTGAAAAATCACATTACTCGATTATTTCAGAAACAACGCCTGCTCCAACCGTTCTTCCGCCTTCACGAACTGCGAACCTCATACCTTTTTCGATAGCAACTGGGTAGATAAGCTCGATTGTCATTTCGACGTTGTCACCAGGCATAACCATTTCTACACCAGCTGGGAGGTCGACGATTTCACCTGTAACGTCAGCTGTTCTGATATAGAATTGTGGTTTGTAACCTTTTGTAAATGGCGTGTGGCGTCCACCTTCTTCTTTCTTCAAAACGTAGATATTTGCTTTGAACTTCTTGTGTGGTGTGATGGAACCTGGTTTTGCAAGAACTTGTCCTCTTTCTACTTCATCCTTGTCGATACCTCTGAGCAGACATCCAACGTTGTCACCAGCCATTGCTTCGTCGAGTTCTTTTCTAAACATTTCAACACTTGTGATAACTGTCTTCTTAATTTCGTAGCTCATACCAATGATTTCAGCTTCAACACCCGGTTTAATTACGCCACGTTCGATTCTTCCTGTGACAACCGTACCCCTACCTGTAATTGAAAACACGTCTTCGATTGGCATAAGGAATGGTTTATCGACTTCACGAACTGGTTCTGGGAAGTAGTTGTCCATTGCATCGAGAAGTTCCTTAATTGGTTTGTATGCTGGATCATTGGGGTCGTTTGGCGCTTCGACTGCTTTGAGAGCAGAACCTCTGATTACAGGAACTTCGTCACCAGGGAATTCGTATTTGCTGAGAAGGTCTCTGACTTCCATTTCAACGAGGTCAACAAGTTCTGGGTCGTCGACCATGTCAACTTTGTTAATGAAAACTATCATTGCTGGAACGTTAACTTGCCTTGCAAGAAGGACGTGTTCTCTTGTTTGTGGCATTGGACCGTCTGTTGCTGCAACAACAAGGATTGCACCGTCCATCTGAGCTGCACCTGTAATCATGTTCTTGATGTAGTCAGCGTGTCCTGGACAGTCGATATGTGCGTAGTGTCTCTTCTCTGTTTGGTATTCAACGTGTGTTATGTTGATGGTAATACCTCTTGCTCTTTCTTCTGGTGCCTTGTCAATCATTTCGTATGGTGTGTAGTCTGCCCATCCGAAGAGTGAACAGTACTTTGTAATAGCTGCTGTAAGTGTTGTCTTTCCGTGGTCAATGTGTCCAATCGTACCGACGTTCATGTGAGGTTTGGTTCTTACAAATTTTTCCTTTGCCATACCTTTGACCCTCCTTCTTCACCTATGGTGGAGTATAGTTTTTTGTTAGCATTAATTGTCTGTAAATTAGGCACCTTTCAGTATCTTTTCCGCAACTTTGTCAGGCACTCTGTCGTAGTGCGAAAGGGTCATTACGTAGTTCGCCCTTCCTTGAGACAGTGACCTGAGTGTTGTTGCGTAACCAAACATTTCACTTAATGGGACAAGTGCCTTTATAACTCTCAAGTGCCCTCTGCTCTCAAGTGCATCAATATGCGCTCTTCTGGAGTTCAAATCTGCAATGATGTTACCCATGTATTCTTCTGGTGTAGTGACTTCAACTTTCATTATTGGTTCCAAAAGAACTGGTGCACCTTTTTCCATCGCTTCTTTAAACGCCATGCTTGCTGCTATCTTAAATGCCATTTCTGATGAGTCAACTTCGTGGTAAGAACCATCAACAAGCGTAGCTTTTATTCCAACTACTGGATAGCCTGCAAGAACACCGACTTGCATTGCTTCTTTGATACCTTCCTCGATTGCTGGGATGTATTGTTTTGGTATCACACCACCAACAGTTCTGTCTTCAAATTCAAATGTCTTATCAAGGCTCAGAGGTTCGAATTCAACAACAACGTGTCCGTATTGACCTCTACCACCGCTCTGTCTAATATATTTACCCTCCGCTTTCACAGGTCTGGTTATTGTTTCCCTGTAAGCAACCTGTGGTTTACCAACCCTAACATTCACGTTGAACTCTCTTTTGAGCCTATCCACAATGATTTCTAAGTGGAGTTCACCCATACCTGCAAGAATTGTTTCTCCAGTTTCTTGGTCAACATATGCTCTAAGTGACGGGTCTTCTTCAAGGAGCGATTGCAATGCTTTTGAAAGCTTTGTTTCGTCGTCTTTAGTTTCCGGCTCGATAGCGATGGAGATGACCGGCTCAGGAAATTCCATCTTTTCAAGAATCACGTAAGTTCCTTCTTCACATACGGTATCGCCTGTAACTGTGCTCTTCATTCCGATGACACCAACGATGTCTCCAGCTCTGACATATTCAACGTCTTCTCTCTTATCTGCATGTAAGAATATCAACCTTGAAACGCGTTCTTTTACACCTTTAGTAGTGTTGATAACGTAACTTCCTTTTTCCAAACGTCCGCTGTAAACACGTAAGAATGTAAGTTTACCAACGTATGGATCCGTTTGTATCTTGAATGCATAAGCCACAAAAGGTGCATCTTCTCTTGGAAATACCTGAACCTCGTTACCGTTTTTGTCGTATCCTCTGACAGGTGGCAAATCAAGAGGGGATGGGAGATACCTGACAACACCATCCAAAAGTGGTTGAATGCCCACATTCATCTTGGCAGAACCACAGAACACTGGCGTTCCAAGGTTCCCTATCGTAATTCTTCTTAGAGCATCGTGAAGCTGCTCTTCTGTAGGCTCTTCTCCTTCAAGATAGAGCATCATTATTTCATCGTCTACTTCGGCTATTTTTTCGATCATATCTTCTCTAGCTTCTTCTGCCTTCTCGCGCCATTCTTCTGGTATCTCTTCGTAAACATATTCCGTACCTTCTGGATTCAGCCACCTGATGGCTTTCATTTGAATCAGGTCAATGATACCCTTGAAGTCGCTTTCAGCACCCATCGGAATCTGGACTGGAATAGGATGAGCGCCAAGCCTTTCAACCATAGTCTGGACAGCCATCTCAAAATCCGCACCGGTCTTATCCATTTTGTTCATGAACGCAATCCTTGGAACGTTGTACTTATCAGCTTGTCTCCAGACCGTTTCAGACTGTGGTTCAACACCGGCAGTCGCGTCAAAAACAGCTATAGCTCCATCCAAAACCCTTAGTGATCTTTCAACTTCGATTGTGAAGTCAACATGTCCTGGTGTATCGATTATGTTTATTCTGTGACCTTTCCAAAAACATGTTGTCGCTGCCGATGTTATGGTTATACCTCTTTCCTTTTCCTGTATCATCCAGTCCATTGTAGCTGTTCCATCATCAACACTTCCGATGGTGTGCTTTCTTCCAGTGAAAAAGAGAATACGCTCGGTTGTTGTTGTCTTACCGGCGTCAATGTGAGCCATTATTCCAATGTTTCTAAGCTTATCCAAGTCGACATATAAAGCCTTTATCTCTTCCATAGTTTCCTCCTCGAAGGCACTTTCTTTTTTTGTTTTAAATCACCATCTAAAGTGAGCAAATGCTCTGTTAGCTTCCGCCATTTTGTGAACGTCGTCTCTCTTTTTAATTGCAGCACCTGTATTGTTGTAAGCGTTCAAAAGTTCTTCCGCAAGCTTCTCTTTCATTGGTTTGCCCTTCTTCGACCTTGCAGCCTCAACTATCCATCTAATTGCAAGCGCTGTTCTTCTTGGTTCTTGAACTTCAACAGGAACTTGATACGTTGCACCACCAACTCTTCTTGGCCTAACTTCAACGACAGGCTTGACGTTTTCTACTGCTTGCTTGAAAACTTCTATGCCACTCTTTCCTGTTTTTTGCTCAAGAATTTCAATTGCGCCATACACTATTTTCTGAGCGATTGACTTCTTTCCATCCCACATAACTTTATTAATCATCTTAGTTACAAGTACTTCACCATAGACTGGGTCTGGTGGAACTACCCTAACCTCGGCTCTTCTTCGCCTCATTTAATTCCCTCCTTATTTCTTACCCTTAGCTGCCGCAGCTGCACCCATTTTTGGTCTCTTGGTACCATACTTACTTCTGCTCTGGCGCCTGTTCTCAACACCAGCTGCGTCGAGGGCTCCACGGATTATCTTGTACCTAACACCCGGTAAGTCCTTAACCCTTCCACCTCTTACAAGCACGATAGAGTGCTCTTGTAGATTGTGCCCTATACCAGGAATGTATGCAGTAACTTCTATACCGTTTGAGAGCCTAACCTTTGCAATCTTTCTTAAAGCGGAGTTTGGTTTCTTTGGGGTCATTGTGGAAACCCTAACACAAACTCCCCTTTTCTGTGGATGGCCTTGAAGCGCTGGTGACTTGGATTTCTCCTTAACCTTCTGTCTACCGTGTCTTACTAACTGATTAATCGTTGGCATCTTAACCCTCCCTTCAAAATCTACATTCGTGAGATATTATAACCATGCGTTTTCAAAAATACAATAAAGCCCGTGTGAATTTTTTGTTTCGAACACTAAGTCGGGCGTTTTTGATAAGAGTATAAAATATAATTCGAACCATAAAATAGAAAAAATCCAAAATAAAAGGCGCGACTGCGCCCGTCATTTTCTGAGCTTCATTTTGGAAAACTGGCTGGGGCGGTAGGACTCGAACCTACACAACTGGAGCCAAAGTCCAGGGTCCTGCCAATTAGACGACGCCCCAGCGCTTTTCTAAATGCTCATAAAAAACTGGTGGGTGCGGCAGGGATTGAACCTACGACCTCTTCCGCGTCAAGGAAGCGCTCTCCCACTGAGCTACGCACCCACACTTCGTCAAGCGATACACATTTTACTATGATACCCTAAATCTGTCAAGGGGATTTTTTGATAATCCGAAAATTAAATTAACATTGCAGGTTTTATTTCTTTTATAGCTTCTAATGTTTTGCCAACAAAGCTCTCAACCTTGCCGTATCAAGTGTTGTGCCTGTGCCAAACACTTTGGAAGTATGATCCAGAAAATTTCCAAATGAAGTAGGCTAAAACATCGACGGGATTTGTTATGTTTATGACTAAACTATCTTTCGAATACCGTGCTATATCTTCCGATATTTCTTTTATTATCCTAACATTATCAACAAATAGCACAAGTCTTGTTTTACCCGGTCTTTCTGTTCTACCAGCGGTGATGATAATGAAGTCACTATCTTTTGTATCTTCTGGCTTGTCGGCATAGATATTGCAATATTTGAAAATGGCTGATAAGTGAAGTAAATCTAAAGCCTCACCTTCTGCTTTAGTTAGAGTTATCTAATTTTGAATTTGCCTGGGGCAATTAGAAACATAAAAAAGCGCGCTCAAACGAGCGCGCGCCTGTAGTGTTTATCTGTGGTATTTAATTACTCCCAATTAACAAGAAGAATCACAAAATCGCCAGGCATCAGGTTCACAGGAATGTTGTTGCCAAATGAGAATCCCATTTTCCTTTTCCCATGCCTTGTTACTACAGTTACACTTCTTACTTCTATGTTCCTACCAACTGTCTCGTTCACAAGAATCTCTATGTACTTTTCGTGTACGAAATCCAGGTTTCCAAGTACTATGACACCCTTGTCACCTTTCCAATAACTGTAATTGGCAGTTGTCCCATCTTGGTAATTTAAATAGACGTATCTGAACTCAGAATCCATGAATTCAGAAATCTCATCTCTTATCTTCAACACCCATTTTAGGAAATTGTACATATCCTCTTTAGCTTTGTCCCAGTGTAGGGCGTAATAATCAAAAAAGGCAAGTTTTCCATAAAATTGATCATCAGGTGGCAAGAGTGTTTTTCCGTAAATTGTGTTGTCGAGCCCAAGATTCATGGGCTGAATTTCCTCTATTTCCTGACCACTGTTGATGTAAGCTATTGAATTCGGTGACAAATACAGCAAAGCAGGTGCAAGATATTTAAGCTTGTTCCCATTTTCTCGTGCAACAATTCTCGGAGTGTCAGGCGTTTCGCATGAGGCTATGTAAGGGACCTCAAGATTAGGTATTATTTCTTCAATGAATCTGTAGAATTCCGAAGGTCTTGCGACTGCATACCAACTGTTTCCAAGAATACAATCGTAACCTTCAGCTTTTGCTTTCTTGTCATTTTTCATTTCCAGTTCTTCAGCAATAAATCCAAAAGCTGGGTCTATTTCTCTGGCCGCTGAGATTATCATATCCTGAAGCTGTGGGGGTAGCGCATGTCCCATGTCTATTCTCGCACCGTCTATGCCATATTTTTTCTGATAAGTTGGTATAATGTTCGCTATGTATTCCCAAAGTTTTTTGTTGGGCTTTCTCCCAGGGAATTTACTTGATTTTATAACATCAAATAATACGTATGGTGGCTGCTCTTTGCTTACATACTTTGCGCTCGCCTCTGGATGGTCAAGGTATAGCCTAAGAAATGTTACATCGTCCCAAGTCGGTTGTGGGTCGTTCACCCAATCTGAGAAGCCTGGAGGTGTTATAATTCCAAACTCTCTGGCTATATTTGAAAGTATATCCCCTTCCATCTTCTTAACCTTTTCCCATTTCTGCTTGTCAATTTTGTCGGGCGATAACGTGAATTTGGATAGGTGTGTTTTAACTTCATCCGCTGAATATATAACCTCTAAGTCTTCAAGGTCTGGTATTTTAAACGGAAGCTGTGGTATATGTGGTGGTTTGTAGCTTGCCGCTTCTTCTATTTTAATCCAGTAGAACCAATCAGGATGCGACTTTATTAAATCGCTGTCCCTTGCGGCAGTGCGTGGGATGAAATCCAGTACGACTCTAATTCCAAGCATATGCGCAGCCTGCACCAATGCTTTGAATTGTTCTTCTAACTTAACCCCTTCAAGGAGTGGATCCGCGTAACTTTCATCTAATTCTATTGGGTTCTTTACAGCGTATGGCGAACCAACTTCACCTTTTTTGAAAACATCGCTCATCTTGGAGATAGGAAGCATGTAAAGTACGTTTATTCCCATTTCTTTTAGATAGGGTAAAAATCCTATCATTTTAAGGAACGTTCCAGATTCTTTGTAACCAAAGATGTCTTCAGGTTCAAAGGCACCAAATCCCTTGTGATTATAAGCTGTTGTCGCTCTTGGCAACGCGCCGTACATCTTCGCCTTTCTGAGCCAAGTCGCATCCTTTTCCCCGTTCAGCATCGCAAGTGATTTTGAATAATCTAAACCTTTGTCGTTTTCTAATATCATATCGATAATTATCGAGTAATATTCATAAGGGTCAACAAAGTACCTTCCATCCTTAATGGAAAGCTTTCCAGGATAATTGGAAATAACCCACTGACGTGGTAAGGCATACAAGGTCTTCCCGGTGATTTTCCTTTTGAGATACTTACTTAGTTCCCTAAGTTCTTTCATTTTCATACCTCCTTTATCCGCAAGCAGTTTTTGTTTATATACACAGCTATTGACGATACCGAAGAGTTGTTGTATAATCTTTCGTGCTGGACGGAGGCGTGTCCGAACTGGCTAAGGAGCCGGTCTTGAAAATCGGTGGTGGTCAAACCACCGTGTGGGTTCGAGTCCCACCGCCTCCGCCATTTTTTATTGTCCATTACTCCCTTTGTTCATCACCTGTCTCCACATTAACTACCTGATTAGCTCTTTCCATAGCAAGTGCTCTCATCTTTTTGTTAAGAGCCTCAACTTCTATTTCAAAATACCATGCTGAGAGCATGAGCAAAAATCCACAAGCAAGCCAAAAATACGCGGTAACTTCCAAAGCTGCTCCAAGCGTTCCTAAAGCTACAGACAAAGAACCTCCAACAAACCTACCAATTCCAGTTCCTACCGAGTCAGTAAGGTTAAAGATTGAGAAGATACGTCCCCTGTCTTTTGGTTCATTTACATTTAGCAACATCATTTTTACGTTAGGTCCCGTGTATGAGTCCATAGCAGCTGCGACAAATCCTAAAATTCCGAACGTCAGAAATCCTAATGCTCCGTTAGACATCTCAGATGTATAAGGATATCTGAAGACACTTACAGTTAGGAAAACACCTAATATGGTTGTAATAGCAGATACAAATGGAACAAGTTTTTTTGAACGTTTGTATATTTTTTCTCCCGTAAAGCCACCTACAATGTTTCCAACTATACTTCCTAATGCAAAGAGCAAAAACATTGTTGTTGCTTGATTCAAATCCATAGATTTTTCTCGCCTAAAGAACTCTATCATGAAGTAAGGGATTGCGCCCCATGGTATTGTTCCAGCAATGCCTTGCAGAAACAAAAGCAAATTGGTCTTAACTCTCACCAGTTGCGCGTAATCTGAGAGCTTCGTCACATATGAATACTCCACACCAGCTTCAGAAAAACCTTCTTCACTTGCTCCCCGTCTTGGTTCCTCCAGTATGTTGATTATTAAAGGTATTAAAAGAAGGTTGGGGGCAGAGACAAGAATAAAAGGTATCCTCCAACCAAAAATATTAGCCGTGTAACCTGCCACGAGCATTCCCATTATGCTACCAACAGTTGCAGCAAGACCCAATACAGATACTACTCTACCTCTTTCTTTATGGCTAAAAAGGTCTCCAACAAGTGAATAAGATATAGGAAATGAGGCCCCGATTCCAATTCCAGTAAGCACTCTCCAAAAGAAAAATTCACCGTAAGAACTTGAAATAGCAGTCAGAAGACAGGGAACCTCTCCTACGAGTATGGAAGAAACCAAAAGCCACTTCCTGCTGTATTTGTCTGTAAGATAACCCCATATAAGACTAATCAAAGCACCGACTATACTGAAAACCCCACCGACAAGACCTATGTGAGAATCTGTTATATTGAATTCTTTTTCTATCATCCCAATCACGGGACTCATGACCATCTGATCAGCATTAAGTATTACAAGCAATAAAAAAAGAAAAAACACTACTTTTTTCCTGTCTTTCACAACCTCCTCCATAAACTTCCCCCCGTGTATTATTCACTTACATCACTTTTTGAAGAGTCCAAAAGAAAACCACAAGAAATTCGATAGTATTATATCATAACCCAGCTTTTAGAATCAAAGGAACATTCAATTCCATAGAAGGATTTCAAAATCCTCAAATGCTTAGGATTCCCCTTTAAAAACAAGAGGCTCAGGTATCCTGAGCCTCTTTATCAAGAGTTATTTTTTAATTAGAAGAGAGGTTCAAAGCCTTGCTGACTCCAATAATTTCTCTTCGCTTCCTCGTAAGCTTCTTCTAAAGCTTTCTTGTGACTGTTTTCCCAAGTTCCAAGTAAGTTCAAAATCTTTTTCATTTCAGGATCCGGTACCTTCTCTGCACTCTCTTTGTAAAACTTTTCAAAGTCTTCTTCGATAAGGTAAGCCATTCTCAATATTGCAAGGTCGTTTGCCATCTGGTCTAACGAACCATTCACCATCTCCGATTTCTCTCTTCCTTCAAAGAAATCAGTTCGAACTATTGCTTGTTGTGCATCGTCAAGAGTCACTTCTACGTTGTTTTCTACTTTTTTCATCAAATTTTCAATAAACTTGACGTGGTCCTCCTCCATGTATGCAAGTCCTTCCAGAAGAGCTTTGATTTCTTTACTTGATACCTTCTTTGCTTTCTCCTTGTAAAATTCCCTTCCTTCAATTTCTCGCATCAATGCAAATCTTAAGATACCTATCACTTTCTCCATAAGCCACGCCCCCCTTGTGAAGAGTGAAAAGTTGAGTTTTACTTCTTACCTACTTCTATACCGAGTATGTCATACATTCTTTGAATGTATTCTCTTATTTCAAATTCAGAAAAGTTTCTTGCAAATCTTTTCAACTCATTTCCCTCATTGTCAACAAATATTATTGTTGGCACTGTGAAAACCATGTTCTGCCCTGCTATCTCGGGTTTTTCAATCACATCCACAACTTCTAGATCAAGATTGTAGTCCTCGGCTATTCTCTTCATTTTTGGTAAAAAAGCAACACATACACCACATTTATCGTTTTTGAAATACAATGCTCTTATTTCCATAACTTCTCAATTTCCCTCCTGTTTTCCTATTTTTCGTTTTCTTCTTCATCAAAGAAACCATTTTCCAGCATAAAATCGAATACCTTACGAGCTACTGGAGCTGCGGTTTGTCCTCCACTTCCCCCGTTTTCTACCAATACAGCAACAGAATACTTTGGATTCCTTGAAGGTGCAAAGCCCACAAACCATGCATGGGGAGGACCACTGTGCGTTTGAGCTGTACCTGTTTTACCCGCAACGGTGATTTTAAAACCTTCGAAACTTTTCGCAGCCGTTCCACCACTGGAAGCGGGTCCTTGTACAGTTGTCACTTGTTCCAGTCCGTCTATTAAGGTATCCCATACGGGTTCAGGAATGTCTAGCGCTACTTTCTTGGTTAAAATTTCCTCGTTCAAAACAAGTCTTGGTTTGACAAATATGCCTTTGTTAGCTATCGTGTTATAAAGGCTGAGAATTTGAATGGGTGTAAAATCAAGAAAGCCTTGTCCAATTCCGAAAAGAACAGTATCACCAGGATACCACTTTTCGCCGAATCTTTCTAATTTCCACTCTGGTGACGGTAGAGTTCCAGCAACTTCTCCTGGTAAATTAATACCCGTTTTCTGGTCAAGGTAAAATGCTTTTGCAACATTTACAAGCTTATCAATCCCAACTTCTAAAGCTGCGTTGTAAAAATATACATTACATGATACGCGTATTGCTTTTTTCAAGTCTACAACTCCATGTCCAGTAATAAACCAATCTTTGTAAGTTGCGGTGATCCTTCCTTTTGAATCTCTGTAGTGAAACACTCCGCTACAAGAAAGTGTAGATGGATGACCGTAGAGCATCTGAGCGATGGCTGTTATTGCCTTAAAAGCAGAACCTGGTGGATAAACGTTTGAAATGGCTCTGTTAAGCAATGGTTTCAGCGGGTCATTAACCAGTTTCTCCCATGTAAGTGTATCAACTTCGTTCAAATCCACATCCGGTGAAGGATACGAAACCATTGCGAGGATATCGCCTGTTCGGACATCACTTACTATGATAACGGAAGGTGTAGCAAGTTCTGTAAGTAAATCGTATGCATACTTCTGGAGCTTAAAATTGATTGTAGTCTGGAGGTCCAAACCATTTTCTCCAAGATTCTCTAAGATGTCTTGACTATATTTTCCACTCGGCGACCTGATACCGTATGACACTGACAATTTGCCCTTGAGCACCTCATTGTAAACATACTCAAGTCCTGCAATACCTTCGCCATCTTTGTTTACACTACCAACAATGTGATAAAGAAAACTATACGATTTGCGCTTTTCAATGGGAACTATTTGATAGCCCTTGCTTTGCAAAACAAACGCCTGTTCCCATGTAACTTCTACACTACCGCTGTTTTTCAAAACAGCAATTTGAGAGTCGTCGATGTATTTTCTCAGTTGCTTCTCATCTTCCGCTGTGTATTTCTTCAAAACGAGTGTTGGTATCCTTTCACTCCAAGCAAGTTTAACTCCATCTGAGGAATATATCGTCCCACGAAGTCCTCTGTTGTAAAAGCTTCGAGCAAGTAGGGAGTTCAAGAGTGCTACGTGTTTCGGTCGGTCTATTATCTGAACTTTTACAAGCCCAAAAATTACATAGAAAAACATGGCAAAAAATATGAAGAATGGTATGTATCTCCTCATCGAACTCTCAGCCACTGGCAATCACCCACATCAGTTAAGGTAACCTTTATCGATTCGTATTTTCAGAAACTTCTGCTTGCTTTATCTTATTTTGAGTTTCTTCAAATATCTTCTCAACAGTCGAAACTTCATCAAGACTTGGGTTGTCTAATTTCATTGCATACAACTTTTCAAGAATTTCGTTTATCAACGGACCTGACTTGAGGTTGAATTTCTCCATAACGTATTTTCCAGTGACCTTTTCGAGTTTTGTACTAAGAATAGCATCTATGTACCTAATAAGGTACTGCTGACCATCGTCGTCTAAGTATGCAGAAAGATGTATAAATATATACGGATTGCCCTTACCAAGAACTTTGTAAATATCTGAAAAAGCCAGTTTTGATTCAACCATTGATTTCAGTGGTAACATCATATTCTCAGTAAATTTCAAACTCTCTATGAACTTCTTAGGATATCCATAGCGATTTCTCATAAACTCTAAAGTTTCCTTGTCGTAAAACTCCAAAAGCACGGTTGATATCGCATAGAAATCGCTTATATTTTGATACCTTTGCTTAATTAAAGGCAGAAATCTGAAAATTCTCTCCAACTTTTCGTCCATCGTGGGTGTGTAATAAGTTTTTGGAAAGATATGTTTCAAAATGCCAAGTTCTGCTAAGCGCCTTACTGCAACCAAAGGTTGCTTTTCTTCCAATATTTTCTCTATCTCCTGTCTTATCCTTGCACCGGATACCCTTTCTAAGTAATTCGCTTCTAAGTTTCTTTTCAGAATCTCGAGTGTATGCTCTTCTATTTTGAAGTTGTACCTTGTTTCGAATCTAACCGCTCGAATCATCCGTGTTGGATCTTCGATAAAGCTAAGGTTGTGCAAAATTCTTATGATACCCTCTTCCAAATCTTTCTGACAATTGAAGAAGTCGTAAAGAACTCCAAACTCATTAGGATTTAATTTTATAGCCATCGCATTTATCGTGAAATCTCTCCTGTAAAGGTCTTTCTTTATCGTACTCACATCAACTTGTGGTAAATCTCCTGGTTTTTCATAGTATTCCGTTCGGGCTGTAGCTACGTCTATTTTAAACCCATCTTTAAAAACAAGCGTTGCCGTATAGAATTTTTCATACGGAACTACAATTGCATTGAGCTGTTTCGCAGCGTATTTTGCAAATTCTATTCCGTTCCCTTCTACCACTATGTCGATATCGTAGTTCGGAATATTCAAAAGCAAATCCCTGACAAATCCTCCAACCACGTAAACAGGCATTTTCATCTCATTTCCGTACACACCGATGAGTCTCAATAAATTAATAATTCTTCTATCGAGTCTTTCATAGATAATCTCGGTAATGTTTTTGAAATTAAAGCTGGGCTCTTGTTCTTGAGACATTTGCACGAGCTGTTTTTGACTTGCTCTTATGATATCGGACCTTGTAACTATTCCAACGAGTATATTGTTCTCATCAAGAATCGGAATTCTTCCAACATCGTGTTCAATCATGAGTTTTTTTAGAGTACTCACGGGTGTATCAGTCTTTGCTGTGATAAGTTTCGATGTCATCACCGATTTTACAGGTCTTTTACCTAAACCATGGTTAATCGCCTTTTCAATTGTCTTTTTAGTTACGATTCCAACAAGTCGGTCTCCCTCAACAATAGGTATACCATTGTGACCGGTTACTTCCATTATTTTGTTTACCTGTTCTATAGTCTCGAAGGCCAAAGCTGTTCTAACAGGAGAAGACATTATATCTTTTGCCTTGAGACCCGAGGAAATATACTTTGGAAGCAAACTCAATACTTTGTGTATAACCTCTTCAACGGCCACCATTGAAAGGGTAGCGGAAGCTGCTTGCCTGTGCCCACCGCCTCCAAACTCACTTACCAACCCCCTTATATCCACGTCTGGCGATTTCGTTCGTCCTACAATAAAGACTTTCTTACCCATTCTCACCACAACGATGAGTGTTTCTGGTTCTTGTGCATACCAATATTTCGCAACCACTGCCGAAAGTCCACCAATGAATTTCTCTGTTTCCGCATAAGCAATTGTGATTACATGATTGTCAATTATATGGGTATGAGTGTTTTGAAGAAGATTTTGGAGTAGTAACTTCTGGTCAATTGTCAGGTCGAATTTTACGTATTCGGCTACTATCTCTACTTCCAACCCATGTTCGAATAAATACCTTATTGCGTCAATATCATCTAAAGTAGTGCTTGAAAATAGCAAGTTACCAGTGTCTTCGTAAATACCAATTCCAAGTAACGTTGCCTCCATTTTATTTGGTTTGATTCCAAGTTCTTTCATCATTTTTGTTACTATACTTGCAGCTGCACCTGTTTGCCTGATAATTTTAGTAAAACTATAAGTAGTGTTACCAACTGAGATTTCCGAATGTTCATCATTTCTAATATCAGGGTGATGGTCAACTATTGTTATCTTAGCATCAGGCTTCAGTTTTCTTTTAATCTCATCGCCAATTCTCTCTAGACCTGGAGTATCGACAATAATTAACTCTTCTATCCCCTCTTCAACTTTCGCAATTTCTTCGCTTGTTAAGTAAGGGAACACGTCCTCGTATAATCGGAGGTATTCTTTGAGGTTTTGCATTGGGACCCCTGAAATGATAATTTCAAAATCAGGATGGAGTTTTTTCATTCCTACGCAACAAGCAAAACCATCGAAATCAGGATTATTGTGGGTGGTTATAACCTTCAACCAATCACTTCCTTTTTCCTAAGCTTGTTAACAGAGCCTGTAATAATCTCTATTTCTCCAGAATTTTCAACACGTGCTATGGCGTAAAATATCTCAAAGTATCTTTGAAAGATATTCCTTGATTTTCTCTCAACTACTGGTTTCCAAGAACCACAGTTAACATAGAATTTCACATCATTTTTTATCTTAATCAGCTCAAAACCTGGCTTATGGTTATGTCCCATAACAATTCCTTGTATATCTTTAAGGTATTGAGTCCCAATTGCGTTACCTTTATCCAAATACCCATCCATATTCCTGAAAAGCCATCCTGGTTCTTCAAATATCTTAACTGCCGCCTTTTTTAGATAATCGGTTTTCTTTAAGTTTCTGGTCTTCATAACAGCACGTACTAATAGTTCGCCCAGTTTTATACCACCAATTTTGTTCAAAAACAGTATCGATAACTTACTCAAGAACGGATAATTCTTTTTCATCCAGTATTTAGCTTCTTCCTCACGCATCATTGTTATAAAATTGTCTATCCACAATTTAAGCAAATCAACACCCGTATTATATATTTTCGAGATTTGTTCAAGCCACTGGAAGACATCAAGAATTGGTCTAACATTATCGTAATCACTCACCACTTCATCAGGTAAGTACTCTTTTAAGACATCGTCAAAATTTATCATCATATACCTTGATATAAAATCCCCAAGCGGTGGAATTATCTCGCCGTTTACTTCCAAAAACCTGTTGATAGCATCGAATTGGTTACCGTGAACTGCCAGGATGTGTGTTTGTTCATCATAGTAATACGGAACGATTTCCAAATTCTTTATTCGTTCTTTCAAGTTTTCTTGCAATTTTTGGTTTTTCAAAATATAATAATCATGGTTACCAATTACGTATTTAATCTTCCCCTTGAATTTTGATAGGGCTTCGAATACCTTTGGATGGACATGCTCTATGAGTTTTATAAGTTCCCCATCGAGTGAATGAACAATCTCCCAGAACGGTCTTAAACCTGCATGACGAACCATTTCGGATTCGAGTATTTCGAATCCGTCGCCTACAATTACAAGCTCTGGGTTTTCCAAATCGTTCCACTCGTTTATGAAACTGCTGAAAAGCATATCGTGGCTGAAATCGTCTTTACTGCTCCCATCACCAATGTGTAGGTCACTTATGAATATTATATTTCTCAACGCTCAGCTTCAACCCCTTTTACACTTAAAAACTCCCCACGCGTGTCTTCAAAACTCGAACACCCTTTCGGGATGAACATACAAAATCTTTGTACCAGGAATCTGTATTTTCTTGATGACCTTTTCAATGCTCCTTATATACCTTGAAGATATGTGGTACAGAATAAGTGTTTGAACGTTTGCATCCTTAACAAGTTCTATAACTTCGTCCAAAGAGGCATGGTTGTTAAATTTTCTGTCCTCTTTTTTCAAAAATGTGCATTCATGAAAGAGAATCTCCGTATCTGCTACATCTTCCTTTTTCAGTAAAATGGTGTCACCAGACACAGTCAGAATCTTCTTCTCGTATGTTTCCGTTATATTCTCACTACCATAAGATTTCACAAGCTTTGTTATCTCTTCCTTTGGTAGGTTTCTATATTCTTCCTTTAATCTCCTGCGGACTTCGATTAGGTGATATCCAAAAGCTATTTCGCTATAGGTGTGAATAACAGTAAATGGTTTTATGTAACGATTCGTTGTTAACGAATTTCTCAAAAGGACTTTTTCCCCATCTTTCAATGGGACAAAATCAAGCTTGAAGCGTAATTCGCTATTTGCCTTCCTAAGGAACTCCTCATATAATTCGATTCCCCTGTTACCCGATGGATAATAAACAGTCAAGGGTTTTTCCCTATCTCCCATCGCGTTGTTTCTAGTATTGATTATTGACCATAAACCTGCTATATGGTCAACATGTCCATGCGTTAAAAACACATGCCTAACCGCATAAATTTTATTTGTTAACATTGTCGCAACGCCTTCACCAGCATCGAACAAAATACGCTCAGGTGAATAATAAATCCATGTTGAATAGAGTGCCTTGGAAAACGCAATTATATTCATATTTCGACTCTTCAACTCCTTTTTGCACGAGCATTTTTAATCTTCGCTTTTTACTACCTCCACCTTTATCTTTCCAGAAACACCACCTGGCAATTTAACGACCACGTCATAAAGCCCCACGCTTTTTATGGGCGAATCAATAAATATCCATCTTTTATCGAATTCCTTCCCTAACACCTTTTCTATCTCTTCTGCGATGTTTGAATTGGTCAGTGAGCCGAATAGTTTACCACCTTCGCCGGCTTTTGCTTTGATTTTGAAAACATGTTTTTGAAGTTCGGAAAGCAGTTCCTCACTCGCCTTTCTTTGTTCTTCTTGTCTTTTTCTTTCCTCTTCTTTCTGCCTCTCCAACTCCTTAATAACTTCTGGTGTAGCTTCTTTGGCCAAACCTTTTGGGATAAGGAAGTTTCTTGCATATCCATCGGAGACGTTGACAATTTGCCCCCTCTTGCCAAGTTTGGGAACATCTTGCATTAGGACGATTTTCATACACGACTTACCTCCTTTTTTCTAGTCTTGTCACTCACCTTGCCTAACTCCTCTTGTTCACTATCAAATATCTATCTTTTCCTGCGAGGTCCTTCAACACTTCGCCACCTGTTAGTGCCTTTAACTTCTCGCCTTGGTCTTCACCTATCTCCATTATAACAATTTTACCTGAGGTATCGTAACGTTTGAAGAATTCTCTGTAAAACTCCAGTCCATCCTCACCACCGAAAAGTGCTTCTTGTGGCTCGAATTCAAGTTCTTTTTGAAGTGTTACATCTTTTCTCACATACGGCGGATTTGAAACTATCATGTCTATACTGTCCCAATCGTTTCTGAAAGGTTCTGCAAATTCTCCTAGCCTAAAATCGCATTTTATTGAGTAACGCATTGCATTTTTCCTTGCCAACGCTATAGCCTTTTCGTTTACATCTGTTCCAAGAACCTCCACTCCAAGTGCAGAAAGCTCTTTGTCGCTGGCACATTCTAATGCTATCGATATAGCTATAACTCCGCTACCCACTCCTATATCTAAAACCTTTCTCAACTTGTATTTTCTTATGTATTCCAAACTCAAATCAACAAGTCCTTCTGTTTCCCACCTGGGAATAAGCACGCCTTCTTCTACGTAGAACATCCTACCGTAGAACTCTACTTCTCCTATGATATATTGGAGTGGGTATCCTGTGAGTCGCTTTTCAAACAGTGTTATTACAGACTCAAGGAACTCCTCTGGACATTCGTCATAGAAATGTGCAATTACGTATTCTTTTTTCTTTCCTAGCACTTTTGCAATCAAAAGAAGAGCCTCCCGCTCGGGAAGCCCTTTGTTTTTGTAAGTCTGCACAATTTCAGAAAACTTCATAGAGCCTTTTTAATTCTTGAAATTCTGAATTCGAACACAGGGCTACGGCGTGCTTTACTAAATCCCGAGTTGTTTTCGTATGATAGGGTCTATCCTATCTGGTGTCCATGGTGGGTCAAATGTTAACTCTACTTCGACATTTTTTACACCTTCGATAGATCTTATTTTCATCTCTGCATCGCTCATAATTCCACCGGCAAGTGGACACATGGGGGTTGTCATTGTCATAAGCACTTTGACGTTGTTTTCGTCATCAACTTGGATGTCGTAAACAAGGCCAAGTGTGACTACGTCAAGTCCTATTTCCCAGTCAATGACTTCTTTAAGCTTATTCCACACGGCTGTTTTCAATTCTTCCTTTGTCATGCGTTTTCCTCTCCTTTCACAAGTTCCTCTATCTTCCCAGCTATCTCATATGCCACATTGTTGATATATTCTTCGTCCGGTCCCTGGACAAAAACCCTCACAAGTGGTTCGGTTCCAGAAGGTCTGACAACTATATCGGTGTCCTCTCGTTTGTACTTTTCAATAAGTTCTTTTACATCCTTGTGCTCCACGATGAGTTTGTTTTTGCATTTGATATTAAGCATAATTTGTGGATAGTCTGGTACTTCATCAGCCAATTCAGAAAGTTTTTTACCACTTAAAACCATCGTTCTTATTGTCTCCAATGCTGTTATTAAACCATCACCTGTTGTAGACCTATCCAGGAAGATAATGTGCCCGCTTCTTTCACCACCAAGATTTGCTCCGTGCTCAAACATCTGCTCAAGAACGTATCTGTCACCAACCTTTGCTCTCAAAAGCTTGATACCATGTTTTCTAAGGAAGACCTCAAGTCCCATATTGGAGAGTACAGTTCCTACAACGATGTCGTTTTTCAATCGTCCTTCCTTTTTCATTTGAACTGCGCACATTCCCATTATCTTATCGCCATGGACTTCTTGTTTTCTCTCATCTAACAAGATACACCTGTCAGCATCCCCATCGTGAAGTATCGCAAGATTGTGAGTGGTCATCTTTTCCATAGCTTGCCCTGGGTTCGTAGAACCGCAATTTACGTTTATATTATACCCATCCGGATTATTGTTAATAACTTCTACTTTTGCTCCGAGTTGTTTTAAAACATAAGGTGTTGTTTCATACGCTGCTCCATTTCCGGCATCAACCAATATCTTCAAACCTGACAAATCTAAATTTGGGAATTGTTGAATAACGTAGTTTGCATATTCCTCAAAAGCAAGCTTGTAGTCAACTACGCAACCTATCTCACTGTAAGAAACATAATGAAGCTCTTTCATCCGTTTTTCCAAATTGTCCTCTACCTCATCTGGCAACTTAAAACCTTTCGAGATAACCTTTAATCCATTGAATTCAGGAGGATTGTGTGAAGCAGAAATCATTACCCCTACGGCATCCTCGAGTTTGGTTATAATCGCCAGTGCAGGAGTTGGAAGCACACCACACCGGTAAACTGTTGCACCTGCAGCCGTCGCACCAGCTATAATAGCTGCTTCCAACATATCCCCACTTGCCCTTGTATCTTTGGCTATAAATATCCTGTTGCTAACGTATTTTCCAAGCGCATTCCCCAACCTGAACGCTATTTCCGGAGTAAGCTCCTCGTTAACAACTCCCCTTATTCCATCTGTCCCAAACAGTTTCATAAGAAGTCCTCCCTTGAACATATTTTCATTTGTTGTATCACCTACTTCCAGTCTCGCGAGGAACTAGTGATTTTATCCATTCTACAAACGCAGGATAATTTCTTGTTTGAACATATATTCTCCCAGGTCCTGTAAAATCGCAGACAAGACCTTCACCACCAAAAAGTGTAGACTTTATCCCGCCAAAAGTTCTAACACTGTAGTTAACACTCCCATCAAAGGCTACGACGTGTCCCGTATCAATTGTTATCTTTTCCCCAACTTGCAATTCTAGTATCTTGATAGCCCCAAAGGAAGAAATGGCAGCATCACCGTATCCTTGAAGCTTAAGCAAGAATATTCCTTCACCTGCAAAGAAGGATTTAAAACCTCCGAATGAAACATCTAAATCCACCTGAGCATCACAAGCCAAAAATGATGTTGACTGAACAAATAATGTACCATTCACATGAACGGTCTCTATATCACCAGGCAATTCTGGAGCTATACCAATTTCTCCGTCACCGGATGAATAATACGTGTTCATGAAAAAGCTTTCCCCACCAAGAACAGCTCGTTTCAAAGCTTTCCAAACACCACCTGTCGACGTTTCAACATTAACAGGACCCTTCATATAAACCATCGCACCAGGTTATACCTTTACTCGCTCACCCGGTCCAAGATATACTTTCAAGAGTGCATAACTACCTCTAAATTCTATCTCGCCTCTCATACATCTTCCCCCACTTTCAATATATAAACGCCGTCTTCACCATCAACCTCTTTCAACCTGACTTTGACAATTTCCAATTCTTTTGAACTTGGAATGTTCTTACCTACGTAATCTGGTCGTATTGGAAATTCCCTATGTCCTCTATCGATAAGTACAGCAAGCTGAATGGATTTTGGTCTACCACGCGAGATAATAGCATCCATTGCCGCCCTAACCGTTCTACCTGTAAAAAGGACATCATCAACAAGAACTACCTTTTTGCCTTGCAAACTGAAATTTATGATACTCTTATCTTCTTCTTTTGAAGTTCTCTTTTCATCATCTCTAAACGGTGCGACATCTAATGCTCCAACAGGTAATTCCACACCTTCTATCATCGATATATTTTTAGCTATCCTCTTAGCAAGATACCATCCGCGTGTGATGATACCTATAATGACCAAATCTTCGGCACCTTTGTTCTTTTCCAAAATCTCGTGTGATATACGCATCAACGACCTTCTTATATCATCTTCACCGAGTATTTTCACCATGCTTTCTCACTTCCCGTATCTGCATATTTATCTTATGTCTTACATATTGAATGCAAGGGTTATCTTCAGTCCGTATTTTGATTTCAGTTCTTCGTAATTTGAAATATTCTCGCTTAGGTTGTAAAAACCGCTTAGTTCAAATATGTAGTTATCAACTATCACATTAGTCTTACCATAGATACTGTGGTATAGCGTTCCACCCGACAATGAATACACTGGCACGTATGAAAAAATTATTTCGTTGAAAGGTGCTATTTTAGATATGGCTATGCCCAATGTGAATCTCAAATAATCAACCCCGATGTTACTGACACCAATCTTCACGCCAGTTTGATTTGTTACGGACTGGTTGAAAACCGCCTCCAGACTAGGTAAAGAGTTCTCTTGCTTTTCAGAATAGAGAACCAAGTTGTATACTGCAAAACTTAGAATTGAAGAATCCGATACCTTGATTAATCCGCCTGCGTCCAAACTCAACATTTTTGCATCGAGTGGAAGTATTTTGAACTTAATATTCAGCGCATAGAATTTCGAAATATCCACCAGTCTGTAATTGACAACACCGGTCGCATAGGTTGAATCCGTAGTGTAGCCAAGCTCTCCAAAAAGCGTCCGCTCTGTTTGTCTCCAAAAAACTCCTAAATTCCAACTCGCATGTTCCTGCACTGTGACCGAAAACGCAAACGAGCTATTACCAGATAAGAAATAGACAGGATTTTCATTAAAGTACGAGTATCCAATAGATGCTAAAATTAGTAAAGACAAAACAACCACATTTTGGTAAAACTTACCCTTCTGAAGCTTGCTTTTCATACGCCTTCTTCACCTTCTCTCGAAATTCGTAAAACGTTCCGTTTTCTATGCTTTCACGCATCTTTTCTCCAAATTCCATCATGAAATGTATATCGTGGATTGTTAGAAGTATCTGTCCCAATACTTCTTCTCTGTCAAAGAGATGCCTTATGTATCCTTTCGAAAAATTACGACATGTGTAACATGTGCAGTTTTCATCTATGGGCGTTTTGTCGTATTTGTATCTAGCTGAACGGATATTGAACTTTCCATTCCAAGTAACCGCAAGTCCATGCCGAGCAACTCGTGTTGGAAAGACACTGTCAAAGATATCAACGCCATTTGCTACCAAGTCAACCAACAAGTCCGGAGAACCACCGCCCATGAAATACCTGGGTTTATCTGAAGGCATTCTTGGACCTATAAACTCAACCATCTTTAACGTTACTTCGTGAGGTTCACCAACACTTAACCCACCTATAGCAAATCCATCGAAATCAAATTCGGTAATCTCTTTCAAACTCATCTCTCTGAGGTCTTCGTAAATAGCACCTTGGATTATGCCAAAAATCGCTTGATGAGAAATCCGTCTCAAATGTTCCAAACTTCGCTTAGCCCATTTTGTTGTAAGCTTAACAGACCTTTTTGCCTCATCGTATCCATCCTTTGGGTCAGCACAATAATCAAATGCCATAACAATATCAGAACCAAGGGTAGCTTGTATCTCCATCGATAACTCTGGTGTTATATAATGCTTTGAACCGTCTATCGGAGACATAATCCATACGCCATCGTCCGTAATCTTCTGACCCTTCTTGAGACTGAATACTTGAAAACCACCACTATCGGTTAAAATCGGTCTGTCCCAGTTCATGAAGTTGTGAAGCCCGCCAAATTCTCGGATGACATCTAATCCTGGTTTCAAATATAGGTGAAATGCATTCGAGAGAATTATTTGAACGTTGTTTTCTTTTAATATATGCGGGGTTACCAACTTCACATTTGCGTTCGTACCAACCGGCATGAATGTAGGTGTTTCAACAATACCATGTGGGAGGTGCATCCTCCCACGTCTTGCGTTACCAACAGTTTTTAAAACTTCAAATCTTAGTGAACCCATTTTCTTTTATCAACTCCTGTATTCTTTCGTAGTAAACTTTTGCTTCTCCCATAACTTCGTACATCTCATCAAGTACTTTGTTTTTGAATTCTTCATCTGTTATTGATTTAAGGTTGATTACTACATTGTACTCACCAATTTTACATGCAGCCCTTGCTAATTCCGCAGCACTGTACGCATCAGATACCGCATTTTGGTTACCCCATTTTGCAACAATTTCACTGTATTTTAGAATATCTCTTGCGCACTCAACGAGTTCAAAAGGTGTTTCAACAGCTTTTTTTAGGGCTTCTTGAATCTTTAATTCTCTCTCGGGGTCCTCTTTCGGTAACTTGTAAGCTTCCATAACTTTATCAAAAGCTTTGACATCTTCAGAAGCCAATCTCAGAGTCTTCTCAAGAACAAGCTCCATGTTTTCCAATACTTCTTGCATAAGCCCCTCGTAATTTTCGTATTTTTTCTTTCCGAGTGTAAGATTAGCAACCATTGAATTTAGTGCAGCTCCAAGTGCAGCAACAACAGCACCAACTGCTCCGCCACCAGGAACAGGGTTTTTTTCCTTCACTTTATTACAAAGTTCCTCAACTGTTAATTTTCTGATATCAATATCCATAGCCTTGCCCCCTCCTTTTTTGATAGTGACTGTAAAAACGACTTCTTCATACAAAAACATTATACCACAAAATGTACAATTGAAAAATCTAAAAAACGTGATACAATTCATTAGGGTGCCGTACTAAGCGGGGGGTTGGTGGTCCCCTGTAACCCGAAACCCACCTTAGCGGGCTGAATTCCCCGACTGAGGCTGTCCGGGTTCGGTACCGGCACATCCGGTGGCAACGAAGGTTGGGTCCCACGCAACAACTGCCTACGAACCGGGTCAGGTCCGGAAGGAAGCAGCCCTAAGTAGGTAAGTGTGTGCCGTGGGGGTGCCCGGCTGGAGCCATGCAGGATGTGTACGGCCGGGTCTGGACAAGTCGAAGCGGGGTGTACGGCACCCTCTTTTATTTTATACCCCTAAGATTACTAACTTACCCGAGGGGAGCTGTAAGCCGGATTCTGTTTAGACAGGCATCTGTCTGTGCGGCCTACCCGGGGGAATATGGGCGGAGCCACCCGACCCCCTGCTTGGCCTTGCTCCGGATGGGGGTTGCCAAGCCGGTGCATCGCTGCACCGCTGGTGAGCTCTTACCTCACCTTTCCACCCTTGCCCTACAAAAGGGCGGTTTCCGTTTCTATGGCCCTATCCGTGGCTCGCGCCACCTGGCCGTTAGCCAGCATCCTGCCCACGGAGTCCGGACTTTCCTCAGGTCAGCCATGTGCGGCTGCCCGCGCCTGTCCGCTCCCCTCGGAACTTTTTATTATACTCATTTCTTCAAACCCGAATAATTATATATCGTCCTCATCAATAATTCAAGAAAAATGCTTTTTAGACTGCTTTAATAGTATTTTCTAGCGATATATTTTTCGTGATTGCTGGCTTTTCAACATCAAAAGGACTTTACCATCTCCCATAACTTATGTTAGAATAAAAACGCATTGTTCGTAATACGAATTATCTAAAATTTTTGATACAAGGGGCGTGTTCTTTAAATGGCTCGTGTTGATGTGTTGAACGAACGAATAGAATACTCCATTTTTCATTTAGCTTGGCCATTGATAATCTCAAATTCATTTCAAACTATTTACAACATTGTAGATTCTTACTTTCTTGGTAAACTTGGACCAATCCAATTCTCCGCGTCAACCGTCACTTGGCCTGTTATTTTCACATTCATTTCCCTTGCGATGGGTTTTTCACACGCAGGTATAGCAATTGTCTCCCAATATGCTGGAAAAAAAGATATCTTAGGTCTAGGAAAGTCATCAGGTCAACTGTATTTAGTAACACTTATAACAGGTCTTCTCTCTACAATCGTGGGACTTGCCTTTGCAAAACCCATTATTTACGGCATAGTTGGTTCTAAGAATGCGCAAGTCATTCCATATGCGATTAGCTATTATGTTGTTGATATGATAGGTCTGCCCCTTGTGTTCATAATCAATACGACTACTTCCGTTATGCGTGCAGTGGGTGACTCACAATTCGGAATGCGCATAATACTCTACATGAACGTTACCAATATGATTTTCGACCCTCTTTTGATTTTCGGAATAGGTCCATTCCCCGAACTTGGTGTTGCTGGGGCAGCATGGGCTTCGAATATAGGCAGGCTCGTGGCAGCAATAATTAGCGTTAATCACGTTTTTTCAGAAAGGGCTGTTGTAAGAATCGAGAGGAAAGATTTCAAACCTGACTGGAAGATGATATCCTTGATTTTGAAACTTGGGCTCCCCAGTGCAATAGGTATGTCAGTTACGTCTGCTGGTTTTGCGATTATTATGAAATATGTAGCAATGTTTGGACCTGCAGTGATAAGTGCATACGGTATAGGAAACAGGGTTACTAACCTTGTATCAATGATTTCCTTCGGTTTAGCTGGAGCAGTATCAACAATGGTGGGACAATTCATAGGAGCAAGAAGATTCGAAGATGCTGAAAGGACGGTCAGAACCGCCTTCTTTTGGAACGTTATTATTATAGGTTTCCTTTCTGTCCTCACATTTGCTTACGGAAAGCAAGTAACGAAATTTTTTATCAACGACCCTGAAGTTATAAAAATGGGAGACATATTTTTTAAGTACATCTCATTCTCAATGCCGATATTCACATCCTACATGATATACAACAATGCACTCATAGGTGCAGGCAAGACCGTGCTAACAATGATAGGCGATATACTAAGACTTTGGGGTATTAGAATTCCGATAATTGCCGTGCTTGCAACAACCATGGGATTCAAGGGGATTTTTGTTGGTATGATAATAAGCAATTTGATAGTCTTCTTTGTAACCTACGCCTTCTTCAAGTTCTCAAATTGGAAGAAAGCTGTTGTTTAAAAACTTTAAGGAGGTTAAAGAATGGAGAAAAAAACAATCGATAACGTAAAATACATATTCTTGGACTACGACGGAACTATCATAGAAAACGCTGAATCTGAGTTTTTGAAAGAATATTTCACTTTACTTTCGAAAAAATCTGGTATCGAATTTAATCAGCTCTTGCAATTGATCATGTCCTCTGTTGAAGGAAGTATCAAAAATACAGCAAATGATAAGAACCTTTTTGAAAAGTTCAGCATATCGATTTCTCAAAGTTCAGGAAAACCTCGAGAGTATTGGGTAAACCTCTTTTACGATTTTTATGAAAACGAATTCGACCAGCTCTCAAAAATTGTTAAACCTAAGAAAGAACTAATTGAACTAATGAGAAAGACCGATAAAAAGTTGATATTCGCTTCTAACCCGCTCTTCCCAAAGATTGCAACTTACAAACGTATAAAGTTCGCTGGTTTAGAACCTGAAATGTTTTTATATGTCGCTCATATGGAAAATAGCACGTATGCTAAACCAAATCCCATGTTCTTCAAAGAGATAACGACAAAGCTAAATATCTCGCCAGACGAATGTGTGATGATAGGTGACACAGAATTTGACATGGCTTGCGAAAAGGTAGGAATCAAATTTATACATATCAATGAAACAGAAAAATGGAAGCAGGTCTTTTAATAACCCAACGAAAAAAGCCCTGAGGATTCCGCACCCTCAGGGCTTTTTAATCTATATTTGGTTTAATTCAAACAGATACAAGCACTAGATCAATCAGAATAACACCAACGCCAAGTAATCTATTGCAGAAGATACGATTAAGTGGTAGACTTCCCTTGGAATTTGGATGTTCAGTTCATCGTAAAGCTCATCCATAAGTTCCATGACTTCAGCTTTCTTCTTTTCTCCTTCGCCAGGTCTTTCAACAAGATACATGAAAAGTTTAAGAATGTCCCATACCCACTTCATCCCACTCACCCACTATTTTCAAACTCTTAGAGAATCAAATTAACCAAAATCTGCACATTGGTTTCCGTTAGCCTTGCTTCGTCTGGTTCAAATCCCTCCGGTATCACGCCGAGTTGCTTAAGTTGTTGCATGTCTTGTTCAAGTTCTGCAGGATTAATATTGTCAATAGGTTCTGGGATATTCAGCCTATAGGTCCTCGTTCGAGTTCCTTCGCTTTTCCTAAACATTAATGTGAGTCTTTTCATAATCCATCACCCACACTTTCGGTTGTGACAATTTGAGCGCTTTCACACATGTATTTTGAATATTTGTCAAGTATCGAAACAACCGTTTGCGCATTTTCTGGACTAAAAGCATCCGAAACTGTTATGTTCTGTCTTCTATAGATAGGTTCGTTGTTTTCATCAAACCCTACTACCCATCTCAAAACTAACCTCTTCATGAATACACCTCCACTCGCAAAAGTTGCATTTATATTTCTTTGCCTGCGCAGGCAATGAGATGTATCTACGTCAAATGGGCCGTTAACATGAAATTTACAAACAAAAAGCCCAGGTTTGTTAATCCCTGGGCTTTTGCATATACTCTGTTTATTTATTTTTTCTTCCATCCTTTAACTGCACTGTAGATTATCCAGACCAAAAATCCTATGGCTATGATAGGCACAAGTGCAGCCAAGAAAAGGGATGCGAGAACAAGTATTAATAGAAAAATAACAATACCTATTATCCAAACCAGCAATGGCGTCAAAAATGGAAGCATCGAAATCACTATTAACGCAACAACCAAAATACCTATGAGTGTGAATATCCACATGAGTTTTCCCTCTTTTCGTGAGAAATTACTTTAAATCCAACAGCTTGTAATCCGGCAGTCCGTTTCTGAATGGTGGATACGGCTCTCCCTGTATCAATGGTAGTGCGTATTTGAAGAACTTTTCTGTTACCATGAACTTGTCGAAATAATCTTTTGGGAGCATCCTTGTTTGTTCCGCAACCAAATTCAGAGGAACAGAAGAGTATCTAATTTCATACGGTTCATCCGAAACGCGCTCCATAGTAACCATAACACCGTAATTATCCTCCAAAGCATATCTAACGGCCATTCTTCCACACATCTCAGCTTCTTGGACGTCTGTCGCGCTTGCAATATGTCTCCCACTCCTTTGTAAATAATCTGGGATTGCCACGTGGGTTTTTAGTCCTAACTCAGACCTAACCATACCAGCAATCGTGAATCCAACACCTCCAAGTTGGCGATTACCAAAACTATCGGTGTATCCCATATCGGAGACAAAGAACCCGTCCGGATATTTCAAACCCTCCGCAACAGCGATAGCACAGTGACCTTTCCTGGAAACAATATTATCTACCGCAGAAATAAATTCATCTTTATTAAACGGCTCTTCTGGTAACAACACAATATCTGCACCGATACCGTTTACCCAACCTAAAGCTGCGGCAGCTGCTAACCAACCAGCATGTCTTCCCATGATTTCCATGACGAAAACCTGAGTAGAGTCCACATACATGCTTCTTAAATCAAGTGCAGCCTCCATCATAGCTATAGCAATATATTTCGCGGCTGAGCCGTATCCGGGACAATGGTCTGTATGTGGAAGGTCATTATCAATAGTCTTGGGGACTCCAACAACTTTCAATTCGTAACCTCTTTTTTGTGCTTCGGCCTGCAATCTCCAAGCGGTGTCCATAGAATCGTTGCCACCGTTGTAGAAGAAATATCTAATATCATTTTTCCTAAAAATCTCAAAAAGCTTCTCTATATCAGCATCACTTTTTAACTTCTTTCTACAAGAACCAAACGCACCTGCAGGTGTGTACCTCAAAAATTCTATGTCAAGCTCTGTTGCATCCAGAAATCTCTCCTTCAAAATACCCGTAACACCGTTAATTCCCACGTATATTTCCAAACCGTTCTTTCTTGCCTCATCTATAACACCATAGGCACTTGCGTTGATAACGCTTGTAACACCACCAGACTGTGCGTACAACGCCTTCATAAGCTACCCCTCCAATCTACATTTTCCACAACACACTTATCGATATTTTACCACAAAAGTCTCAAAGCAAAACAAAACCCCGGACTAGTTCCAAAACATAGTCCGGGGTTACAAATTTAAAGAGTTTTCAAAAACGCTAATTCAGTTTAACTTAGAAATTAACAACACCGGTTAGTATTAGCGTTGTTGCTCCCATTATGTTTTGCAAGTTTGTGTTTCTGATGGTCAATTTGACATCAGAAACATCATCAAATCTTCCCAAAACAACTGAAACTGCGTTGGTGGTTGATGACTTTTCGTAACCTATTCCGAATTTGTATTTGTCTACAGTGATTTGTCCATAAACCGTGTAATTTTTGGAGCCGAGCGTGTATGTGCCGTTAGCATATAGGCCAAACCCAAAAATTCCTGTTTGTCCTTCTGCGTAAAATTTGTTTCCATCAAAGTTTCCAGAAATCGCAAACTGTTCTGTTGAAAAGCTCATATCAATGTAATATGAAGAGTTAGCCACATTATACAGGCCTTCCACAGAAAGACTGAACGGCTTTTCCATATTGTATCCTACCGCAATAGAATAACCGGTCGCGTAATAATCATAAGCTCCAACAAGCACTAAACCTTTGAATTCTAATCCACTTACAATCGGAAGTTTGTTACTTGTGTATCCCAATCCGAAGATAACAGAAAGGTCTTTCATAACATCATAACTTAAAACTATACCTGTATCTTTAGCTTTGATTCCAGCAGGCAAGTTCCAAGGTATTTTGTAATGGAAACCAACATTGAGTTTATCACTCTTTAGGTTGAATAACGCGCTGTCGACAGTCGCTCCACTATAAACCAAGGCTACCGCAATGTCAGGATTTGGAACGAACGTCAGTGTCAACTTAGTGGTTGGTGCCCCTGTGAAAATCAAGTATTTCGTTGCATCCAACTTAAACGAATACGTGAACTCGTATTTCCCTTTTACCGGTAGTCCCCCTGCCTGCGATTCGATAATGTTAACTAAAAGTATTGAAACTTTCCAAAAACCGCATTATCCTTATAAAGAGGGGACACCCCCCAACCAACTCTCGACAAAGGAGGTATCCCGATATGAACAACTCAACGCTCTCTTGT
>Ga0224486_100017_pt1 | contig 100922 bp, 99 predicted proteins | sample TexhydDE_CT_test_FD_172013 | JGI IMG/M metagenome (GOLD analysis project Ga0224486, IMG submission 172013) | Fracking water microbial communities from deep shales in Oklahoma, United States - hydraulically fractured wells DE_CT_test ... | reverse complement strand
AACACCCGTTCCCATTCCGAACACGGTCCACAAGGGGCCCCCGGACGGTCGCAAGACCGGCTGGGGTGCTAGTTAAGCCCTCCAGCGCCGATGGTACTGCATAAGCGGGAGAGTAGGTCGCTGCCGGGGAAATTTTTAAAAAGCCCCCTTTAACAAGCTCCCTTTATGGGAGCTTTATTTTTTTATATACACTTCCCACACACCTTTTAGCACTTCTTTTACTTCCATAGAGCAATTTAATTTAGAAAAATATGTTTCCAAATTGTCTAACGTACACCTGTGATCCACCACAACTTTTAAAATCTCCCCTTCCTTCATTTCTTCGTATTTCTTTTTGGCCTTTAGAAGTGGAAGAGGGCATATTTCTCCCATGCACATAATCTCATGAACCATTTTCATCACCCTTAGCAGAAAAAATCTTTACCGTTATTTTTTATGAAATCGATGAAGTCCATTTTGGACTTTTTGTAAATTTTTTTGTTGTATATTAAAGAATAGCTGTAGTTAAATTCTATGCCTTCTACTTCAACTATGGACAAGGTTTTAGTATATAATTCCTTTTTTATGGCTATATAAGGCAAAATAGAAAGACCATGTCCTGCAGCCACGGAGGACTTAATTGATTCAATAGAAGGAGATTCCATTTCAATCTTTAACTTTTTTATATCAATTTCGTGGGCAAGTAAAGTCTCTTCAATTATTTTGCGCAAAGCGCACTTTCTATGTATTATAAAAAAATTATAACGCAATAATTTGTTTTTTGACAAACTTTTTTCTTCCCAGTTGCCGCTCGCTACAAAATGCATTTTGAAATCTCCTAAAGGAATGCAAGAAATGTTTTCATCTACATAACAGCCTTCTATAAAGCCTATGTCTATTCCTCCTTCTTTTACGTTGTATATCACTTCAGGTGTAAAATTGTGCTCTACATGCACTGTGATGTTTTTATACCTTCTTTTGAATTCGTGCAGGGTACAAGGGAGGGCATATTGCCCAATAGTAGGGCAGGCAGAAATTGTTAATCTGTTTATGCAGTTGTTTTCACAGCACTCTAAGTCTTTTACCATGTTGTCGTACAAATTCAATATCCTTTCTGCATATTGATAAACTAATTCTCCGGCTGGTGTAGGAAAGACTCCTCTATTGGTGCGCTTTAAAAGAGTTGCTTTCAAGTCTTTTTCTAATGCTTTTATCTGCTGGCTTATCGCTGGCTGAGAGAGGTACAACTCTTTTGCTGCTGAAGAGATGCTCTTATAATATACAGTCTTATAAAATGCCCTTAAGTTTTCAATATTCATAAAAACTCCCCCTGTTTGTTAAAAAGCTATCGCAATATAACGTTTAGTTTTATTATATTACAAAGTTTGTTATAAGTAAAACTAATATTGCATAAGAAATTCAAATGATAAATGGAGAAAATTTTATAGTAAAATGAAACTAGAATGTTAAAATGATAACAAAATAAGGAGGAATGTAAAATGAGTAATGAAGTAAAGCCTACCTATACTTTAGATGAAAGAGGAGAGGTGTGCCCTGTTCCAGATGTAGACACCAGAAGAAAACTCAAAGAGATGAAATCAGGTGAAATACTGGAAGTACTTATTGATTACGCTCTTTCTAAAGAAAGGATTCCAGCAGGAGTAAAGGAAGTAGGAGGAGAGGTAATATCCATTGAAGAAATAGGTCCAAGCGAGTGGCGAATTCTCATTAAAAAGCTTTGATGAGTCAAGGGGGAGATTTTATGGATCCGAGATTACAGGGGCTTTTTGTAGGTATACTTTTTGGCATAGTTTTACAAAGAGGAAGGATTTGTTTTAACTCAGCGATCAGAGATGTGAAGATGACAAAAGACAATTACTTGATGAAGTTAGCTTTGCTTGCAATACTGGTGGAGACAATAGGATTTCAACTGGCTGCGCAATTAGGCTGGATTAAATTGAATCCAATAGCTTTTGTACCTCTTGCACAGATAATTGGAGGATTTTTATTTGGTATGGGTATGGTCTTGGCAGGAGGTTGTGCCAGCGGTGTTACTTATAGGATAGGTGAAGGTTATATAACAGCATTTATTGCAGCAGTCTTCTATGGAATCACTGCAGCAGCTGTAAGAGGTGGCCCTTTATCTTTTGTAAATAGCTGGATGGGTAAGCCCATAACTACTATTAATAATCCGGGAGGATTTTACGCTGCAAAAGGTGGAGCTGTCAATTTAACTCTGGCAAATCTTTTAAATATTAATCCATGGATTGTAGCAATTATTTTTGCTTTGTTACTTCTCATAGTACTGGTATTTTGGAAGACTACTGAAAGAAAAGTTTCAGGGCTTAACTGGATAACAGGTGGTATTGCTTTAGGACTTGTAGGAGTTATAGCATACCTTTCTCAAAAGACCTATCCTCTTGGCATCACAGGAGGTTGGGTGAATCTTTTCAGAACTACTACTGCAAATTTAGACCTCACCCAGCCTATTCCCTACAATTGGATGGGCATGGAAATAGTGGGAATCATAGTTGGTGCGTATTTAGCAGCTCTTTTTGCAAAAGAATTCAGATTAAGAGTTCCAAAGGACCCTAAGACTTTTGTCCAGGTAGCAGTAGGCGGCATTTTAATGGGACTTGGTGCAGGAAGTGCTGGAGGATGCAATATAGGGCACATTCTTTCGGGACTTCCCCATTTAGCTATAAGTTCAATAGTGTTTACAATCTTTGCAGTATTGGGAAACTGGTTTATGGTTTGGTACCTTTTTGAGAGAAAATAAATGGGAGGGAGGCTTCCTCCTTCCCACAAAATTTTAAGAGGAGGGATAGATGTATGCATGTAACAATACAGGTAAATGTACCCCCTTATACAAATGAGGATATGGATACTGCAATCCATCTCGCAGAAGCTCTTTTGAAAAGGGGACATAAGGTTTCAATATTTTTATTTGCTGATTCTGTACTTGCCGCAAACAAACTTGTTAAACCTATGAAGGTTGATAGAAATATTCCTTCAAAACTTCGTGAGCTTTCTGAAAAAGGTGTGGAAGTTCACATTTGCGGCCTTTGTGCTCAGTACAGAGGGATTGGCGAGGATATGAAAATTGAAGGCTCAGATTTTTCTGGAGTGCCAGAGATGGCAGCGCTTATATACAATTCCGATAGGTACATCAATTTACTGCCTTAGGGGGTGTAAAAAGTGAAAAAAGTTTTATTTGCAGTGTATACTTCTCCTGTAGGAAGTATTTGGATAAATGAGGCTTTCAGAAGTGCGTTTGGAATGTACGGAGAAGACCTTGAACCTGCGGTGCTCTTTGTTGAGGAGGCTGTTTTGGCTGTTAGGTCTTCCTGTAAGCCAGAGCTGATTGGGTGTCTGCCTTTGGCGATGACTTTTAAGTATATTGAGAAGTATCAGACGCCTGTTTATGCGGTAAAGGAAGATTTAGATAAGTTCAATATAAAAGAAGATGAAATTGCTCCTCAGTGGAATTTAAAAATTGTGTCAAAAGATGAGCTGCCGGAATTTGTCCATTCTTTTGATAAAGTAGTGATTTTCTAGGAGGTGAAAGTATGGCCTTGATAATAGTAAAGAAAAGTCCTTCTGAAAAAATTTCCGAATTTTTATTAAACCTTGCTCTGCCTCAGGATAAGGTTTTATTTGTGCAGGACGGCGTAATTTTTGCTGCTTGTAAAAATGTGAAGAATCTTGTGAAAGAGGGAGTTGAACTTTTTGCTCTAAAAGAAGATTTTATTGCAAGGGGATTTGATGAAAAGGATAGCGAAGTGACTTTGGTGGATTATGATGGATGGGCGGAACTTATCGAGAAGGAGGAAAAAGTGATTTCTTAATTTACAAAATTTATATTGGAGGTAGAGTAAATGGAAAACCTTCATACCGGAGAATATGACTTGGCTGTCATAGGCGGAGGGCCTGGAGGGTATGTGGCGGCTATCAAAGCTGCTAAAAAAGGGGCAAAAGTAGCTCTGTTTGAAAAGGATAAATTAGGGGGCACATGTCTTAATAGAGGTTGTATACCTACAAAGGCTTATGCAAGAGCTGCTGAGGTCTATGGAATTTTAAAAAAGGCAAAAGAGTTTGGCTTTGATATTCAAATAAATTATTTTGATTATGCGCAAGTAGTGAAGAGAAAGGATACCATTGTAGGGGAACTTGTTGAAGGCATTAAGGCTTTGCTTAAAGCCAATAAAATAGAGGTCTTCAATAAAGAAGCGAAGGTAGACAAAGAGAAGAATGTAATTTTTGAGGGAGAAAAAATCAAAGCGAAAAACATTATAATTGCTACTGGTTCATCTCCTGCAGAGCTTCCAATTGAAGGCATTGATTCGAAAAATGTTCTAAATAGCGATACAATTTTGGAGATAACGTCTTTACCCAAAAGTTTATGCATTATAGGTGGCGGAGTAATAGGGATGGAATTTGCTTTTATAATGAACCAATTTGGAGTAGAAGTGTATGTGGTTGAAATGATGCCTAATATCCTCCCTTCCCTTGATAAAAAAGTAAGTTCTGCTGTTAAATTTGCTGCTCAGAAGAGAGGCATTAAGATTTATACTTCTTCTACTGTGGAAAAAGTAGAGGAGGAGGGAGAAAACTCTGTAGTTACGATTAGAAGAGGTGATGATATTAAGAAGATATCTGTTGATAAAGTGTTTGTTTCTATTGGAAGAAAGTTAAATACAAGTATAGGGCCAATTGTAGATTTGCTTGAATTTGATAAGAAAGCGATTAAAGTCGATGAGCACATGAGGACAAACATAGAGGGTGTTTGGGCTGTAGGAGATGTGACAGGTAAAATGATGCTGGCCCATGTAGCTTCTTCACAGGGAGAAGTGGCAGTTGACAATATTTTTGGAAAGTCGAGAACTTTGGATTACTACAAGATACCTGCAGCTGTTTTTACAGAACCAGAAATTGGATATTTCGGGTATACAGAAGAGGAGGCCAAAGAAAAATTTGGAGAAATTAAAGTAGGAAGATTTGACTTTAAAAATAACGGGAGAGCCAAAACTTATGGTGAGACAGAAGGATTTGCCAAGATAATTTCAACTGAAGATGGAGAAGTAGTTGGGGCATGGGTAGTAGGTAGTGGTGCATCAGAGCTTGTGCACATAATTTCAACGGCTTGTCAGAGCGGAGCAAAAGCGGAAGAATTGAAAGATGTGGTCTATGCCCATCCTACAAAGAGCGAAACTATTATGGAGGCTTTTAAAGATATTTTCAAAGAGGCAATCCACAAAATTTAAATTATTAAAAATTGGAGGGACAAAAATGAAAGTTTTGGAAGATTTGTATTACTCAAAGGACCATGTATGGGTAAAAGTAGAAGGGGATAAAGCTTATATTGGCATAACTGATTATGCCCAGGACTCTTTAGGGGATGCGGAGTACATTGAACTTCCTGAAGTTGGAACAGAGTTTACAGCTGGAGATGTGCTTGGAGTTATAGAATCTGCAAAAGCGGCTTCTGACGTTTATATACCTGTAGATGGAGAAGTGATTGAAGTGAACAATGCTGTAGCTGAAGACCCTTCTTTGGTAAATAGCGATCCCTATGGAAGCTGGCTTGTTGCTGTTAAATTGAAAGATAAAACTCAAATTGAAAAGCTCATGAAAGCAGAAGAGTATAAAAAATTTTTAGAGGAACAGTAAGAAAAAAGGGGCCCTTTACGGGGCCTCAGTTTGTTTCTTATTTAAGTGGCATTTTGTGTTAATGCTCCAGAGTTGCAAAGCGACTAAACTAAGGCTCACTTTTCGGGCTCAGGCGGGGTACCGGCCAATTCGCCTTTCAGGCTCAGATGGCCGCTCGCTTTGCTCGCCCCGCCTTCGCTCCTCAAGTTCGCCAAGTTTAGTTACCGCTTTGTCAACAAGTCGCATTTACACACAAAATGCCACTTCTTTATTTTGTCAAAAGTCTGGGGCCCTTTACGGGGCCTTTTTTAGTTTATTGAAATTTTCAGTAGTGGTATAATTAGCTTAAAAGGCTTTTAGTGAAGGAGGCGGTATAGTTGAAGAAGTTTCTCTGTGGAGTTGATTTGGGAGGCACAAAGATAAGCACAGGCATTGTTGATGAAAATGGCAACATAATAAAGAGCATAAAAATTCCAACAATGGCTGAGAAAGGACCAGACGTGGTGATTGAAAGGATTGAAGAGAGCATATATCAGGTTTTAAAAGATACAGGGCTTGAAATGAGCAATTTAAAAGGTATCGGGATAGGGTCTCCTGGGCCTTTGAATGCCAAAAAGGGGATTGTGATAAGCCCTCCAAATTTGCCTCACTGGAGTAACGTCCCTATAGTGGAAATTTTGTCGAAAAGGCTTGGCATAGAGGTTAGACTGGAAAATGACGCAAATGCGGCTGCAATAGGAGAACACCTTTTTGGATCAGGTAGAGGAGTAGATAATTTTGTGTACATAACAGTCAGCACTGGAATTGGCGGAGGAGTCATAATTGAAGGGAAATTATATAGTGGAGAGAATTCTAATGCTGCAGAGATTGGACATCACACCATAAACTTCGATGGGCCGAGGTGCAACTGCGGAAATTACGGATGCTTTGAAGCTTACGCTTCTGGAACGGCGATTGCCAGATTTGCAAGGGAAGGGATTGAAAAAGGGATAAAGACGAAAATAAAGGAACTGGCGGGAGAAGGAGAAGTAAGAGCAGAGCACGTGTTCGAAGCTGCAAAACTGGGAGATGAATTCGCAAAAGAATTGGTAGAAAAAGAAGCTTTTTACTTGGGAGTGGGAATTGCTAACATAATGGCTTTTTACAATCCCAGAAAGATCGCCATAGGGGGAGGAATTTCTGCTCAGTGGGATATGTTGTATGGGAAAATGATGGAAACTGTAAGAAAAAAGGCATTAAAACCCAATGCAGAAGTATGTGAAGTGGTAAAGGCTCAGCTGGGAGAAAATGTAGGAGTTTTGGGGGCTGCTGCATTGCTCTTGTGAGGGGATGAATATGCAAAGATGCCCTTGGTGCCTCGTGGATCCGATTTATATAAAGTATCACGATGAGGAATGGGGAGTGCCTGTCCACGACGATAGGAAGCATTTTGAGTTTTTGATTTTGGAATCTTTCCAAGCTGGTCTCAGCTGGCTTACCATACTAAAAAAGAGGGAAAATTTTAGACGAGCTTATAGTGGTTTTGACCCTCATATGGTTTCTCAATACGATGAAGAAAAAATAAGAGAATTATTGGAGAACAAGGGCATTGTGCGCAATAGAAAGAAGATAGAGGCTTCCATTCACAATGCGAAGAAGTTTATAGAAATTCAAAAAGAATTTGGTAGTTTTGATGAATACATATGGAGATTTGTGAATTACAAACCTATAATAAATAGTTGGGAGAAAGTGGAGGATATTCCATCTCGCACGGAATTATCTGATATTATAAGCGAAGACCTTAAAAGGAGAGGTTTTGTCTTTATAGGCTCTACCATAGTGTACTCTTATATGCAGGCTGTAGGGCTTGTTAATGACCATCTGATTAGCTGTTTTAGATATAAAGAATTATCATAAAGTAGAATATTTTTCAAGAAATAGGGAATAATTCTATTAGGATAATATTGAAAGTGGTGTGCCAGATGGAGAGTGTCACGATAAAAAGAAAATGTTTTATATGCGATAAAAAGGTACAAGATGGCATAGATGTATTAGGAAAATTTATATGCGAAGAGTGTCAGAAGAGATTGATAAATTTGTCTCCCTTCGATAAGAACTATGACTTCTACAGGCAAAAGATGATTGATATATGGGAGGATTATATGAAAGACGTCGGGTATGAAAACTGGGTGTAAATCCAGTTTTCTTTTTTTGTGGTATAATGAAAATGAAAAATGTTTTGTGGAGGTATTTTATGTCAACCCCTTTGTACGACGCTCTCATGGAATACGTGAAAAAGGAAACTGTACCTTTTCACATGCCCGGCCATAAACAAGGAAGAGTATTGCCAAAAGAGTACATTGAAAATTTAGCAAAAATTGATTTGACAGAGGTGCCAGGACTTGACAACCTTCACAATCCCGATGGTCCAATCCTTGAAGCTGAGAAGCTTGCAGCAAAGGCCTTTGGGTCAAAACAAGCTTTCTTTTTGGTAAATGGCAGTACTGCTGGAATATATGCGGCCATGTATGCAGTGCTAAACCCTACGGATAAAGTGCTTGTGATGAGGAATTCTCATAAATCTGTTTACAACGGAGTTGTGCTTACTCAATCGATTCCCGTGTATTTGCTGCCCGAGATAGACTATGAAAATGGAATTGCGATGGGAATTGATGTAGAAAAGCTAGAGGAGGTTTTGCAAAAAGAAAGAGATGTAAAAGCTGTAGTAGTGACACACCCTAATTATTACGGTTTTTGCAGTGATATTGAAAAAATTGTGGATATTGTGCATAAGTACGGTAAAATTTTGATTGTAGATGAAGCTCATGGGGCTCACTTTCCTTTTTCAAACAATTTGCCTAAGACCTCCATAAAAGCAGGAGCAGATATTGTAGTACAGAGCCTGCATAAGACTCTTACTTCTTTTACTCAAACTTCTATACTCCATTTAAATTCTGATAGGGTAGATGTGGATCGATTAAAATATTCTTTAAGCCTTTTTCAATCTACATCCCCTTCTTATATTCTCATGTCTTCAATTGACATGGCGAGAGAATACATGGAGAAAGAAGGCAAAAAAAGACTAGAAGAAGTTATTCAATTAGCCCTATATGTAAGAAAAGAGATTGATAAAATGGAAGGTATTAGATGTTTAGGAGAAGATATAGTTGGACGGTACGGCATTGTGGATTTTGATGTTACAAAGCTCACTATAAGTGTAAAGAATTTGGGAATTGAAGGGCCTGAAGCAGAGGATTTTTTGAGGAGAGAATGCAATATACAAGTTGAAATGTCTGATGTTTACAATATATTAGCGATGGTTACTGTAGGGGATGATGAAAAAAGGGTAAAAATGCTTTTAGAAGGTTTAAAAAAGCTTTCAAAAAACAGGAAGAGGGTTAAATTTGGGGATAGAATTCTTTTTCCTTCTTTGCCTGAAATGGTGTTGACTCCTTCGGAAGCTGTGAGGAAAAAGAAGGTGAGGGTACCCTTTGAAAAGGCAGAAGGGGCGATTTCTGCAGATTTTGTGACACCTTATCCGCCAGGAGTTCCTCTCATATGTCCAGGAGAGAGGATTGAAAAAGATATGGTAAAATATATAGAAGTATTGTATAATAAAGGTATTAAGGTTTTGGGTATACAGGATAATTTACTGTCGGTGTGTGAGATATGAGAGGGAAATTTATAAGTTTCGAAGGCATAGACGGATGTGGGAAGACCACACAGGTTAAGCTTTTGGAAGAACATCTTAAAAAAGAGGGTTATGACCTACTTGTCTTAAGGGAGCCGGGTGGGACAAGAGTAGGAGAGAAAGTCCGCGAAATTTTGCTTGACAGAGAAAATCTCATCTTCCCGGTGACAGAAATGCTCCTTTACGCTTCCTCTAGGGCGCAACTGGTGGAAGAGAAGATTTTACCCGCTCTTTCTAAAGGTCAAATGGTAATAGTTGACAGGTTTGTAGATAGTTCTTATGTATATCAGGGATATGCTAGGGGATTGGGACTGGAAAAAGTTAAAATTGTAAATGAAATAGCAACTAAAGGTTTGTTTCCGGATATTACAGTATATATAGACATTACACCGGAGGAAGCCATAAAAAGGCGACAGGGTAAAAAAGCCGACAGGCTCGAAGGGGAGGACTATGAATTTCACAAAAAAGTGAGGGAAGGTTATCTTAGACTGGTGAAGGATTTTCCGGAGAGGTTTGTTTTGATAGACGGTATGCAGGAGGTACTGGCGGTCCATAAAATGGTGGTAAAGGCAGTAGAAGAATATTTGAAGGGGGCGAAAGTATGAAGTTAGTTCTTGCGATCGTACAGGATGAAGATGTCAGAAGGTTGATGGATGGGCTAACAGAGGGAGGATTCAGCTTTACAAGGATTGCTTCTACAGGTGGTTTTTTGAGGTCTGGCAATACCACCTTGATAATAGGAGTAGAAGATGACAAATTGGACGATGTCATAAGCATAATAAAAAAGAAGTGCAAAACCCGTGATAGAATAATAACTTCACCTACTCCAATGGGAGGGGCTACAGACATCTTTCTTCCGCAGGCTGTTGAAGTGACAATTGGCGGTGCTACAGTGTTTGTGCTCGATGTAGAAAAATTCTTTAGGATATAAAAAGGGTGTTTGCTATGAGGGTTAATGAAGTCAGGCCTTCAAAAGTGGTTAGTGAAATAAAAAGCGAGATTTCAAGAACGTATAAAGTGGAGAAAAAATTTGGAGAAACTTTTGAAAAAGAGTTAGACAGAGTTTATAAAGATAAATTGTCAGAAATTTTGTCAGAAATAGATGAAGCAGCTGACAAATTAAAAGAAAGTTTGAATTTACAAGACCTTCTCAAGTATAAGAAGCTTGTAAAGAAGTTTTTGCAAGAAGCCACAGAAAACATGCTCAAATACACTAAAAAAGAACATGTAGATTTAAGAGGAAGAAAGAGAATATATTCTCTAGTGGAAAAGGTGGACAAAGAGCTGGAAAAGCTTACAGAAGAGTTTCTAAAAGAGTCTAAAAAGTTAGAACTCCTAAAAATGATTGATGATATAAGAGGTTTGTTAATAGACATTTACTCGTAAGGTGATGAAGTTGCTTAGGGTGTATGGCCACGAAGAGATTCTAAAAGTATTTCGCAATATAATAAATCAGAATAAAATTTCTAATGCCTACTTATTTGTTGGGGAAGAAGGTTTAGGAAAGAGATTTTTGGCTGAATATTTTGCAATGATGGTAAACTGCAAAGGTAATGATAAGCCTTGTTTTAAGTGTAGCTCTTGTGTAAAAATGCTTAAGAAAAGTCATCCAGATGTTTTTATAATAGAACCAGAGGGAGATTCTATAAAAGTAGAAACTGTAAGGTATATAAACGCTGAAATAAATATAAAACCTTATGAGTCTTTTAAAAAGGTATTTATAATTGACAGGGCTGATAAAATGACTTCTCAAGCTCAGAACGCTTTTCTTAAAACCTTAGAAGAACCGCCTTTATACGGCCTTTTCATACTAATCTCACCTCAAATAGAAGCTCTTTTGCCTACAGTAGTATCTCGCTGCAATGTGGTAAGATTTAAAAGAGAAAGAAAAGAAGTGATTAAAGAATACCTGATTGGTGAAAAAGGCGTCAGCGAAGAAGAGGCAGAAGTTCTGGCACATCTCGCGGATGGCAATTTTGGTGAGGCGGACAAATTGGTGGACGAAAATTATAAAAAGCTTCGCAGCAATGTGCTTTCTGAGATTGAGAAAATTTTTGAGAAAAAAGGTTTTGAAGTGCTTAATGAGTACAGCTTTTTTGAGGAAAATAAGGAACAGATTGAGGAGGTTTTAAAAATATTCCTCTCTTATTTAAGAGATGTGTTGGTCTTTAAAACAACCAAAAATTTGAAATTTATAAAGAATGTGGATTATATAGATTCTATAGAAAAATTGGAATCTAAGTTGACCTTTAAGAGATTAAATAATATAATCAATAGAATAGAGCAGTTTAATTCCCAGCTTAAAAGCAATGTAAACTATCAGTTGGCTGTAGAGAATTTACTTTTAGATATTTTAGGGGGTCAATAACGTTGGTTACAGTCGTAGGAGTTAGATTTAAGAAGGCAGGCAAGATATACTATTTTGACCCGGGAGATTTGCCTATAAAAGTTGGCGATAAGGTGATTGTAGAGACTATAAGAGGGATAGAGGTTGGAGAAGTTGTAGTTGGAATTAAGGAAGTCCCTGAAGAAGAGATTGTAGCGCCTTTAAAGAAAGTTATACGTATTGCTACAGAAGAAGACATTGAACATTATTATGAAAACAAGAAAAAAGAGGCGCAAGCCTTTGAGATATGCCTTAAGAAAATAGAAGAACACGGGCTTGAGATGAACCTCGTAGATGTGGAATACACTTTTGACAACACCAAAGTTATATTTTACTTCACTGCAGAAGGCAGAGTAGACTTTAGAGAGTTGGTAAAAGACTTGGCATCTGTTTTTAGAATAAGGATAGAGTTAAGGCAGATAGGTGTAAGGGATGAGGCCAAAATAATTGGAGGGTTAGGGCCCTGTGGAAGACCACTTTGCTGCACCACTTTTTTGGGGGAATTTGAACCTGTTTCAATAAAGATGGCAAAGGACCAAAATCTCTCTTTAAACCCTGCTAAAATATCGGGGCTTTGCGGGCGCTTGATGTGCTGCTTGAAATATGAGCAGGAAATGTATGAAAAATTGAGGGCTGAACTTCCCAAAGTGGGCAGCATCATAAGAGTGGGAGATAAGGAGATGAAGATAACAGAAGTAGATGTAATAAGGCGCAAACTCAAAGTAAAAATGAAAAATCTGGAAGGCATAGAGATAATAAAAGAATATGACCCTGAAGAGGTAGAAGTAATAGAAGAAAGAGAAGAGATAGAAAAAATGTGTGAAGAAGAGATGTTTAAAGAAGATTTAGAAAAAATAGAGGAGTAATTCCTCTATTTTTTTATTCTACTTTATAGTAGTATTCTTAAGGTGCTGCATTATTTTTGTGCCCAATGTTGCTCTTAATAGCACTCCCAATGCTACTGGTCCTGCAATAGCCATGACCTTAAAAATGCCTCTTTTTATTCCTAATAACAAAGTCAGGGCAAGAATTACAATTACTCCTTCTCCTAGTTTTAAAAGAGTGCCAAAAATTCTTGCTATATATTTTAGAGTGCTTTTGATGCAATTGTGCAAGAGGTCATAAGTTTATATCAGCTACCTTTTTTGAAGGAGTAGCAAAATGGGGGGGATGGTATATATACATATTGTAGCGGCTGCTATAATGCCTGCATCATTGAATCCCAATGCAAAGAGCATCCCAATAATGCTACCAAAAAATCCAAAGTAAACATATTTGTGGTTTTTAAAGATGTCTTGTAAAACTCCTGTTGGCTTATAAGAAATTATAAATAGCACTACGATAGAGATTACGAGAACCCACGACCATATCGTGTATCTCATGAGTTTAAGTTCCATTTGAAGTTTTCTTGTAAAAATTTGCAGTAGAGAATTGATGCCTTCAGTTTTTACAATGATAGCTGTTTGAGCCATATGAGTTGTTGTTCCCCAAAACATTGAAGCTACAAACATTAAGAATAACAATGCTACCATCGAAAAAAACATGATTAAGAAATTTTTTTTATTCATTTTTATTCCCGAGAACATCAAAATTGTAGTGCCAAAAGCCATAAACCCTGTTATAAATCCTCCTACTTTTGCCCCAAATTGAGGCAACACCATTAGTACGAAGGCGACAGTAAAGAAGATGAAAGCGACTATTTTTGTGGTTTTTCTCTGGTATTTTTCTATCAATAGACTTATTCCCATTATTGAGGAACCTATTAGTACCCCCATGTATTCGTTTCCTATTCCATAATATCTTGCACCGCTTATCACATCATATCCTAAGATAGAATTTTTCATTAGAGGAGAATTAAGCAGCAAATCTATTATTATAGTCAGCGACGTTATTAAACTTATTGCCATTAATCTGTCAAGGGCATTTTTTGTGATAAGCATTATTATCGCATCAATAACAAAGGTTATTAATATAATTGCAAATACATTCCAATAAAGAGACAAAGGGCCAAATAAAGGCAGTACTAAAAAGGTGAGAGGAACAGTCATTACTCCTAATAAGAGAGGAGTCAAATATTTTAAATAGTCTTTTTTCAAAAATAATAGGCCTATATAGAGTACAAGGAGAGTAATAAAAACTAAAACATACCCTTTTAGTATAGGAGGTCTTGCATTGTGCACAGATACTATCATAGTGTTGGCTTTTAAAAGTTTATGCAAAACATTGCTGTTGGGAATAGTTTCAATGGGATGACCTAACATTTCTACTGGAGGCTTTATATTAAAATACGTCAAAATTGTAGGCGCTATGTCTAAGTTTGCAATAATTCCTTCTCTCTTTGTTGTATTAGAAGTAGCAAATCCCTTGGAAAAAGATGGACCCGCTACTATTACAGGCGTTATTAAATTCTTATTTTGTATATCTTGATTAGAAGGATAAGGAGTAACTGCTATAAACAGGTCTTTAGATAAGTCTAAATTTGCAAGGATTTTTCCTATCAATCTATCTGATTCCTGTAAGGCTTTTTCTCTATATAAATGAGCTAAAGAAGGGGAAGCATATTTAGAAAACACATCTGCCCTCAAGATATCTCCTGGATCTATGATGATAAGCCCGCCATCCTTACTTGCTTCTAAAAATTTTTCGTAAAGTTTTTCATAATCAGCTCTCACCATGTAAGGGCTGTTTTCATCCCTTACAAGTAAGTCCTCACTTACATCCCCTTGAACTAATCCGTTTTTATCCATTCCAATTAGAGGGGCATATCTATTATAAAAGGTACCAGAAGGGGTTTTTACATCAGCATTACCAAAGACATATACATTTATTCCATTTTCTTTTAGAAGCTGGCCTAATAGTCCAGGGGTGACGGTATAATTTAAAGTTGAAGCTTGATTTATTAAATCTTGTATTCCTATGTTTACTATATCGCTTTTTCCTACTTCCTTTCCTGTGTACAAATGATAAAGCTTTTCTGCAGAAATGTAGCCATACACTTCGGTTTTATTAAGGCATAGTCCTCCTATTTCTCCTGCAGCTGCTCTTGTTCCAGTTCCTATTGTTAGGTAAGCAGCGGCTTCAGAATAACTTCCTGCTGTTTTTGTATTCATAAGTGCTAAAGAACCGATGTCTAACAATTTTTTTATGTTGGGCAGTTCATACTTATTAAGGTCTTTAATACTCATTCTGTTTAAGATAAAAAGGACTGCAGTTTTATTTTGTTTTGATGAAGCAAAGGCGCTGGCAGGAGAAACTGCCAGAAAAACAAGTATGAGACATAAAAAAACAGTTGCAAATTTTTTCATATGACATTCCTTCCTTAATTTTTTAGTTATGTTCTGTGCACGACTTCTTATTATACCATAAAATTGTTAAAGAATTATTAATAGAAAAAATAAAAGTCCCCTTTTTAAAAAAGAGGACTTTTTATTTAACTTATTCTCTTAAAAGAGGCATTGTCATGCAACGAGGGCCTCCTCTTCCTCTTGACAGCTCAGACCCTTCAATCGGGATCACTTTTATCCCTTCTTTTTCCAAAATTTTATTTGATATTTCATTTCTCGAATAAGTTACAATTACGCCCGGAGCTATGGCAAGAGTGTTAGTGCTGTCATTCCATTGTTCTCTTGCAGAAGTTATGGCGTTTAATCCTCCAGTTGGAATTATGTCTATTGTATAGAGGTTTAGGGCATTTTTTAGGGCTGTTTGTAAGTCTTTTTCCCTGTGTATTGAAAAACCTTTTTCTTCTTTTATGAGGCTAAAAATTTTTAGCTCATTTTTTATGCCCGGGTAGAAGACAAATCTGTTGGTATCCACCATGGTAAATACAGTGTCTAAGTGCATGTAAGACCTTTTTGGAGGGATTTGTACTACCAGTATTTTTTCAACAGAGGACCCTTTTTCAAATAGATTGTGAGCAAGCTGTTCTATTGCCTGTGGGGATGTTCTTTCGCTACAGCCGACCGCTATTACTTTTTCATTTAAGACTAAAATGTCTCCGCCTTCTATAGAATGAGGATAAGTGTTGTCATAAAAAAGGGGGACTTCGTTGTCTTTGAAGAGAGGATGATAATTATACAGGTACTTAAATATCAGGGTTTCTGGCTTTCTCGCAGCAGCTTTCATTGAGCTTATCATGAGTCCTCTGTCGATTACAGCGGATGGATCCCTTGTGAAATAGAGGTTTGGCAATGGCTTGATGTAGTAATAGTCTTCTTCGTATATGTGTTCTGCCAGGCCCATCAAGGACCTTTTTACTTTTGCTTCATACAATGAAAGTCCAGATATAGATATTTCTACCAGTTCATCTACGGGTTTTTCTCTTAAAAGTCCAAACAAAAAGTTTAATATTTTGGGAGAGGTGATACCATTTAATTGGAGGAGGTCTTCGATAAATTCCTCTTTTACCTCTTCATCTTGTAGTATTTCAGACAGCAATCTTTCTATATACAGCACTTCTACTCCGTTTTCTTTCAGTACCTTTACAAATTCATCGTGCTCTTCTTGAATTTTTCGCACCCAAGGTATGTCATCAAAGAGAAGTTCAGAAAGGTTTTGAGGAGTTAAGCGCTCCAGTTCTCTTCCTGGTCTATGTAGTATCACAGCTTTTAACGGATTTATTTCAGAGGTTATTCTAGGGACGATACCTGTTTTTATCAAATTTTTCATCCTCCCGCGTATAAATTCCTTATATAGTATACTGTTCAATGAGGTGATTTTCAATACGCTGGATGAGGTTTTTGTTGAAAAAAGGCAGGTTGAAAGGTAGAATATAGAAGAGGTGAGAAAAGTGTTGAAAGAGGGAGAAAGATTGGATGAGTTAAACATAAAAAATATGGCCATAATTCAACACAAGGACAAATTCAGATTTGGGATAGATGCAGTTTTGCTTGCAAATTTCGTCACTGCAAGAAGAGGAGATAGGATTGTGGATTTGGGATGCGGCAATGGGATAATTCCTATTTTGATTGCAGCAAAAACAAAAGATACTTTTATTTATGGGGTCGAAATTCAGGAAGAGATGGTTGACATGGCGATAAGGAGCGTGGCAATTAACAGTCTGGAAAACAGAATAAAGATAATACACGGGGATGTAAGAGAAGTAGAGAAATTATTGGGTTACGAAAAATTTGACGTGGTAACTTCTAATCCTCCTTACATGCCCCTTTATACAGGTTTTGAAAAAAAGGAGGAGGCAGAGAATATCGCGCGATATGAAGTTTACGGAGGACTTGAGGATTTTGTAAAAGCAGCTTTTAAGCTTTTAAAATTTGGCGGAAAATTTTTTATGGTTCACCGTCCGGACAGGTTAGTAGATGTCATGTACTTTTTGAGGAAGTACAATTTGGAGCCTAAAAAGCTTAGGTTTGTTCATCCCTACGTTAACAGCAAGCCCAATTTATTGCTTTTGGAAGCAAAAAAGGGAGCGCAGCCCTCTTTGACTGTACTTCCGCCCCTTTATGTGTATGAAAGGACTGGTGAGTATACAGAAGAGGTGAAATCCATATATTCAAAGGAAAGTTTGGAGGAGGAATAAAAATGGAAGAGTATGGGACATTGTATTTGTGCCCCACACCTATTGGCAATTTGGAAGATATAACTCTTAGGGTTTTGAGGGTTTTAAGTGAGGTGGACCTTATTGCAGCAGAAGATACCAGACAGACACTGAAGTTGTTAAATCACTACGAAATAAAAAAATCCCTTGTAAGTTACCATGAACATAATAAAGTAACGATGGGACCCAAGCTAATAGAAAAATTGAAAAGTGGAAAATCTATTGCACTGGTGACTGATGCGGGTACCCCTTCGATTTCAGATCCCGGGGAAGAATTAGTTAGGCTCTGCATACAGGAAGGCATAAAGATAGTGCCTCTTCCAGGGCCAACAGCAGCCATCACAGCGCTTATTGCCTCAGGACTTGATACTTCTTCTTTTGTATTTGAAGGTTTTCTGCCAAAGAAAAGCAAAGAGAGAAGGGAAAAACTAGAGAGGATTTCAAGAGAAGAGAGGACTACAATACTTTATGAATCTCCTTACCGATTGAAGGAAACTTTAAAGGAACTAAAAGAATACATAGGGGAAAGAAAAGTTGTGGTGGCAAGGGAGCTTACAAAAATTCACGAAGAGTTTATAAGAGGGACGGTAGAAGAAGTTTTAGAAAAGTTAGGAGAGGAAGTAAAAGGAGAGATTGTAATAGTAATAGAAGGAGCTAAAATTAGTCCTTTACAAAAAGACCCTAAAGAATTGCTATATAAATACTTAAAACTAGGGATGGATAAAAAAGAAGCTGTGAAAAAGGTTGCAGAAGAACTGAAGGTTTCAAAAAGAGAAGTTTATAAGCTTGCCATGGAAGAGGATATCAATTGAAGTTGATTTTCAATACCTTTTGTGTAAAATATTTGCATATTTTTGGCCCATGAACTGTAATATATACAAGTGACAATTTCAATTGATAATGTGTGGAGGTTGCCATGAATAGAGAAAAAGCGGCTCTTTTGTCTCTTGTTTCTAACAGCTTTTTGATCACAGCAAAATTGGTGGCAGGAATTTTGATGCATTCTATAGGTGTAATTTCTGAGGCAATTCATTCCTCAATTGATTTAATTGCAAGTATAATTGCCTTTTTTCCATAAGAAAAGCGGCAAAGCCTGCTGATGAGGACCATCTCTTTGGCCACGGGAGAAAATGTGTCTGGTCTGTTGACCTTACAAAAGAAGCTTTAAAAAACCTGACGGATACAACTCTTCCGGAGGAAAAATTGAAAGAAATAGAGGAGATAATCAAGTCAAATCCTGAAATTACAAGTTTTCACAAATTGAGGACTAGGAAATTACCCATGAACTTTCCCATAGGGTTTCAAAGCAAATTATTGATAGATTCCCAGGAGCCAATGTCACAGTTCACATAGAGTCAGAAGAAAAAAGGAGGAAAAATAATGGGAGGATTTTCCTCCCATTATTTTTCCTGCGATTATTCTAATGGAGTTTTCTTAAGCTCTTCCAAGCAGTTTTTGCAGATGTTTTTCCCTTTGTAGTTTATGACATTTTCAGCGTTGCCGCAGAAAATGCATGCTGGTTCGTACTTTTTGAGGACTATCTGCTCTCCATCTACATAGATTTCTAATGCGTCTCTTTCTGCGATGTTTAATGTCCTCCTGAGCTCAATTGGTATTACTACCCTTCCCAGCTCATCTACTTTTCTCACAATACCCGTGGATTTCAACATATTTCTCCCCTCCTGAGTTACAAATTTCGACAGTTGTACTTCACTTATAATAATACCAAGTTTTGAAAAATAAGTCAACACCTTTTTTGGAATTTTTTTAGGAAAATAACATAAATTTTATTACATAAGAAGAAAAAGCGAAAAATAGTAGGATTTTTGGCAATGCAGGAGGTTTTTTTATGATGAACTACATATGGTTTTTTATGATCGCTGTGGGAATATTTGTTGGAATGGCAAATGGAAAAATGTCGGAGGTATCAAAGGCGATAATTGATTCCGCTCAAAGTGCAGTGACGATTTCAATAGGCCTTCTAGGAGTTATGGCTCTCTGGCTCGGAATAATGAAAATTGCTGAAAAATCAGGGCTTATGGATATTGTAGCAAAAGTGCTAAAACCTGTGATAACAAAAATTTTTCCTGAGATTCCTAAGGACCATCCAGCTGTTTCTGCAATGATTATGAATATCTCAGCTAATATGCTGGGGCTTGGCAATGCCGCTACTCCTTTTGGAATTAAGGCTATGGAGTACCTTCAAGAGCTCAACAGAAAAGAGAATCCCTCAAATGCCATGTGCCGATTTTTAGTTATAAATACTGCTTCAATTCAACTTATTCCAGCTGTTATGATAGGCCTTAGAGCATCCCTTGGAGCGCAAAACCCGGCGGATTTTGTAATTGTGAGCATTTTTTCTACGGCCACAGCTCTTACGGCAGGGTTAATTTTCAACAACTTTATTGAAAAAATGTCAATATTTAGGGAGTGATGTGTGTGGTAGAAATTTTTTCTGAATGGCTTGTCCCTGTTCTTCTTATAATTATACCTTTTTACGGTCTTGTAAAAAAGGCCAAAGTTTATGAGATTTTTATAGAGGGCGCAAAAGAGGGACTAGATGTGGTTGTAAGGATTTTTCCTTCTCTTTTAGCTATGCTGGTGGCTATAGGAGTTTTGAGGGCTTCTGGGGCTTTGAATTTGCTTGCCCAGATTTTGATGCCTTTCACTCAAAAGATAGGTATGCCTGAAGAGCTTGTTCCCCTTGCTTTGATAAGGCCTCTTTCAGGGAGTGGAGCTTTAGGGATTGCCACAGAACTTATGAAAACTTATGGTGCTGATTCTTTCATTGGCAAGATGGCTTCTGCTATGTACGGTTCTACAGAGACTACTTTTTATGTGCTTGCAGTTTACTTTGGAGCCGTAGGAATAAAGAATATAAGGCATTCAATCGTTTCTGGAATTTTTGCTGATATAGTGGCTATTATCTCTTGCGTTTTTTACAGCCGCATATTTTTTTAGGCCTTGTATACTTTTTCCCTTTTGTTATACTTATTATTGGTAGGCAATTTACCTTTTTGAAAGGAAGGATCTTCGTGGCTACAGTACCCAGGCTCATAAGGAAATTAGGAAGAGAAGCCTATAACGTTTACATTGTCGGCGGCTACATAAGGGACAGGGTATTGAACAAAGAAGCAAAGGACTACGATTTTGTAGTTAAAGGCAATGCAGAAGAAATCGCAAAATTGGCAGCTGAGAAAATGGGAGGCAGTTTTGTACCTTTTATGGCAGAAAAAGGAACATATAGAATAGTGGTTGGAGATGAAATACTGGATTTCACTAATTTAAGAGGGAAAGACATATACGAAGATCTGGCCCACAGGGACTTTACAATAAATGCCATGGCTATTAGACTCACTGACCACTTTGAATTTGAATACATAATAGACCCTTTTGGAGGATTAAAGGATATAAAAAACAGAAAAATAAGACATGTGGCAGACTATACCTTTCGGGAAGACCCTTTGAGGGCTTTGAGGGCTGTGAGATTTGCTGCCACTTATAAATTTGATATAGATGAGGCGACAAAAGCCAAAATAAAGGAAGAAGCCCATTTATTAAAAAATGTTGCCCCTGAGAGGATAATGAATGAAATTTTTATGATAATAAGAGAAAAAGATTCGCATAAGTATTTGAGGTTGATGGAAGAGCTAAGTTTGATGGAAAATATTTTTGAAGAGGTAGCTAAACTCAAAGAGGTGGGTAAATGCTACTATCAGCTTATAAACGCGTGGATACATTCTATAAGGGCAGTGGAGGAGTATGAAAACATCATAAGCGCTATGAGATTTCCCAAGGATGTAGAAGACCTTGTGAGTGAATACCTAGAAAAACCCATGTCTTCGGGAAATAAAGTTAAAGATATAATAAAACTGGGAATTTTGTTTCACGACATAGGCAAAGCTGATTCCATATACATCGACGTAGAAAACCGCCTCCACTTTTACAATCACGAGATAAAAGGTGCTGAGATAATAAAGAAAATGGCCTCCCGCATGAGAATTCCCAAAAAAGAGACAAACCTCCTGAAAAAACTTGTGCTTTACCATAAAAAGCCCCTCGATTACTACATTGAAGGGGTAAATAACAAGACACTTTTCAGGTTTTTCTATCATCTAAAAGATAACGCTATAGGTATTCTGCTAGCCTCTTTGGCAGATTACACTGCCAGCCGGTTAAGCTTTGGGAAAGAAGAGGACATACCCCGTTATGAGAATTTTATAATCAGACTTTTAAGACGATATGTAGAGTTTAAAGAGACGGAAAAACCGCTGCTTTCTCCTCTAGACATAATATTAAATTTTGATGTGAAAGATGGCAAAAAGCTCGGGCAGATACTGTATGAGATAAGGAAAAACAGGTTTTACGGCGAAATAAAGACAAAAGAAGATGCCGTTGAGTTTATAAAAGAGAGAATGAGAGTGGAGAAAATATGAGGAGTTGAATAATAAAAAAGGGAGTTGACAATACTCATTATAAAGGGTATATTTAAGGATAAATAGAATATTGGAAAAGGCGATGAAGGAAAGAGTAGGAAGACTAGAACTTTTACAGAGAGTCGGGCAAGGTGAGAGCCGATAAAGTTCTAGCTTCTGAAGATGGCTCCGGAGCCGTACTGTCGAAGGCTAGTAGGCTTTACCGGGGACTCCCGTTACAGAGTAGGAGTGTGTTTGCACTCTGTGAGGCATGAGCCGCGAGGTTCATGCGAAGAAGGGTGGTACCGCGAAAATCTCGCCCCTTGCCGGAGGCGAGTTTTTTATTTAATTACTATAAAAAACTTGAGGAGGAGGTCAAAATGAAAAAGACTTTTTACATCACCACCCCTATATATTACCCCAGTGACAAGCTACATATTGGCCATTCTTACACTACTGTGGCTGCTGACGCAATGGCAAGGTTCAAAAGATTGACAGGGTATGACGTGATGTTTTTGACAGGCACGGACGAGCACGGGCAGAAAATTCAGAGGATAGCCAGAGAAAAAGGCATGTCTCCAAAAGAATATGTGGACGGCATTGTGGAATGGATAAAAGATTTATGGAAAACAATGGATATAAGTTATGACCATTTTATTAGGACAACTGATGCCTATCACGAAGAAATAGTGCAAAAAATATTCACGAAGTTGTACGAGCAGGGGGATATATATAAGGGAGAATACGAGGGATGGTATTGCACTCCTTGCGAGTCTTTCTGGACAGAAAGCCAGCTTGTGGATGGAAAATGTCCTGACTGCGGAAGGCCCGTTGAAAGGGTTACAGAGGAAGGGTATTTCTTCAGACTTTCAGCTTATGGAGATAAGCTTTTGAAGTACTATGAGGAGCATCCAGATTTTATACAGCCAGAGTCCAGGCGAAATGAAATGATAAACTTTATAAAGGCTGGATTGGAGGACTTATTTGTCTCAAGGAGCACTTTTGACTGGGGAATAAAAGTGCCTTTTGACCCTAAGCACGTCATATACGTTTGGATAGATGCTCTTTCTAACTATATCACTGCATTAGGATATATGACAGAAAATGATGAGAAATTTAAAAAGTATTGGCCTGCAGATGTGCATCTCGTTGGTAAGGAAATTGTGAGGTTCCACACGATAATATGGCCTGCTATGCTCATGGCTTTAGGACTTCCTCTTCCTAAAAAGGTGTTTGGGCATGGATGGTTGATTTTAGAAGGAGGTAAAATGTCAAAATCCAAAGGGAATGTAGTGGACCCCAAGGAACTAGTGGACAGGTACGGAGTAGATGCTGTAAGGTATTTCCTCTTAAGAGAAGTTCCCTTTGGTGCTGACGGCGTATTTTCAAACGAAGCTTTAATAAACAGGATAAATTCCGATTTGGCAAATGATTTGGGCAATCTTTTAAGTAGAACTGTCACAATGATTGAGAAATACTTTGATGGAGTGTTGCCTAAACCTTCTTCTCAAGAAGAAATAGATGAAGACCTCATAAATGTAGCGCAAAATTTACCACAGAAAGTAGAAGAATACATGGACAAGTTGCAATTCTCCAACGCCTTAATAGAGATATGGAAATTAGTGTCAAGAGCTAATAAGTACATTGATGAGACTATGCCGTGGGTGCTAGCAAAAGATGAATCTAAAAGAGGCAGACTGGGTACAGTTTTATACAATTTGGCAGAATCTTTAAGGTTCATAGGAATTTTGATATCTCCTTTTATGCCCAATACTCCTAAAAAGATGTTTGAACAATTAGGGATTACGGAAGATTTGACTACATGGGAAAGCTTAAAATTTGGGCTTTTGAAGGAAGGCACAAGGGTGAAGAGAGGAGAAATCCTGTTCCCCAGAATAGATGTTGAGAAAGAACTGGCATCTCTTGAAAAGAAAACTGAAGAAAAGACAAAAGAAACAAAAGAAGAGAAGATAGATTATATCACGATAGAAGATTTTTCAAAAGTTCAACTGAGAGTTGCTGAAATTTTAGAAGCTGAGAAAGTAGAAGGTTCAGACAAGCTCATTAAAATGAAGCTTAAAGTCGGGGAAGAGATAAGGCAGATTGTAGGAGGAATTGGCAAATATTACAGTCCAGAAGAGTTAATAGGCAAGAAGATAATAATTGTATATAATTTACAGCCGAGAAAACTCATGGGGATTGAATCCCAGGGGATGCTATTGGCGGCCACTAATGAAGGGAAAATGGCGCTTCTCACGGTAGACAAAGACATAGAAAGCGGTTCTAAAATAAGCTGAGGTGATAAAATTGCTTATAGACTCTCACGCTCATCTTGAGGATGAGAAATACAATGAAGACAGGGAAAAAGTGATTGAGGAGTGCAAAAAGGACCTCACATTTTTAATAAATGTGGGGTCCAATATATTGACTTCTAAAAAGACCATTGAACTTGCCCACAAATACGATTTTATATACGCAACTGTAGGCATTCACCCTCATGATGCAGAAAGAGAAAAAGACAAGATAGAGGAAATAGAGAAGTTGGCTCTTGAGGATAAAGTGGTGGCTATAGGAGAAATTGGCTTGGATTATTATTACGGTGACCCTCCTAAAGAATTTCAAATTGAGGCTTTTGTGAAGCAGATAAGGTTCGCAAAAAAGCTTAAACTTCCCATTGTAATTCACGACAGAGTCGCCCATGAGGATATCTTAAAAATACTGAAAAAAGAATGGACACAGGATTTAAAAGGGGTATTTCACAGTTATTCTGGTGATCTCGAGATGATAAAAGAAGTGATAGGTATGAATTTTTACATCTCTCTTTCAGGAACTGTCACTTTCAAAAACGCTAAAAAAGTTAAGGAGGTTGCAAAAGAAGTTCCTCTTGAGTGGCTTTTAATTGAGACAGATAGTCCCTATTTGACTCCTGAGCCCTACAGAGGTAAGAGAAACAAGCCCACATATGTTAAATTTGTAGCACAAAAAATTGCTGAAATAAAAGGCATAAGTTTTGAAGAAGTTTGTGAAACAACCTCGCAAAATGCCATAAAGCTTTTCAATTTGCCCTCCTGTTTTTGATAGGTATCAAAAGTGTGAAAATTGCGTATAATACTTACATAACTGAAAAATTGTGTATAAAAATTTGACAAATTAATTTAATTGCATTAAAATTACTTACGACTCCCCTAAACCAAATTTTTAACAGGAGGGTATGGGATGGATACAGATGACCTTAGAAGGCGACTAAAACCGGTTGTCCTTGTAACACTGGTAGCAGTCGCTTGTGGGGCCATTGGCCTTTTGGCTTATGTGAATTTGAGAAAGGAAATAACCCTTCAGGATGGAAATAAAAAAATAGTGATAACTACCTTTGCATCCACAGTAGGAGATTTGCTAAAGGAAAGAGGCATTGAACTAAGGCAGGAAGATGTGGTCAAACCCTCTCTTAATGCGCGACTTAAAAATGGCATGACGATAACCATCAAAAGAGCAGTGCCTGTTACACTAAATGTAGGAGGGAAAGTAGAAAATATATACTCAGCAGCTTCTACTATAAAAGACCTGCTTTCTGAAAGAGGGATAGCTTTGGGGCCACAGGACAAAATCAACATGACTTTGGATACGCCTATATTTGCTTACATGTACATCGACATCACAAAGGTGACGGAGAAGATTATAACTGAAGAAATAGATATACCGTATCAGACAGAGACAGTAAAGGACTATACGATGGAAAGGGGTCAGACTAGAATAGCCCGACAAGGGGAAATGGGGAAAAAAGTAAAAGTTATAAAAGTCACTTATGAGAATGGGAAAGAAGTAGCGCGAAACGTAATTGAAGAAAAAGTGATTAAAAACCCCGTTCCCCAGATCGTACGAGTTGGGACTTTAGGGGTTTTTACTACTTCTAGAGGAGAAATCGTAAGATACAGAGAAGTGAAGACAATGCTAGCTACAGCTTATGACAGCAGTGAAGAGAGCACAGGTAAAAAGCCTGGAGACCCCGACTACGGTATTACTGCGAGTGGAATGGTGGTAAGAAGGGGAGTAGTTGCTGTGGACCCCAGAGTTATACCGCTAGGAACGAGGCTGTATGTAGAAGGATACGGCTTTTGCATTGCAGCTGATACTGGAGGGGCTATAAAGGGCAATCGAATTGACGTGTATTTTCCTACCAGAGAAGAGGCCAGAAACTGGGGGAGAAGATACGTCAAAGTGTACATTCTTCAGTAGGGCAGGGGCTTCCCTGCCTGATTTTTTGAGGTGAAGATATGAAGGCGAAAAAGAAATGGGGTCAAAATTTCATATTTGACAAAAATCTCCTTTCAAAAATTGTGAGAGCTTCAGGAGTAGGAGAAGAAGATTTCGTATTAGAAGTGGGTACAGGGCATGGAGGCTTAACAGAAGAACTTGCCAAAAAGGTTAAAAAAGTTGTATCCTTTGAAATAGATAAAGAGCTTTTTGAGATGAGTAGAGAAAAATTAAAAATCTATAAAAATGTGGTCATCATAAATGAAGACATACTAGAAGTTGACCTTTTAGAAATTGCTCAGGAGCATTTTGACGGAAATTCCTTTAAAGTCGTAGCCAATCTTCCCTATTACATAACTTCACCTATAATAATGAAAATGCTTAACTGCAAATTGGTAAAAGAGATGACAGTGCTTGTTCAAAAAGAAGTTGCTGAGAGAATATGCGCTTTACCAGGCACAAAGGACTACGGTATGCTTACTGTTTTTGTAAATTTCAAAGCAAAACCGGAAATACTCTTTAACCTTCCTTCGAAGGTGTTTGTGCCTCCTCCGAAAGTGGAGTCTTCTCTTTTGAAATTGAAAGTTTACGATAAGCCTTTAGTAGAAGTTAAAGACGAAAAGCTCTTTTCTGAAGTTGTAAGAGCAGCCTTTGGACAAAGGAGAAAAGTTTTATTAAACTCCTTAAAAGTTCTCGGCTTTTCAAAAGAAGTTTTACATGAAACTCTTTTAAAAGTTGGAATTTCCCCTCAGGCAAGGGGGGAAACCCTTTCAATAGATCAGTTTGCGAATTTGGCAAATGCACTTTATCTTCTCATAAAAAAGTAATAATATTTCCCCTCATTTCATAATATGTAGTGCGGCAATGGATTTTTAGTGAAATGAGGGGGATTAAGCAAATGCCAGTGAATATATACAAGCGTTCTTATATAGTATTAAATCCAGAGGACAAAGGATGTTCTTTTGAAGGGAAGGAAGTCTCAGGATATCTAAAATTAGAATTTAGAGGGAATAGAGGCAGAATAACTGCTGCCCTTCAAAACCTTAATCCTGATTATTCCTATAACTTGAAGCTTTTGAAATCGAACGGGGATATAGTTGTGGTGGATTTTGGAGCCTTGAAAGTGGATGACAAGGGAAGAGGTGGAGGAGAGTGGACTTTTGATTTGGAGGATGTAAAGGGTTCAGGTCTTAAATGGGAGGAATTTTCTGTTATTTTAGTAGAAGCGCATGACGGAGAGAAGTTTTTGGTGCCTCTTGTTTCTCAAATGAACAAAAAAAGCTCAAATTGGAAGAGCGCTTACAGAAAATATTTAATTAAAAGGGAGAGCGAAGAAAGTGAAACCCATAAAGAAGAAACAGTTGAAGAGAAGAAAGTTGAGGTTTCACCAGCTCCGGAAACTGTCTATGAGAAGATTGAAGCTGAGGAAGATGCACTAAAAGAAAATTTAGAAGAATATAGTAAAAGAGAAGAAAATAAAGAAGAAGCAGACTATATAAAGTATTTGAAAGAATATGTCAACAACATAGTAAACTTTTTGGAGGAAGTGCAGCCTTTTGAAAAGAACTTGGAAGGCTACAGGTGGTGGAAAGTAAAGACTGGATACAGAGAGGGAAGTTTTGACCATTACCTTGTGGGTTTTGTGAAGGACGAGAAAGGGGATTTAAAGTATATCGTCTATGGGATGCCAGGATTTTTCACCCTTTCAGATCAGCCTTTTGCAGGTATGACGGGCTTTGTGGTTTGGAAACCTGTAAGAGAAGGTTTCAGGGGGCCGAGAGATGAGGGGTATTGGCTTATGCACATAGATGCAAAAACAGGGCAGATTGCGGTGCCTATAGAGCCCACTCCTCCGCCTATAATACAAAATTAAAAGGGGGCAATAAAGCCCCTTTAATTTTGTGCTGCAAATTCTTTTAAATCTTCTTCTAGTTTTTTCATCTCTTCTTCATTGTCAGTGTGAGCCACAACTGTAAGCGCATTTTCTAAATTTAAGCTGAAAAGTCCCATTATAGACTTTGCGTCAATCACGTATCTTCCAGATACTACGTCAATCTCAAATGGGTATTTTGAAGTTTTTTCTACAAAGCGCTTTACACTTTCAATGGTGCTTAATTTTACTTTTATTTCTTTCATATGTATTTTCCTCCCCTTGCAATCTAGTAACTATAGTACATCAATTAAACGATTTAATCAATTGACCGTTTTCACAAAATTTTTGGCAAAAATTTAGCCCCTTTCTAAGGGGCTACACTGTACTTGTAAAGGATTTTTATGTCGTCAATTTTTCCGTCATATTTAAACATTTTTACATCATAAGGGTAGGTTATTGCCTGAGTTACTATAGCATTTTCTGATGGGTTTTGATATTTTATTTCCACTTCGAGGGTGGTCTTATTTGCACTTTTTATTATTTGGGCTTTCTCTATGCTTACACTGTATCCTCCTGTCCGCATCATTCCGCGTGTGGCAATAATGTAGTAAGTTCCATTTTCTTCAACTAGCTTTACGTTTTGTGTCTCTTTTAAGCTTTCAACAAGATTTAAGACATTTTGGGGAAGGCTTATGGCCTTTTCTAATTGAATAGGAATCACTTCCTCACTGTTTTTATTTAAAACTTCTACAAATATTATATTGTTTTTGCCATCTAATATCAATCTCACTGTATAGCCTTTCTTTAAAGAGTCTATTTTAAGATAATCATTTCCATCAAATACAGGGACATTTTTAATCACTGGGAAAGTTTTCAATAAGTTGCCGACCTTTACTGTAATAGAGCTTTCATCTGCTTGATATACTGTTCCTATTACTTCTTTTCCAGATGATATGGTATTTCCTATTTTTTCATCTAACCTTTCTAGTATTACAGCCATTTCAATTCTTTTGACAGGTTCATTCGGTTTCAAATTTTTACCGTCACCTACTATGAGCCCTTCTTTAACTGCCACATACATGTATCCTTTCGAATCTTTGGGGACGGCTTTCCAGTCCTTGTAGGATAGTTCCTGATTCATATTGAGCTTTGCTTCTTTTTCCAGTCCCAAAGCTCTCACTAAGTATTTTGCTATTTCGTATCTTTTTGCATCTTTATTAGGGTTGAATGTTTTTAGTTCTTCCGAAGTTACAAGCCCTTTTTCATACGCTAAGCCTATGAATTCTTTCCCCCATGCAGGGACTTCTCCCCTGTATTCTTTGGGAAGTTCGGAAGTTTCTTCGTATCCCAAAGTGCGCAAAATTAGGGCAAGTGCTTCTAAATGGGTGACAGGTTTTGATGGAGCAAATTTTTTATCACCTACCCCTTTTATTATCCCTTTTGCATGCATTTTTTCAACAGCTTTTATCGCCCATTTGTACTCTTTTATATCATCAAAAGAGTAATAGGTTTGTGCTTTTGCAAAAGTTACTGTAAAAGAAAGGAGAGAAAAGATTATAATTGTAAAAATGAATGATTTTAGGTATTTATACATCACTTTTTCACCTCTTTCTTAATTTTTATTATCCCTTTCACCTTTCTCATTTTTGCCATTTTTACTGTCATTATCCTTCATTTCACTTTTTTCCTGTTTTTCACTATTTTCTTCTTTAGGTTTTTCGGTAGTTTCTTTTTGTACTTCTTTATCAGGCTTTGTTATTTTTACAGGTACCTCTACTTTTATCTTTTGTTTTTCTTGTTTATCTTTTGTAACTTCATTTTTAGGCTCTGTATTAGTTATTTTGACAGGAGGTGCTGTTTTTAACTTTTTATCCTGTTTTTTGTCATTTTCTTTGTCGTCCGTCGGTTCTTTTAAATTTTTTTTCTCTGTTTTTTGTATTTTTTCTTCTTTTGCGTTAACTTCAAATTTTAAGGCTGATTTGGATTTTTTTATATTTTCAACTGCTTCTTGTACTTTTTCTTCGACTATTTTCGATTTTTTCAAAGGTATAGTGGTTATTATGACTTCGCCATCTTTTCTTAAAAACCCCATTTTTTCAGATTCTTCAACAGTTTTAACTATAAAAGTCGAAATGTCCAAGCCTTTGTAAGGTATTTTTTCTAAAATTTTCTTAGCCTCTTCATTCATGGAAATGGCAGAAACAACTTTTCCATTTTTGTCGACAGCCGCTTTTATACTGGGATTTATCTCTATGTAGACATAAGCGTATACTTCAGGAGCTCTGAAAGTTAATACAGAAACTAAAAGAGCAATTATTACGGAGGCGGCTATTAAAATTTTTGCTGCGGGATGTGAAAAGAAATTTTTGTGCAAGATTTCGACAGTTTCACCTATTTCTGCATCTTTAAATTTTTTTGAGGCTATAAACTGCCCGTCTGCTGTTAAAAGGTACGCTTTGTCTTTTTCTTTTTTAATTACTACGGCTTTCATGTTTTTGTCACCTCGCTTTCAAAGTTTATGTACTCTTTGAGAATAGGAAGGTCTTCGGAGAGTATTATCACGAGGGCGATTATGTATTTTCTGTATTTTTCAATGGATTTTCGACTTATTCTTAAAAGTTCAATTAATTCTTTTACAGGTAGGGTTTTTGTCTTTTTAAGGTAAGAAAGCAAGTGTTCATTTTCACATATTGTGCGAGCAATTTTTAGAGCCAATTTTCTGGTTTCCCTGTGTTTAGGAGATTGTCTTACAAGGTCTTCTATTTCAATGCCGTAAAGGCTTAGCAGATTCACAAAGGAGAGCATCTCAAGCCTTCTATTTTCAATCTCATAGTCAGATTCTCTTTCTGGGTATACATCAAGAGGATAAGTTACGTTCTGATTTTGGCGCAAAAAATCTATTATGCGCCTTTTTATAATTAAACTGGAAAAATTCAAAAAGGAGCCTTTTGTGATGTCAAAACTGTCTATCGCCTCGTTGAAGGCTATTAAACCTATGCTTAATTCGTCGCTGTTTTGCTCGTCAATGTATTTATTGGCAAAGTGAGAAACTTGTTTTATTATGAAAGGGGTATATTCTTCTATCAGTTTTTCTCTTTCAGAGGGGTCTTTTTTGGCTATGTACACTCTTTCGTTTATGTCCAAATCAACCACCCCACTATATTATTCGAATTGAAGAAAATTTTTAGGGGTATTCTATTAGTAATGATTATATATTATAATATAGTTGTCAACAAAAAAGTACCAATAGGGGGTATAAAATTGATTACAAAAGAACAGATATTATCGGCACTAAAAAAGGTGTATGACCCAGAGCTTAGAAGAAATGTAGTAGATTTGGGGATGGTTAAAAATATTGAGATAGAAGGGGATAAGGTTACAGTTGACATAAATTTGACTGTAAAAGGCTGTCCTCTTCGCGACCAGATAAAAAACAATGCTATCAAAGAAATATCAAAAATAGAAGGAATTTCAGAAATTGTGGTAAACATTGGGGCCATGACGGAAGAGGAAAGGCAGGATTTAGCAAGAAGGCTCAAGGAGGAGAAGAAAAACCTTTTCGATAATACCAGAGTTATAGTGGTAGGAAGCGGCAAGGGTGGTGTAGGCAAATCCACTGTTGCAGTAAATTTGGCTGTTGCTCTTTCAAGGTTAGGCTTTGAAGTAGGACTTTTGGATGCGGATATTTTGGGTTCTAGTGTGCCAAGGCTTTTGGGCATTGTAGGAGAAAAGCCTTACGCTTTGGACGAACACACTGTCTTGCCTATTGAAAGATTTGGCCTGAAAATTATATCTATGGGAAATTTTGTCGATGAAGATACGCCTTTGATATGGAGAGGGCCCCTTTTGACAGGAGTAATAGACCAGTTTTTTAATGAGGTTTTATGGGGAGATTTGGATTACTTGATATTAGATTTGCCGCCAGGTACGGGAGACATACCCCTTACTGTAATGCAAAGGCTGCCTGAGGCAAAATTTATTCTTGTTACTACTCCTCAAGCATCTGCCTCCCACGTTGCAGGAAGAGTGGGACATATGGCGAAAAAGGTCAATGTAGAGGTTATAGGGATTGTAGAAAACATGTCTTATTTTGTGTGTCCAAAGTGTGGCGAGAGGTACAATATCTTCGGAGAAGGAGAGACTGAAAAGCTGGCAGAAGCTTTGCAGACAGAAATACTGGCGAGAATCCCAATAGTGGTGAAGATAAGGGAGTTAAGCGATGAAGGCATTCCACCTGCTCTTGATGACACTGAAGAAGGAGCAATCTATGTTGAATTAGCTGAGAAAATTGTAGAAAAAGTAAGGCCTTTAAGGCATGAAAAAGAGCCTCTAAAATAAGGGGGCTCTTTTTAAAATATCATTTTCTGTTGTAAAGTTCATCTTCAGGTATAGTATCTGTCAATTTTTCTAAATGAGAAGATAAATCTTTGATGACTTCTTCGTAAGGCATGCTTTCTTTGAGCCTTATAAATTTTAAGCTCTTCTGCCTTGCTTTTCCATAGGAGATGCTGCAAAAAGCTTCCGGCACAGTTACCACTACATCTACATTTTTTCAAAGAGAAAATCTACTACAGCACTTCGCCTGTTTTCTTTCAAGCGATATCCTGGATTGTCGTATTTTTCTGTTTGATTTTTTTCTGTGTCAAAAATGACTATATGAGGTCCATCTGGCAATTTTTCAATATATCCTTTTTCCGTAATTGTAGCAGCTATTCTCATAACAAAATCACCTCTTTCCTATTATAGCGCTTTTTCCAAAAAAATGATAGAGGAAATTTTCATAGTGTAAAATTATCGTGGGACTTTTTGAGTGAAAAAACAAGAGACAGCCCCTGTGCTAAAATAGAACTTGGAAACAAAACATCACAGAAAAAGGAACTCATAGGGTTATTCTAACCCGTGCAAAAGTTATATCTTTAGCTTTTAGAAATTTTGTGATATAATTGATGAGAAAGCATTCAGGATAAGTATGCTATTTTTTATAGGGGATTTTTACCCTCTAACATTTTTATTTATAGAACCTGATTTTATAAAATTTATTTTCTTGCTATATTAAATAAAATATTATAAAATATTTTCTAGAGCCAAATAATACTCAACATTTTTTCATTTTTAATATATGAATATTATTCATATATTAGCTACACAAAAGGATAATAAAAAAGAGGTGAAAAAAGAATGAAGTTAGAAAATCTCACTTTTAAGGGTGGGGTAAATGTACCACATCATAAGGATTTAACTGAGGGGCTTCCTATAGAAAGAGCAAAGGAACCGGATGTAGTTTATATTCCATTGCATCAACATGTTGGAGCACCTTGTGAACCTTTAGTGAAAGTAGGAGATACTGTAAAAGTAGGTCAAAAAATTGGGCAATCGGATGCATTTGTATCTGCTCCAGTGCATTCATCTGTATCAGGTATAGTTAAAGATATTACGTTTATGTTTATACCTACTGGTCAAAAGGTTAAATGTGTAGTTATAGAATCGGATGGAAAGAATGAGTTAGACGAGTCTGTAAAAGCAAAAGGAAAGCTGGAGGACTTATCTCCTAAAGAAATTATTGAGATAATTAAAGAGGCTGGTATAACAGGTATGGGAGGAGCTGGATTCCCAACTCATGTTAAATTATCGCCTCCTTCTGACAAAAAAATCGATACTATTCTTGTAAATGGAGCAGAGTGTGAACCTTATTTAACAACAGACCATAGATTGATGGTTGAATATCCTGAAAAGATAGTATTTGGTTTAAAAGCAATTATGAAAGCAGTAGGAGTAGAAAGAGGAATTATTGGAGTAGAAAAAAACAAACCTGATGCCATATTGGCTTTAAGAGAAGCGAGCAAAAATGAGAAAAACATCCAAATAGCAACTTTGAAAGTTAAATATCCTCAGGGGGATGAGAAAAGATTAATTAATGCTATATTAGGACGAATTGTACCATCTGGCGGATTGCCAATGGACGTAGGAGTTATAGTAGTCAATGCCGCTACTACTAAAGCGGTGGCTGATGCGATATTAGAAGGTAAACCTTTATATGAAAGAGTAACTACGATTACAGGCCATGGAATTAAACAACCAAAAAATCTCCTTGTTAAAATAGGAACGCCTCTTAAAGATTTGATAGAACAGTGTGGGGGATTTACTGAAGACTCACCAGGCAAGATTATCAGTGGTGGGCCTATGATGGGAATAGCTCAGCATTCTCTAGATGTACCGATTATAAAGGGAACTGGTGGAATATTGATATTGACAAAAAAGGAAGCAAGACCAGAACAAGTACAACCATGTATTAAATGTGGTAAATGTGTTGAAGTATGTCCTGTAAACTTACTACCATTGTATATAAGTAGTTATTCTCTCAAGAAAAACTTTGATAAGGCAGAAGAATACAATGCTCTTGATTGTGTTGAATGTGGATCATGTTCTTATATATGTCCAGCTAAAAGGCCTTTGGTAGAATCCATAAGGCTAGCAAAAAGAGAAATACTCGCTAAAAAAAGAAAATCTAAATAGGTAGGAGGATATGAAATGGCGTCTAAAGTGCAAGAGGTTGCTTTACAAGATAAATTGTTAGTTTCTTCATCTCCTCATATAAGATCTAATGAAACTGTCCAGAGGATAATGTTAGATGTGGTAATAGCTCTTACGCCGGCTATGATAGGAAGTGTATACTTCTTTGGTTTAAATGCTTTAAAATTAATATTAATTTCAGTAGCTTCATCTGTGTTATTCGAAGCACTAATTCAGAAATTGTTTAAAAAACCTATAACTATAACAGATTTTTCTGCTGTAATAACTGGTATATTAATCGCGTTTAATTTACCAGCCAGTGCCCCGTGGTGGCTACCAGTAATAGGCTCTGCTTTTGCAATAATAGTAGTAAAACAACTTTTTGGTGGTTTAGGTGCGAATTTTATGAATCCAGCATTAGCAGCGAGAGCAATGTTGATGACTTCATGGCCAGTTCACATGACAAACTATACTGGCACTAGACCGGACGTAGTCACATCAGCTACACCATTATCCATAATGAAGTACGGTACAGGAGCTGAACTTCCAACATTGAGGGATATGTTTATAGGTAATATTCCAGGAGTTATTGGAGAAACTTCTGCCTTGTTATTGTTAATAGGTGCTGCATATTTGATAATAAGGAAAGTTATAGATTGGAAGATACCAGTATTTTACATAGGAACAACTTTTATCATGTTACTATTATTAGGAGTTGAACCTAAATTATTGCCATATCATATATTAGGCGGTGGATTAATACTTGGTGCTTTTTATATGGCTACAGATTATTCTTCCTCGCCAGTAACTCCTTTAGGTAGAATTATATTTGCAGTTGGAGCAGGTATATTAACAGCAATAATTAGAGTTAAAGGAGCTTATCCAGAAGGAGTATCTTATTCAATACTATTGATGAATGTTGCGACTCCATTAATTGAGAAATTTACTAAACCTAATGTATTTGGGAAGGTGAAATAGATGAAGGAAATAACAAAAATAGGTTTAATTTTACTTTTGATAACTGCTGTTGCTGGAGTAATATTAGGAGTTTCGAATGCAGTTACTTCAGAAAAGATAGCAGAAATAGAAAAAATTGCTAATAATGCAGCAAAACAAGAGGTATTAAAAGAAGCAAAAAATTTTGTTGCATTAGATGAAAAGCGATTAAAAGAGATTGCTGGTTCTAATCAAAATGTATTAGAAATTAGTGAAGGTTATGACGCAAATTCATCTCTTGTTGGATATGTATTTAAAATTACTTCTAATGGTTATGGTGGAGAAATTCAATTCATGGTTGGTATATCTAAAAAAGGATATATTACAGGTATCAAAATCTTGAATCACAGAGAAACTCCAGGACTTGGAGCAAATGCAACTAAGAGCTTCTTCACCGATTCTTTTAAAGGCAAATCTGTAGCTGATAAATTAGTTGTTGTTAAGCATCCTCCTAAAGCTGATAATGAAATACAAGCTCTTACTGGTGCAACTATAACGAGTAATGCAATAGTCAACGGCGTAAATATGGTTCGGGAAATATATAATTCAAAATTGGCTAATTAGTTAAATCGTGGAGGTGTAAAAAATGAAGTTCTCCAAAGTTTTTTATAATGGTCTAGTGAAGGAGAACCCCATATTTGTCCAGGCACTAGGTATGTGTTCAGTTTTAGCTGTAACTACTTCAGCAATTAACGGCTTGGCTATGGGATTAGCTGTAACGGCTGTATTAGTTAGTTCAAATTTAGTTGTTTCCTTATTAAGAAAAGTTATACCAGATAAAATTCGCATTCCAGCTTTTATTGTAGTTATTGCAACTTTTGTTACTATTGTGGAAATGTTTATGAAGGCTTATACCCGTGATCTGTATAACGCACTGGGAATTTTTATTCCTTTAATAGTCGTTAACTGTATAATTTTAGGTAGAGCAGAAGCTTTTGCTTCCAAAAATAGTTTGTTGCCCTCCATAGTGGATGGTTTAGGTATGGGAGCAGGATATACTTTAGCAGTAGTAATATTAGGAAGCATAAGAGAAATATTAGGTTCAGGTAGTTTGTTTGGGATACAGTTGTTTGGAGCAAGTTTTGAACCAGCACTAATTTTTATAATGCCACCAGGAGCGTTCATTGTACTTGGGATATTGATTGGGCTTTTTAATCATGTTAGAAAGAGAAAAGAAGCTTCTGAGACTGGTGTAAGGGAGGAAGTTTTAGATGAATATATTTATAATATTGATTAATACGATATTTGTCAACAATTATGTTTTTGCCCGTTTTTTGGGGATATGTCCCTACTTAGGTGTATCTAATAAAACAGAAACAGCTACTGGAATGGGGATGGCTGTAACTTTTGTAATTACACTATCGTCAGTGATAACTTATATAATACATCATGCTATATTAGCTCCACTAAATTTAGAATATTTGCAAACTATAGCTTTTATACTTGTAATAGCTTCTTTAGTACAATTTGTTGAGATATTTCTTAAAAAAACTAGTCCCAATCTTTATGGTGCATTAGGTATATATCTTCCATTGATAACCACTAATTGTATAGTACTAGGAGTTGCCATATTAAATATTCAAGAAGGATATACTTTAATTGAAACGATTTTTAATGCCCTAGGAGCATCTATTGGTTTTGCTATTGCATTGTTGCTTATGGCTGGAATAAGAGAGAAGCTTGAAATAATAGATGTTCCAAAGGCTTTAGAAGGCGTTCCAATCACATTAATAATTGCAGGTCTTATATCCATAGCATTTTTAGGATTTAATGGGCTTGTTTAGGAGGTAATAACATGAGTGGAATATTGTATCCAATAGTAGTATTAGGCGGTTTAGGATTTTTATTTGGGTCAAGTCTTTCTTTAGCATCTAAAATTTTTGCTGTGGAGATAAATCCAAAAGTAAAAAAGATAAGAGAAGTTTTACCAGGTGCAAACTGTGGGGCTTGTGGATATCCCGGTTGTGATGCCTATGCTAATGCAATTGTAAAGGGTGAAGCTCCAGTAAATGCTTGTAGTGTTGGGGGAAATTCTGTAGCAAAAAAAATTGCGGAGATAATGGGAGTCGACGCAGTGGAAGTGGAAAGAAAAGTAGCAACTGTATTATGCCAAGGGGATCGTAATAAAGCAAAAAATAAATATCTCTATTATGGTATAAGAGATTGTAGGGCTCAAAATATATTAGCTGGAGGAAGCAAATCTTGCTCATATGGCTGTTTAGGTTGTGGTACATGTGTGGATGTTTGTAATTATGGTGCAATTCAAGTTATTAATGGAGTTGCTGTTATAGATAAAGAAAAATGTGTGGCTTGCAAAGCTTGTATAGAAGTTTGTCCTAAAGGAATAATTGAGCTTGTACCCTATGACCAAGAAGTGATAATAAAATGTAAGAGTAATGATCCGGGTAAGGTAGTTAGAAGCAATTGTAGCGTTGGATGTATTGGATGTCAAATGTGTGTTAAAAGTTGCCCTGAAAATGCAATTACTTTTGAAAATTATCTAGCAAAGATTGACTATGAAAAATGTACCAATTGCGGAATTTGTGTCAAAAAATGTCCTACAGGTGCCATATTTTCAAGTTTAGAATTGATTGGTGAGAATGTACAATAATTTAGAGCCTTTAATTAGGCTCTTTTTTATTCTTTTATAATTATTTTGTAAATAAAAGATATAAATGGTAAACTAAGCATGACGTTTGTAGAAATAAACTTGTTTCAAGGAGTGAAAAAAGTGACAAAAGGTGACAAATTTTTAATAATTACTATTGTGATTATCAGTGTTATATCACTAATATTTATAAATAAATCAGTTTCTAGTTACGAAGAAAAGTATATAAGTATACAAGTAGATGGGAAAGAGGTAAAGAGAATAAAATTTGATAGTAGTTTAGTGGGAAAAACAATACCAATAAAGACAGAATATGGTTATAATTTACTTGAAATTGGAGAGGATAAAGTGAGAGTAATTGAGGCGGATTGTCCTGATCAATTGTGTGTTAAACAAGGCTATATTTCACGAGTTGGAGAGGCTATTGTATGTTTGCCCAATAGATTAGTTGTTGAAATAAAAGGAGGGGAGAAGGAAATAGAAATAGATGGTATCAGTTACTAGAATGGAACGAATAAAAATATTGCATCTATTCCTCATAGTGTAAAATTATCGTTGGATTTTTTGAGTGAAAAAAATAAGAGACAGCCCTTGTGATGAGGCTTGTCAAGAATTTTGTGTCTGAGAGAAGTAGCGTAACTGGAAAAGTTGTTGAATATCATAAATGGAGCTTTTATGATGAGAGGATGAGGTTTTTGCAATTTTTTATAGAAATTTGTTGATTTTTATGATATTATAAAGTCAAAGCAAAAAATTTTTAAATTGAGAGAGGAATATTAATTTTTGTGTAGAATATTATTTACTGTATGTGTGTGTTTTGTAAAAGGTAAGTGCTTAAAAGGTGACAGGAATGAGCAAGATTTTAGTGGTAGACGATAATAAAGGAATTTGCAACTTAATAGAGGAGATTTTTCGAATAGATGGGCATGAAGTGAGAAGTTATACTGACATATCTCACTTTATGGAGGAGATTGAAGATTTTGTCCCTGATGTGGGCATTTTTGACCTCAGCATGGCAAAGGATATGGTAAAAATTATAAATAAAGTAAAAAGAATTCATCCTAATATGAAGGGAATAGTCATGTCTGCTGACGAACCTGCTGAGCCTTTGAAAAATCTTCCTTTTATTGCTAAGCCTTTTGACATACTTGAGCTAAAAAAATTAGTTTATGAAAATCTAAAACAGGAAATGGCGGTATAAATACAAATTTTATAGACTGAAGGAGTTGTTGAAGATGTTAGTTACAGGGATTGAAATACTTGAGAAGGCTCACAAAGAAGGGTATGCGGTCGGAGCTTTTAACACCAGCAACCTGGAAATTACACAGGCTATTGTAGAGGCTGCAGAAGAGACCAGGTCTCCTGTGATAATTCAGGTGAGTGAAGGGGGCCTTAAGTACGCTGGCATTGAGGCGATTTCAGCTATTGTAAGGACACTGGCTGAAAAAGCTACAGTTCCCATTGCTCTTCACTTGGATCACGGTACAGATTTTAACACCATAATGAAGTGCTTAAGGAATGGTTGGACTTCTGTTATGATTGACGCTTCTAAATTTCCTTTAGAGGAAAACATACAAAGGACCAGGAAAATTGTTGAGATTGCCCACAGCATGGGAGTTTCAGTCGAGGCAGAAATAGGTAAAATTGGCGGAACGGAAGACCACATTACAGTTGATGAAAGGGAAGCTTCAATGACTGACCCTGAAGAAGCTCTGCGCTTTGCCAAGGAGACAGGAGTTGATTATTTGGCAATAGCAATTGGCACGGCCCATGGGCCATACAAAGGAGAGCCTAAACTTGATTTTGAGAGGTTAAAGAGAATAAAAGAGCTTTTAAACATGCCTTTAGTTTTGCATGGAGCTTCAGGGGTACCTGAGGAAGCGATAAAAAAAGCTGTAAGTCTTGGGATTAACAAGATAAACATAGATACGGATGTAAGACAGGCTTTTACAGCGAGGTTAAGAAGGCTCCTTGAAGAAGATAAAGAAGTCTATGACCCGAGAAAGATTTTAGGCCCCTGCAAAGAAGCGATGAAAGAGGTCATAAAGCAGAAAATGATTTTATTTGGCTCATCTTTAAAGGCGTAAAGCGGGTTTTACCCGCTTTAAATTTTATGTATAAATTTTTGCAAAATGGCAAAAATATCAATGAACTTGTTAAAAAAGGCACTTGACATGTTGATAAAATAACAATAAAATAGAAGAAGATTATACGTATTCATTTCTCAGCTTTTGTTTTTCTTCGTGCGGTTTGTCCGTTCTCATTTATCCCCAGTTTAGAATGGAAATTTTTTAAAAATCTATATTTTGGGAGGTGCGCTTTTGGAGTTTGATATTAATAATCTGGAAAATTTAGGTTTAATGGAATTGAGGGAAATTGCGAAAGAGCTGGGCATCAAGAGTATTACGAAATACAGAAAGCAGCAGTTGAGAGAAAAAATTATTGAAAAAGTAAAAGAAAAAGAGGAAGAAAAGCTTAAGCAAGAAGAAAAAATTCCAGAGGAGAATAAAGAGAATAAAGAAGAAAATAAAGAAGAGGGCGAAGAGGAAAAGGTTCAATCTGTGGCTCTTAGCAATAACGGCCTCCAATCTCAGCAGGCTTTCTTAAAAGAGAACTTACCTATGGTGAAGGACCTTTCTGACCCTTTGAAAGAGCTTATACAGACGCAGGGAGACGTAGTAGCAGAAGGGATTTTGGATATTCTGCCTGATGGGTTTGGATTTTTAAGAGTAGAAAATTTTACACAGGGGCCAAAGGACATATATATTTCTCAGTCTCAGATAAGAAGATTTGGACTTAAAGTGGGAGACAAGGTCAGAGGAATCACTCGAATTCCGAGAGAAGGAGAAAAGTATTCTGCTATTTTGTACGTTGAGGCTATAAATGATGAAGACCCAGAAAAGGCCAAAAAGAGAATTCCTTTTGATGAACTTACCCCTATTTTCCCTAATCAAAAGTTAAGGCTTGAGACATCCCCTCGTGAGTTTTCTATGAGGCTGGTGGACCTAATAGCGCCTATAGGCAAAGGTCAGAGGGGAATGATTGTCGCTCCTCCTAAAGCCGGTAAGACGACTTTGTTAAAGCAGATCGCCAATAGCATTTCTCAAAACCATCCCGAAGTAGTTTTAATAGTCCTTTTGATCGATGAGAGGCCTGAAGAAGTAACTGATATGAAGAGGTCTATAAAAGGGGAAGTAGTGTATTCTACTTTTGACGAACTGCCAGAGCACCACATCAAAGTTGCAGAGATGGTCTTAGAGCATGCCAAAAGATTGGTAGAATACAAAAGAGATGTGGTTATTTTATTGGACAGCATTACAAGATTAGCAAGGGCATACAATTTGGTGACACCACCTTCAGGAAGGACTCTATCAGGTGGAATTGACCCTGCTGCTTTGCATCCGCCGAAGAGATTTTTTGGGGCAGCAAGGAACATTGAAGAAGGCGGAAGCCTCACGATTTTGGCGACTGCCTTAGTTGAGACGGGAAGCCGTATGGATGAAGTGATATTTGAAGAGTTTAAAGGGACGGGCAATATGGAGCTGCACTTAGATAGAAAGCTTCAGGAAAGAAGGATATTCCCTGCCATTGACATATATAAATCCGGTACAAGGAAAGAAGAGCTGCTGCTCACGCAGGAGGAGCTGGAAGCCATGTGGATTTTGAGAAAAGCCATGTCAAATCTTCCTCCTCAAGAAGTTACAGAAATGATAATTGAGAAATTGATAAGGACGAAGTCAAATGCTGAGTTTGTAAATATGATAAGGTCCCAATTTTATAAATCTTGATATTGTCCACAACTTGTGTTATAATTTCACCGTATGAGTTTGGGCTTGAGTGAGGTGAGATAGCGATGAAACCAGGTATACATCCCACCTATTATCACGATGCTGTTGTGAAATGTGCTTGTGGAAATACCTTTATAACCGGTTCTACAAAGAAAGAAATTAGAGTAGAGATATGTTCAAAATGCCATCCTTTCTTCACAGGTCAACAGAAGATTGTAGATACAGGTGGAAGAGTCGAGAGATTCAGAAAGAGATTTAATTTAGAGGAAAAATAATTTGGGGGTTAGAGTGTAAAAGACTCTAACCTTTTGTTTTTAATTTGACATTAAAAGAAAGGTGGTTTTTATGATATACGGTTCACTGGACCACGGTTTTATAGAGGTTATAGTAGGTCCTATGTTCAGTGGAAAAAGCGAAGAGCTGATAAGAAGAATTAGGAGAGCCCAGATAGCAAAGCAAAAAGTACAGGTCTTCAAGCCTGCCATTGATGACAGGTATTCTATTGACAAAGTGGTATCTCATAACGGAAGCAGTATAAATGCCATCTCTGTCACAAAGGCATCAGAGATATTGGACCTTTTAGAAGAAGATACACAGGTGGTGGCAATAGATGAGATTCAATTTTTTGACCATTCTCTTGTTGATGTGGTAAGAGAAATAGCTGATATGGGGAAAAGGGTTATATGTGCGGGACTGGATATGGATTTTAGGGGAGAGCCTTTTGGAGTTACTCCAGATATAATGGCGATTGCTGAGTCTGTAGATAAATTAACTGCTATTTGTGTTAAATGTGGCAATCCTGCAACGAGAACACAAAGACTTATAAATGGTAAACCTGCTAAATATGATGATCCAATTATTTTAGTAGGAGCCCATGAGACTTACGAAGCAAGGTGCAGAAAGTGCCACGAAGTTCCGCGTACATAAAGATGGGGGTGCAGTGATGAAGAAAACTGATATAGGCGGGCAGGCAGTAATTGAAGGAGTTATGATGAGGGGACATAAAAGCTATGCTATAGCTTTGAGAAGAGGGGAAGAAATAATAATAAAAAAAGAGTATGCTGTCCCTCTCACCAGAAAAAACAAATTTTTTTCTCTTCCCTTTATAAGGGGTACTTTTGCCTTAATTGATTCGCTTGTCATAGGGATAAAAAGCCTTACTTATTCGGCAGAGGTTTTTGAAGAGGAAGAGAGTATAGAACCAACAAGATTTGATGTTTTTTTACAAAGAATTTTTGGCGAAAAACTAGAAGACATATTAATGTATTTTTCTGTAATAATTTCTTTGATTTTATCCATTGTGATATTTTTCATAGGACCGACATATGTCGCAGATTACGCAAGACTTTTTACAAAAAATACTATAGTAATAAATTTTGTCGAAGGCGCCTTAAGGATCTTAATTTTTATACTTTATCTTCTTCTCATTGCTCAAATGAAGGACATAAAGAGGATATTTGAATACCACGGAGCAGAACATAAAGCTATACACTGTTTGGAACATGAAGAGGAATTGACAGTTGAAAATGCCAGGAAATACACTACTTTGCATCCCAGATGCGGCACAAATTTTCTCTTTATAGTTATGATTATATCAATAATAGTCTTTTCTTTTTTAAAATGGCCTTCTCTTTATGTGAGGATATTGAGTAGAATTTTTTTATTGCCAGTAGTTGCAGGCATTTCGTATGAAGTGATAAAATTAGCTGGCAGGAGTAACAACAAAATACTAGCTTTGTTTGTGTATCCGGGATTGCTTTTGCAGAAGATCACCACTAAAGAGCCAGATGATAAGCAACTGGAGGTAGCAATTGCCTCTTTAAAAAGCGTGCTTCAGGATGAAGGGGGGCGGGAGTTTGAAAGTATATGAGGCAATAGCTCTGGGGGCTAAAGAGCTTGAAAGCGTCTGTCCAAATCCTCGACTTGAATCTGAGCTTTTGCTTTCTCATTCTCTTAGGATTGACAGAGTTAAACTTGCAATTAAAAGAGATGAGGTTTTGAAAGAAGAGGAATTGGAGAGGTTTTTAAAGTATATAGAAAAAAGAAAATCCCGCATACCCTATCAGTATATTGTAAAAAAACAGCATTTCATGGGATTTGAGTTTTATGTGGATGAGAGGGTGCTAATTCCAAGACCTGAAACAGAAATTCTTGTGGAAGAAGCGTTAAAGAGGATGAAAAGTGGAGATTTGATACTTGATATAGGTACAGGAAGTGGCGCCATAGCTATAAGCATAGCCAAACTTTTTCCTGATTGTAAGGTGTACGCTGTAGATGTGAGCGAAGAAGCTTTAGAGGTTGCCAAGTATAATGCAGAAAAACTTGGCGTGGCTGAAAAAATTATATTTATAAAAAGCGATATTTTTTCCAATATACCTCAAGATGTAAAATTTGATTTAATTGTCTCCAACCCCCCTTATATAAAAAAAGCAGAACTTGAGAATTTACAAGAAGAAGTTAAAAAAGAGCCTATTTTAGCACTTGACGGAGGAGAAGATGGGCTTTTTTTCTACAAAAGAATCATACCGGATTGTAAATTTTATTTGAAAAAGGGAGGAAGGGGTTTGTTTGAAATAGGCTACGGCCAAAGAGAAGAGGTGGAAAAAATCTTTTTGGAGAATGGTTTTGATGAAATTGAAGTGATAAAAGATTTAGCTCATATAGATAGAGTTATAATCGGTAGATATAACTTGTAGTTTTCACTTTTTTTATCATGTGATATAATGTTTTTCTGAGGTGAGATAATGATTGAAAAGTTGCAGGCAATAGAGGATAGGTATGTAGAATTAAGTCAAAAGATAAGCGACCCTAATGTCATTTCCAATGTAGAAGAATGGAGAAAATACGTAAAAGAACACGCAGCTATTGAAGACATCGTTTTAAAGTATAGGGAGTATAAAAAGGTTTTGGAAGAAATAAAAGCGACAGAAGAGCTTTTGTCCTCTCAGGATGAGGAACTTAAAGAGATGGCGGAAGAAGAGCTCTCTCAACTGGAAGAAAAAAAAGAAAAACTGATGGAAGAGATAAAGATTTTGCTGCTCCCAAAAGACCCTAATGATGAGAAAAACGTCATAATGGAGATAAGAGCCGGAGCAGGAGGAGAGGAAGCTGCCCTTTTTGCCTATGACCTTTTCAGGATGTACACGATGTATGCGGAGAAAAAAGGCTGGAAAGTTGAGATAATGAGCGCCAACAAGACAGATATTGGAGGTTTTAAGGAAGTAATTTTTAGCATTTCTGGAAAAGGAGCCTATAGCAGGCTTAAATATGAAAGCGGCGTTCACAGGGTTCAGAGGATTCCTACTACTGAGGCAGGAGGAAGAATTCATACTTCTACTGCCACAGTAGCAGTTCTGCCAGAAGCCGAAGAGGTGGATGTTGAGATAAATCCAAATGATATAAAAATAGATGTTTTCAGGTCAAGTGGGCATGGCGGGCAGAGCGTGAATACTACGGATTCAGCAGTAAGAGTTACCCACATTCCTACAGGGATTGTGGTAACCTGTCAAGATGAAAGGTCTCAGATTCAAAATAGGGAGAGAGCTTTAAAGATTTTAAGGGCAAAGCTTTATGAGATGGCTCTAAAGGAACAGCAGAGGGAAATAGCCGAAGCTAGAAAGTCTCAGGTTGGCACAGGGGAGAGAAGTGAGAGGATAAGGACTTACAATTTTCCTCAGGGAAGAGTTACAGACCACAGGATAGGACTTACTCTTTACAAGCTCCAAGAGGTTTTGGATGGGGAGCTGGACGAAATCATAGATGCGTTGATTTTAAATGACCAGGCGGAAAAACTTAAGAATATGACTCTTAACTGATTTTCTCTGTTACCACTTGACTAAATTGCTTTTATAAAGTATAATTTATTAAAAATGCTTCATCACAATAAATCAAAAAATTAGCCCCCCAGCTGTCCTCTATAGAGGACACTTTAATCGCTCGATGGTCCTCCTACCGTCGAGCGAGTTTTTTATTTTGCATAACTTTATGAGAAGTTTAATAAAGTAAAATTGAGATTGTTTGATAAATTCAAGGGGATGTTTTTATGTCAAATTTTGAGATATTGATGATAGGGGCTTTTGCAGGAGTAGCGGGGACAGGGCTGGGAGGGGTTTTTGCTTATTTTTTTAAAAATCCAAGCCCCAAATTTTTCAGTGGAATAATGGGGATTACAGCGGGACTCATGCTTTCTGTAGTGATGTTTGACCTGTTGCCCCATTCTTTTGAGATATCGGGGATGCCTGTAGGTGTCATTGGAGTCATTATCGGTGCTTTTCTTATTTCTCTTTTTGATTCCCATATAGAAAAGACAAAATTTAATAAAGGATTTATTAGAGAAGGCTTGCTTCTAGGGATTGCAATAGCTTTGCACAATTTTCCGGAAGGGCTTGCCGTAGGGGCTGGATTTATGGTATCTTCTTCTTTGGGCATTGATATTGCTTTGGTGATTGCGCTACACGATTTCCCAGAAGGGGTAGCGGTGGCGGTGCCCCTTTCTGCAGGAGGGGTTTCCCCCTGCAAAGTTTTGTTGTATACCTTTCTGACGGGGTTGCCGACTGCCCTTGGCACTTTTATAGGTATTTTGAGCGGTGGCATATCCAATACTTTTATTGGACTTAATCTTGCTCTGGCAGGAGGAGCGATGCTTTATGTGACCTGCGGTGAGATAATACCGGAGGCCAGGGATATTTACAGGGGGAAAATTTCTATTTTGGGGATGATATTGGGGGTCATAGGTGGTATAATAATAACAAGATATTTGTAAATCCTTATTTTGCGAGGAGTGCCTTTGATGACAAAGGTAATAAAAATTGACAAAGATAATCCCGAAATTGAGCTTATAGATTACGCTGCAGAGGTTATAAAAAAAGGAGGGCTTGTGGCTTTTCCCACAGAGACAGTCTACGGGATAGGTGCAAATTCTTTTGACGAGGAAGCTGTAAAAAGGATTTTTATTGCAAAGGGAAGGCCCCAGGACAATCCTTTGATTTTACACATAGCTTTGATGGATCAGGTTTATGAACTGGCGGCGGAGTTTCCTGAAAAGGCCAAAAAGCTCGCTCATAGATTCTGGCCAGGTCCTCTTACTATCGTTTTAAAAAAATCTGATAAAGTACCGTATGTAAACACTGCTGGCATGAATACTGTTGCCATAAGAATGCCTTCAAATCCAATAGCTCATCTTCTCATAAAGAGGGCAGGAGTCCCCATATCTGCTCCCAGCGCCAATGTGTCTGGAAAGCCTAGTCCTACAGATGCTTCTCATGTCATTGAGGACCTTTACGGCAAAGTGGACGTCATAATAGATGGAGGAAAGTGTGACGTGGGGTTGGAATCGACTGTGGTAGACCTTACTGAGGAAGTACCGGTTATTTTAAGGCCTGGGGCAGTTACTTTAGAGATGTTAAAAGAGGTATTGGGGGAAGTAAAATTAGACCCTTCTCTTTTGACAAGGCCGGATGAGAATATAAAGCCTAAATCTCCCGGAATGAAGTACAAGCATTATTCTCCCAAGGCTGAAGTTTACATTGTAAAAGGGCCTCTTGATAAAGTTGTAAAAAAGATTCAGCAATTGGCAAAAAATCAATTGAAAAATGGCAAAAAAGTTGGTATAATGGCGACAGTGCAAACTTCGACACAATATAAAGAGGGAGAGATAATTGTCGTCGGTGATAGAGACAAACCAGAGACCATTGCGAAAAATTTGTTTGAGACTTTACGAGAGTTCGACAGAAGAGGAGTAGAAGTGGTATTTGCTGAAAGCTTCAATTATGATGACATTGGACTTGCCATAATGAACAGGTTGGAAAAAGCTGCGGGGTATAAGGAAATAAAGGCCGAAGGGGAGTTGACATGAGAGTTTTATTTGTGTGTACAGGGAATACCTGTAGAAGCCCTATGGCTGAAGGGATTTTTAATGCTAAGTCAAAAGCTTTGGGCAAGGATTGGGAAGCAAAATCTGCGGGAGTATTTGCTCCTGAAGGATTTCCAGCCTCAAGCGAGGCAGTAGAAGTTTTAAAAAAAGAGTATGGTATAGATATTTCAGACCACAGGGCAAAAAGTTTGAGGGAAGAAGATTTAAAAGGTGCTGATTTAGTCCTTGCCATGGCTTTTTCCCACAAAAGAAGCTTGGTATCTCAATACCCTGAATATGCCGACAAAATTTTCACCATAAAAGAATTTGTTGGACTTGAAGGGGATGTAGAAGACCCTTACGGGATGCCTTTGGAGGTTTACAAAAAGACGGCAGAGGAGCTTTCCGGTTTGATAGATAAGCTCATCGAAAAACTCTCTGAGGAAAGGAAGGTAGATCGAATGATCGCTTTGGGTTCTGACCACGCAGGATATGAACTTAAAGAAGTGATAAAAAAATATTTAGAAGAGAAAGGGATACCCTACAAGGACTTTGGCACTTTTAATGAAGAGTCAGTGGACTATCCCGACTATGCTCTTAAAGTAGCTGAAGCTGTGGCGTCTGGAGAGTGCACAGAAGGAATTTTAGTGTGCGGGACTGGCATAGGCATGTCAATTGCGGCAAATAAAGTGCCAGGAATTAGAGCTGCCCACGTAGAGGACGTGTTTTCAGCAAGGGCTGCCAAAGAACATAACAATGCCAATATCCTGTGCATGGGGGGAAGAGTTACAGGACCTGGACTTGCTATCATGATGGTAGAGGAGTGGCTAAATGCCACTTTCCAAGGAGGAAGGCATCAGAAGAGGATTGACAAAATAACAGAAATCGAAAAAAAGTACATGAAATGATAAACAGGAGGGTTTTTATTTTATGTATGAGAATGTCTTTGTTATAGATCATCCTCTTATACAGCATAAAATAAGTCTCATAAGAGATGAAAACACGGGTTCCAAGGAATTTAGAGAGCTGGTTGGAGAAATAGCCATGCTAATGGCCTATGAGGTGACAAGAGACCTGCCTCTGGAAGAGATAGAAGTAAAAACTCCCATTGCTGTTGCGAAAACAAAAGTCATTGCAGGCAAAAAGTTGGGTATCATTCCTATTTTAAGGGCCGGGCTGGTGATGGCAGATGGGATGCTTAAACTAATTCCCACTGCAAAAGTAGGGCATATAGGTATATATAGAGATCCTGAAACTTTAAAACCTGTTGAATATTACTGCAAGCTTCCTTCTGACATTGCAGAAAGAGACCTCATAGTAGTAGATCCAATGCTGGCTACAGGAGGTTCTGCATCGGCTGCAATACATTTCTTAAAAGAAAGAGGAGCTCAAAGCATAAAGCTCGTGAATTTAATAGCTGCCCCTGAAGGAATAAAAGCTGTTCACAAAGACCATCCAGAGGTGCCTATTTATGTGGCTAGCATAGACCAGGGGCTTAATGAGCACGGCTACATTGTTCCAGGGTTGGGGGATGCTGGAGATAGATTGTTTGGAACTAAGTGAGGAGAGGATAAAAATGAGGCCCTCATGGGATGAATATTTTATGCAGATTGTGGAGGTGGTGAAGACCAGGTCTACTTGCATAAGAAGACAGGTAGGAGCTATTTTAGTGGTGGACAAACATATAATTTCTACCGGCTACAACGGGCCTCCGACCGGATTACCCCATTGTGAGGAGACAGGTTGCCTAAGAGACCAACTGGGCATACCTCCAGGAGAAAGGCCTGAGCTTTGCAGAGGGGTTCATGCAGAACAGAATGCCATAATACAGGCGGCTTTGCATGGAGTGAGTACAAAAGGGGCTACTCTTTATGTGAGCGCAAGCCCCTGCGTCATATGCGCTAAAATGCTTATAAACGCTGGGGTAAAGAGAATTGTGTACGAAGAAGAATATCCAGATGAATTGGCTTTTCAACTTTTAAAGGAAGCAGGTATTGAATTAGTAAAGTTTAAAAGGTAAAATAATTATTGGTAATAGCAAAAGAGGGGTACCCTCCAAAGGAGTGTCAAAAATGAAGATATACTTTTTATCTTTTATACTGGCTTTTGCGATGTCATTTGTAACTACGCCCTTGGTGAAAAAATTAGCTTTTGCAATAGGAGCAATTGACGTTCCTGACGATAAAAGGCGCATACATACAAAGCCGATACCGCGATTAGGGGGACTGGCCATTTTTGCCGGCACTATGGCAAGCTTGTTGCTTCTTTTGCCAAAGTCCCATGAGACTATAGGAATAATATTGGGCTCTTTAGTTATCGTGCTTCTAGGGGTGTTAGATGATAAATACACTTTAAGTGCAAAGGTGAAGCTTGTAGGGCAGATTGCAGCTGCCTTGATACTCATACTGAGCGGAATCAGAATAGATTGGATTTCTAATCCATTTGGCAGCGGAGTGATATATTTAAAGAGCTGGGTGGCAATTTCTCTTACTCTTCTTTGGGTTGTAGGCGTGACAAACACTATAAATTTGATTGATGGGTTGGACGGTTTAGCAGCTGGAATTGCCTTTATTTCCTCTACTTCTCTTTTCATAATTTCACTCTTAAATGGCAGATACGCAACTGCTGTCATATCAATTGCAATTGCAGGAGCAAGCTTAGGATTTTTGCCCTATAATTTTAATCCAGCGAAAATTTTTATGGGAGATACTGGGGCGATGTTTTTAGGATTTTTGCTTTCAGCCATTTCCATACAAGGAGCAATAAAGTCAGCTACTGCAATTGCCATCGTGGTGCCAGTTCTAGTGCTTGGCGTGCCGATATTTGATACTCTTTTTGCGATTATAAGAAGGATTTTAAACAAAAGACCTATCATGGAGGCGGATAGAGGGCATCTGCACCACCGGCTTTTGGACAAAGGGTTAAACCAGAAGCAAGTAGTTTTTATACTTTACGGTGTAAGCTTGGTACTGGGTGTGAGCGCTATACTGATATCTTTTACTAGCGAACTGAAAAGCCTTGTTATTCTTGCTGTATCCCTCCTCTTTATACTCTGGGGAGCAAATAAAATAGAATTGCTAAGAAGCAATAAAAAAGGGACGCAAACCCGCTGATTTTATTAAGGAGTGCAAGACTGATGGGTATAAAAATTATGGCTGTATTTGGGACAAGACCTGAAGCAATTAAAATGGCTCCACTTATTAAGGCTCTGGAGAAAGAAAAAGAGTTTGACACACAAGTAGCTGTTACAGCCCAGCACCGTGAAATGCTTGACCAGGTGCTGAGGCTTTTTAATATTGTGCCTCAATACGACCTTAACATAATGAGAGAGAGGCAGACTTTATCTGACATTACTACTGCTGCTATAGACGGCCTTGATAGAGTGTTTCTTAAAGAAAAACCGGACCTTGTTTTGGTTCACGGGGATACTACTACTACATTTGCGGCGGCGCTGGTGGCTTTTTATCACAAAATAAAAGTGGGGCACGTGGAAGCAGGTTTGAGGTCTTTTAACAAATGGTTCCCTTATCCTGAGGAGATAAACAGAAAATTGACAGGGGTGCTGGCAGACCTGCATTTTGCTCCTACAAAAAGGGCTAAATTAAATCTTTTAAATGAAGGAGTAGAGGAAGAAAGCATTTTTGTTACAGGAAATACAGTAATTGACGCTATGTCCTATACAGTAAAGAAAGATTACACTTTCAGGGAGGAAAGATTAAATAGGATTGATTATAAAAACAAAAAGGTCATAGTAGTCACAGCCCATAGGAGGGAGAACTGGGGAGCACCTCTAGAGAACATATGCAACGCTATTAAAGATATAGCAAAAAGCTACAAAGAAGAAGTGTACTTTATATACCCTGTTCATATGAATCCAGTGGTGAAAAATACGGCCCATAAAATTTTAGGAGGGCTTGACAATGTGCTTCTTTTAGACCCTCTTGAGACGGATGAGATGCATAACCTTTTAGCCAGATGCTATATGGTTATGACAGATTCAGGAGGGCTTCAGGAGGAAGTGCCATCACTGGGCAAACCAGTTCTGGTTTTGAGGGATGTGACAGAAAGGCCTGAGGCAAAAGAGGCAGGAACTGTGAAGTTGGTTGGGACGGATTATGAAAGGATTTTTAAAGAGGCAAAGCTTCTCATAGAGGACGAAAATGAGTATAAAAAAATGGCCAATGCGGTAAATCCCTATGGCGATGGGAAAGCATCGGTGAGAATAGTTGGAGCGATAAAATACTTTTTTGGGCTATCAAAAGAAAAGCCGGAAGAATACGAAGGAGGGGGATAAAGCCCCCTCCTTAAATTGTTATTTGCTTGCTTCTTGCTTCGTTTGGCTTTTTGCGATTAAGTACCAGATATATCCAATAACTATTGCTCCGATGAAGCCGCCTATTACGTTGTAATCATAGAGCATCCATCCCCATTTGCCGAGATATGCTCCTCCTAACCATGCGCCGACTAGGTGAGCGATTAGTGCTGCCCAGTATGTTCCCCATATTTTGTTCAATTTGTCCCAATACCCTTCTCCAGCTTTTGTATTAAACAATGGATGGAATACAAGACTAGATATGAGTCCTACGATAAGTACCATTAACCAGAACATATGCTACACCTCCTTTTCAGAGGTTTTCCCTTCCACTTTTAATTATATTCAATATAAAATTTAAAACAAATCTGATTTTTGACCTTTTTTGACCAAAAACAGGACTTTTTCTGACTTTATCTGACTTTTTCTCTTTTTATCTAAATATTTCTAATACCTGTCCATTTTTCCTCAAATGGCAATGATAAAATTTTTATAGAAAAATGAATAAAACTTTTTAAGGCTGTCAATAATTAAAAATAGAAGGGCGGTGAAAATGAGCGAGTCCATTCTCCCCCTTGTGGATTCGCGAAGTTTTTACCGCCCATTTTAAATAGGAGGTAAGGTGTATGAAGAAAACCCTTGCAGGGTTAATTTTGTTTGCGAGCTTCTTTGTAGGGTTTAAAGGAGAGATTTTTTTCCATAACAAGAGTGACGCAGATAGGCTTTATGATGTCTTTAAAAAAACTCATGCCAGGTATGAGTACTCAAATATAAACGGTTGGGGTAAAATAGGAGAATGTTTCTGTGCTTTGGAGGATTTAGAAAAATATGCGAAAGATGTAGCAGAGGAAATGAAGGCACTAAAAGGTGCTAAATTGTCTAGGATGGACGAGGGAAATTTAAGGCAGGTTTCATTGGAGTATCTGGATGATAAGAGAAGTGTGACACTGGTTGTTCAGTCTATAAAAAATGGGGATAAAAAGGAGACATATCTTCTTATTGACAATTATTTGATAAAAGGCAATCAGAATATATTGGAAGAAAGAAAAACAGTGGAGAATGCTTTTAGAAAGGTGAAAGTAAAGCCTGTCGTAGCTACTTCAATTGTTGGAAGTTTTGAAGGAAAGTTGAAATTAGAAGAAGCGAGTAGTATAGTCAAAGAAGTCTTTAAAGAATTAAGAGCAAAGAAGGTCGAAGGGCTGGAAGATGTCCAAGTAGTCAGCATCTCGGGGTATACAAGAAGTTTTGGGGAATACATTGAAGTGGGAGATGAAAAAATAAATTTACAGGTAGCTTTAAGGTACAATTCTTATGACGATAGAACTTATATATGGATTGCTAGTCCTTTGATAGCTACAGAATATTAAAAGAGGGTGATGAAGACGAAATTTGTTGTTGAAAAAAGCCCGCCCCTTAAAGGAACGGTTAAGATAAGCGGTGCGAAGAATTCGGTTTTGCCTATAATTGCTGCTTCACTGCTTTCATCTGATGAAGTGATATTAGAAGATATACCCTCTCTGGAAGACGTCAATGTAATGATAGAACTCATAAAGAATTTTGGAGCCCTGTGTGAGTTGGACAATGGGAAATTGAAGATAAGGGTAGATATAAAGGACGTAGAAGCGCCTTATGAACTTGTTAAAAAGATGAGGGCATCCTTTTTGGTGATGGGACCCATACTGGCAAAGCTGGGACATGCCAAAATTTCCATGCCTGGAGGTTGTGCAATAGGGGCTCGACCTATAGACCTACATTTAAAGGGGTTTCAAAGTCTGGGAGCTGATATAACTATCGGACACGGATATGTTGAGGCAAGAGCTAAAAAATTGACAGGCAAAAAGATATACCTTGATTTTCCCAGTGTAGGAGCAACTGAGAATATAATGATGGCTGCAGTTTTTGCCGACGGTGTTACTGTAATTGAAAATGCTGCTGAGGAGCCTGAAATTGTGGATTTGGCGAATTTTTTGAACAAGATGGGGGCCAATATCAAAGGAGCAGGTACTGACACTATACGAATTGAAGGAGTAAAGGAATTGAAAGGAGCAGAACACACTGTCATACCTGATAGAATTGAAGCAGGAACTTTTATGGTGGCAGCGGCCATGACAGGCGGGAATGTGCTCATTGAAAATGTGATAGTGGACCATGTGAGGTCTGTAATTGCAAAATTGACAGAATGCGGAGTTAAGATAACGGAAGAAAAGGGAGGCCTCAGGGTAAAAGGGGTAAAAAATTACAAGGCTGTTGACATAAAGACCCTCCCATATCCGGGATTTCCAACGGACATGCAAGCGCAGATGATGGCCATGATGACCGTGGCAAAGGGTACCAGCGTCATAATAGAGACAGTTTTTGAAAACAGATTTATGCATGTGAGCGAATTAAAGAGAATGGGCGCAAATATAAAAATTGAGGGCAGAAGTGCAATGATTACAGGTGTAGACCATTTGACAGGAGCCGAAGTGAAAGCTACTGATTTGAGGGCAGGAGCAGCTTTGGTGCTGGCAGGGCTTATAGCAGAGGGGAGAACAGAGATTAACGATATCTACCATGTAGACAGAGGATATGTGAAGATGGAAGAGAAGCTAAGAGCTTTGGGTGCAAAAATATACAGAAAATAGATTAAAAATTTTTTAGAAGTACTTAGAAGGATTTTTTTAGCTTTTGAAGAATAATAATTATTGTGGCAAATTAAGAGACTTTCTTCTTAAAAAAACGTTTAATCAAGTACAGAAGGAGGGAAAGTATGGCAAAGGCTAAAGAATCTGACAAGAGGAAGCTTTCTCACGAAGCCTACGGCGGAGTTCACGGAAGTGAGTACATCCCATTTATTCCAGCTGATAAGGTACTTCCAGAGCTCACAGCAGTAGCAGTTATAGTAGGAAGCTTATTTGCTATTCTTTTTGCGGCAGCTAACGCTTACCTTGGGTTAAAGGCGGGAATGACTATAAGTGCAGCTATTCCTGCGGCAGTTTTGGCAACTGCTTTGCTAAAAGGCCTTTTTAAGAGGGACAGCATCCTAGAATCTAACTTGGTGATGGCCATTGCTGCTACAGGAGAAAGTTTGGCAGGAGGTATTATATTTACTCTTCCGGCAATCGTGCTTTGGGGGCTAAAGGATGAGTTCACATTAACTCGAATTGTATTTGTAATCCTCATAGGTGGACTTTTGGGAGCGCTCTTTGTGATACCTTTAAGAAGGTATTTGACTGTGGAAGAGCACGGGAAGCTCATTTATCCAGAAGGAATGGCAGCCGCGGAAGTGTTAGTTACAAGCAACCAGGGTGGAACAGGGTTCATGACAGTGCTGTCAGGAATGATTGTAGGAGGAATTTATAAACTCCTCTCTGGCGGTTTTGGCATGTGGTCTGAAAACCCTTCATGGGTCATTAAGAGGTTTGAGAGCACAGAAGTAGGAGTAAATGTTTTGGCATCATTAATGGGTGTTGGATTTATTGTGGGATTGGATGTAGCTATGTACATGTTGGCAGGTAGCGTTTTGGCATGGCTAGGACTAATTCCCCTTATAAAGTTCTTTGGTGCAGGGCTTACTACACCTGTCTATCCAGCTACTGAGCTAATAAGGGACATGTCCGCCGGGGCTATATGGAGTAAATACATAAGATACATAGGCGCTGGTGGCGTGTTGGCAGGAGGATTTATAAGCCTTATAAAAGCCCTTCCTACCATCATAAAGGCTTTCAGAGAATCAATAGTAGGGCTTGGAATGAAAGGCAAAGAATTAAAAAGGACAGATGTGGATGTTTCCCTCACGTGGGTTATATTTGGAGCAGCATTTGTATTCTTTGTAGCCTGGCTTATGCCCTCCCTTGGAGTGACTGCACTGGGTAGTTTAATGGCAGTATTGTTTGCGTTTTTCTTTGCTGTAGTGTCTGCCAGGATTACAGGACTTGTAGGCGTATCTAACAACCCAATTTCTGGTATGACTATTGCTACTTTGCTAATAGTGACTTCTGTTTTAAAACTTGCTGGCGTAGTAGGAAATGAGGGTATGATAATTGCCATCACAATTGGCGGTATTGTGTGCGTAGCAGCTGCTATAGCAGGAGCTAATGCTCAGTCTTTAAAGACTACTTTCATCATAGGTGGAACGCCTAAATATATCGAGATATTCACATATGTAGGAATAGCAGTAGCTTCTATTTTTGCAGGGCTAGTTTTGATACTTTTAAATAATGCTTACGGTTTTGGCACAAAAGATATCCCAGCTCCTCAAGCTACTATAATGTCAATGGTAGTAAAGGGCATTATGACAGGAGACCTCCCATGGACTTTCATAATTGCTGGAATATTCATGGGCATAATGGCTGAAATGATGCACGTTCCAGTTCTTCCATTTGCTATAGGGCTTTACCTGCCTTTCGAGTTAAGTGCTGCTATTGCTATTGGTGGGATTATAAGGTGGATTGTAGACCAGCAGTACAGAAAGGACGAGCAGTTGAGAAAAGAGAAAGTCGAAAAGGGTATACTTGTAGCGTCGGGACTTGTGGCAGGAGATGCGCTTATGGGACTTGTAATAGCTATATTTGCAGGGGCAAAGATAAGTATAGACTTTGCATCCAACTGGGCTACAAACACCTCTTCCTTTGCGCCATGGTTTTCTCTCTTGATGTTCCTCTTAGTAGGACTTTTCCTGTATTACTATACTGTTAAAAATGATAAGAAATAAAACTGGAGCACTCCCACTAACAGGGAGTGCTTAGACTGTTGATAAAATTAGAAAAGTGGCATTTTGTGTGTAAATGCGACTTGTTACAAAGCGGTAACAAAACTTGGCAAGCTTGAGAAGCGGAGGCGGGGCGAGCGAAGCGAGCGGCCACCTGAGCCGTTAGGCGAATTGGCCGGTACCCCGCCGTAGCTCTCAAGCGAGCCTTAGTTTTGTCGCTTTGTAACTCTGGAGCATTAACACAAAATGCCACTTAATTAAGAAAAGCTTTATCAACAAACTGGAGCACTCCCACCCACAGGGAGTACTCAGTTTAAGAGGGGGTAGAAAATGAAAGACAATTTTTTGCTTTATATTCCTAAAAAAAGCGAAAAAGTCAATTGGGAAAAAAGAGGAGATAAGGTAATGTTTTTGTTTTATCACGACAAATTAATAGAAAAAATGGTCAGGCTTTTTGTGAAGAAGCCTAGAGTGACCACGTTAGAACTGGATGACATTGGAACAGTAGTGTGGGAGCTTATAGATGGGGAGAAAAATGTCTATGAAATAGGGCAGCAGTTGAAGGAACGGTTTGGAGAAAGAGTTGAACCTTTATATGAAAGGCTATCTTTATTCATGAGATATTTAAACAGAAGAGGTTGGATATATTTTTCAAAAAAGGGGGATACTAAATAAGACCTTATTAAAAATTTTTACTATTTCTATTTTTTGTAGAAGGATTTTTGGCAGCATGTGTAGAATTTATATACTGAAAAGCTTTTGATAAAAAATTGATAAAGGGGAGAGTATTTATGAGAATTGGTGTTCCAAAAGAAATAAAAACTGCAGAGTCCCGTGTAGCCATAACGCCTGCAGGAGTAGAGGCTTTTGTCAAGAATGGACATGAAGTGTACATTGAAAAGGACGCAGGATTAGGTAGCGGTATCACAAATGAGGAATATGAAAAGGCAGGGGCAAAAATACTTCCAACTGCCAAAGAAGTGTACGACATAGCTGACATGATAATGAAGGTAAAAGAGCCACAGCCAAGCGAATACGACTACTTAAAAGAGGGACAAGTTTTATTTACTTATCTACATTTAGCACCCGATAAACAGCAGACAGAAGCTTTATTAAGACAGAAAGTAGTAGGAATCGCCTATGAGACGGTACAGCTTGACAACGGTTCTTTGCCTTTGTTAACACCCATGAGCGAAGTTGCTGGTAGAATGGCTGTCACCATAGGAGCTTACCTTTTGACTAGCATAAATCAAGGCAGAGGTATTGTGATGGGCGGGGTTCCTGGAGTAGAGCCAGCAGAAGTAGTCATAATAGGTGGCGGAACAGTGGGCACCAATGCGGCAAAGGTAGCAGTTGGCATGGGAGCAAGAGTTACTATACTGGATGTAAATCCTGCAAGGCTTGCCTACCTTGACGATATATTTGGAGGAAGAGTGACAACTCTAATGTCAAATAGCTTTAATATTGCAGAAAGCGTAAAGAAGGCAGACTTATTGATAGGTGCTGTTCTTATACCAGGGGCTCGAGCGCCTAAGCTTGTAACGGAAGAAATGGTCAAGACAATGAAGAAGGGCGCTGTAATTGTGGATGTAGCAATAGACCAGGGTGGATGCGTAGAAACATGTGACAGAACTACTTCCCACACAGATCCATATTTCATCAAGCACGGAGTTGTTCACTACTCAGTTCCTAATATACCAGGAGCTGTACCAAGGACTTCAACCTTTGCTCTCACGAATGTCACACTTCCTTACGCATTAGAAATTGCTAACAAGGGCTACAAGAGGGCGTTGCTTGAAAATAGAGCACTTCTAAAAGGGCTCAATGTCTACAAAGGCATGGTGACATACAAACCTGTGGCAGAAGCGCAAGGATTAGAGTATGTGGATCCCGTTGAAGCTTTGAATAAAGCGTAAGTGTTATTTGGCCTCCCACAAATGTGGGAGGTTTTTGTTGTTTATTGAAAAATCTCATGATATAATTTTTTTAAAATTAAAATGTGTTAGGCGGTGGAGAAAATGTTAGAAATTTTCTCAGATAAAAAATATAAAATTTTTGGGAACGGATCTATTGGGGGCAAAGCTTCCGGGCTTTCTTTTGCCGAGGAAGTTTTAGAAAAATATTATAAAGACTTCAAAGAAACTGTAAAAATTCCTGAAAGCTTTTTTATAGCTACCGATTACTACGAAATGTTTTTAGAGTATAACCGCCTTGAAGACATAGATGAAAATACCCCTTATGAAGAGGCTGAAATAAGGTTTAAAGAAGCGGAGTTTCCTCCGGAGTACAAAAAAATGTTAAAAGAAATTTTACAGGTGATGGATTATCCTCTGGCGGTCAGGTCTTCTTCCTTGCTGGAGGACAATATAAAATATTCTTTTGCTGGTAAATACTACACAACTTTTATATCCAACAGGGGAACAGAGAGGGAAAGGCTAAAACAGCTGGAAAAAGCCATTAAAGAAGTGTATTTAAGCGTGTACGGACCTGATGCTGTAACTTACAGGAAGAAACACGCATCAGGACAGAGAGAGCTTATGGGAGTTATAGTGCAGAGGCTGATTGGCAGTCAAAAGGGAATATACTTCTATCCTGACGTGTCAGGAGTGGGATTTTCCAGAAATTATAGAAGGTGGACAGATAGGATTAAGATAGAAGACGGAGTGGTGAGACTGGTATTTGGCTTGGGTACAAAGTGTACAGGGAGAGGGTATGCAAGAATATTTTCCCTTACAAATCTTCGCTTAAGGCCCGAAGGCAATAACCCTCAAGAAATCGCCAAAAATTCACAGGAAGCCTTTGATGTGCTGAATTTGATGACAGGAGAGCTTGAGACTTACGATATAAATGACGTTCCTCAGTTTTTAAGCTATCATCCGAGAATAAGCGATATAGCTCAAGTCTACTCGAGAAAAGATAATGCAATTCTTGACCTTAATATGTTAAGTTCTAAAAGCGGGTTAGAAAAGTACATTTTTACCTTTGAAAATTTTCCGAGAAGGCACAAAGCTTTCTTTAACACGGTTTCGGCTCTATTTAAGTGTTTGGAAAGTGAGATGAAAGTACCTGTAGATATAGAATTTACTTATGACCTTGAGACTGGAGAGTTCTATCTTGTGCAGGCACGGCCTTTGAGTTCTTATGAAACTTTCAGAAAAGTTCACATACCTAAGGACATTGACAAAAGATGTGTTTTATTAAAAGGAGATAGAATGCTAACAAATGGGGTTTTGAAAAATATAAAGTATATTGTATATGTAGACCATGAAGTTTACAGTAATTACAAAGATAAACATGAGATTGCGCGCATAATAGGGCGCATAAATAAAAGCTTAGGGGACAGGTATATATTAGTAGGGCCTGGCAGATGGGGTTCTTCCAACCCGTATCTCGGTGTTCCTGTGATTTACAATGAAATATCAAATGCGGCTATGATTGTTGAGCTTGGGATAAAAAACGGGGATTTTATGCCTGAACTTTCCTATGGAACGCACTTTTTTGCGGATTTGGATGCCGACAACATTTTGTACATGCCTGTTTTTGATGGATATGAAAATAACATCTTCAATGAACAGTGGTTCAAAAAAGGCAGCTATATCGACACAGGGGTAAAAATTTTTGAAGGCAGGTTTGATGCTTATTTAGACGGTGAGAAAATGGTGGGATATGTGATATCTAATGAAAAATAAGTCGATTTATGTAAAAAAAATGAGACATAAGTCCTATTTAAAATGTCAAAATAGTGTAATATAATCTAAACTGTAAGAATGATTCCCCTTTTCCCCATAAAATTTAATATTCTGCACCCCCAACCCAATGTAGGCTGCTCTAGAGCAGCTATTTTTTTATCTTGAGCTAAAGTTTAGGTCTTTTAATACCGATAAAATAAAGTGAGCTATCTTGAGAATTGAAGGGAGCAGAAAGGTCATGAGAAGAATTTTAGCGATGGTTGTAGCTATTTTAATGCTTTTTTCTCTTTTCCCGGGAAATATGTCGAAAGCTTATGGTGCTTATCCCCCTAATATAACTGCAATTTATTCCTTAAGACTTGACGGGACAATGGCTTCACCTGCTAAAGGCCCAGTGGATAAGTATACCGACATAAAAATTACGGGAAGCGGATTTGTAACGTACGATGCCAGTGGCAATGTCACTGCTTCTGTCGATTATGTCTACATAGATTCTCCTGACACATCGAAAAAGCTTACTATTTTGAGTGTGAATGAAAATACAATTTACGCTAAAGTTCCTCCTGCTACCTCTATTGGACTTTCTGCAAATATTCCTTACACGATTATAGTTCACAGAAGTGATGGGCAGAGTGCTGCTATATTCAACGGTTTTACTTATGTAAATAATCCTTCCATTTCTAAGGTTGCGCTTGACAATTTTATTACTCTAGTGAAAGATTCAAACGGGAACATAGTGGGTAGAACCAGTAAATCTTACATAAGGATGGAAGGGAGTTATTTTAACGATGTAGGGCTTGTTCAGATAAACGGCGAAACTGCCTCAGTAGTTTCTCAAAGTGGTTCTGTACTCGTAACTACTATTCCTCAAAATATTTTTATAGACCCTACTTCTACATATACGGTGACTGTTACAAACATATACAGAGGGTCTGATACCAAACAAACTCAAATTTATGCTGTAAATCATGACATAACAGGGCTTTCTAAATATGTAGCAATTGTAGGGGATGAAATTACAATATATGGTAGGGGTTTTAATTCTTTAGGAAGCGATTTTAAAGTATATATAGGGAATAACCTCGTTAATTCATCTGATATCAATATAAAAAGCGATACAGAGATGACAGTCAAAGTTCCTGCTCCCAAAGATACCACTTTGGAGTATCAGAATATAGACATAGTCGCATCAAACGGTTCTACTGCTACTTTAGTAGGAGCATTGAAAATAATACCTACACCTGCCATATTCACAATAGATAATATTACTCCTAATGCAGGTTCTGTCTCTGGCGGGACAAAGGTTGTCATTGTTGGGCAGAATTTGAGAGAGGATTTAATCGTGAAATTTGGCGGTGTAGCTGCAAAAAGTGTTCAGAGTATTACACTACCTGGCCTTACAGAAAATCAAAGGGCTATACAAGTCGTGACACCTCCTTATTCGAAGTCAGGTCCAGTCGATGTGACGGTTGTAGACCCTGTTACGGGCTATACTGTTACTAAGCAAAATGCCTTTTTCTATTTGGCTGTTGAAGATACTATGGTAGTAATAGATATGAACCCAACAGAGGGGTATGAAAGCGGAAATACGCCAGTTACTCTTTGGGGATTTAATTTTCAAAAAAATGATGACCCTTCTACCTATACCTATAACGAAGATAAGACAGAGATAACTTATGTTAATACAAATTACACCTACAAAGATCCTGTTACTGGAAATTATGTTACGGGTACCAGAGAAAGAAAGCTTTATGTGACATTTGGAGGAAATAAGGCGCAAATTGAAAATGTGTATAAACCTGAGACAGGACAGCAGACTTTAAATGTATTATCTCCCAGTGTGACCTTGAATCCTCCTGGACAAAATATGCCTGTAGATGTAGTCGTCACAGTTGAAACGACAGTCAAGGATACAAACGGGAATGTAGTCATGCAGTATTCTGAACAGAGCTCTCCTCCTTCCAAATTTACTTATAAGCCTTTGCCGTCAAATCCTGTAATTCTGTCTGTTTCTCCAAATACGGGAAGCCGTGCGGGAGGAGATACAGTAATTATACAGGGCTTTGACATAAGGCCTGGAGTAAAAGTATATTTTGGAGATAAACTGGCAACTGTGAAAGACCTTACAACAGGAGGAGATAATAAATCAGTATTGACAGTCATCTCACCTCCTTCTACTGCCTTAGGTTATGTGGATGTAAAAGTAGTAAATAAAGATGCTGATTCACAGAGAGGCTTTTATGTGTACGAAAATGGCTATTATTACTACACTGCTCCTTCTATAAGCAGTATATTTACAAATTTTGGGTCGAAATATGGGGGTAATCTCATTACCATCTACGGGTCAGACTTTTTTGTAGGGCAAACAGTGGTAGATGGAGTTTATTCTCCTAAATACCCGGATGTCAGAATAGGCAATATACAGCTTAAAGTGATAAGTGTTGAAGATAAGGATGGGAATTTGATAGATGGGAAAAAGTTTAACATAGGTACAAAGATAAAGGCTTTAATACCGGAGACATCTACTCCATATCCTGTAGGTTGGTACGATGTCACAATTAAAAACTACGATGGAATAAACGGGACAATAGGTGGAAGCGTTACTTTGCCAAACGCCTTTGAGATAAAAGATACTCAGAAAAAACCCAGCATTATTTCTGTAGACCCTAATAAAGGGCCTACAAAAGGGGGAACCCTCATTAAGATTACAGGCAGCAATTTTGAAAAAGGAAGCATTGTGACCATAGACGGAGTGCAGGCGAGCGTTAAAAAGGTTTCAAGCGGAAACACTGAGATAGAAGCTACCACACCTCCGGGCACTCTGGGCAAAAAAATAGTTCAGGTTGTGAATCCTTCTGATGGAGGAGTGGCTTCGCTTGTAGATGGATTTGAGTACGTGCTTATTGAGACAAAGCCTCAGATAACAAAGGTAGTTCCAAATTATGGTGGAAAAGGCACATTGATTTACATCTTTGGAAGTGACTTTTCTAAAAAAGTAGGGGACAGTGAAGGAGCAAAAGCGTATATAGGCAATACTGTCCTTGAAAATGTGTATGTGCTGGATGAAAACACTATAATAGGCATTATTCCTGATATGAAGTACACCGGCCTTTATGAAATAAAAGTAGTAAACCCAGACACCGCTACGGCAGTGGCTCCTGAAAAATTCCACTTTTTAGTACCAGAGAGCAATCCCGTAATAACCTCTGTTACCCCTAATTTTGGTACGGTAAATGGCGGTACAGCTATTTTGATTGAAGGGCAGGACTTTAGAAGAGGGGCAGAAGTTTTCATAGGAGGAAATAAAGCCACAAATGTGGTGGTAAGCCCTGACGGCAAGTCGATAACAGCAATTACACCTCCGGGCAAGCCTGGCAAGACGTATGTCACAGTTGTAAATTATGACGGTGGGAATTACACTTATGGAATCCACGAGGGAGAAACGGGATTTACTTATGTAATTCCAAACAGCCAGCCTGTAATTACAAAAGTCGAGCCTGACAAAGGCTCTACCTATGGAGGTCAGGAGGTCACAATATACGGACAGGATTTCAGAATTTCTAAAGATGAACAAGGGAACATTTTAAAAGATGAAAATGGCAACCCGATAGGCCCTGATGTGTATTTTGGGAATGTAAAAGCACAAAAAGTCGTATATATAGACTATGGAACTCTTCAAGTCATAACTCCTCCCAATGCACCTGGGAAAGTGAGAGTTACTGTGGTAAATTACGACGGAGGGTTAGGATACCTTGAGGGAGGATATACTTACATTCAATCAAAGCCGCAAATTAAGCAGGTAATTCCTCCTAAATTTGACAAAACCGGTGGAACCTACGGAATAATAGTAGGAAACGATTTTTCAGTACCCGTTTATGATAAGGACAAATTGATACTTCCTGGCTCCTCTGTCTACATAGATGGGGTGGAGGTAAAAGACGTGCAGGTTGTCGACAGCACAATGATAAAATTTATCGCTCCACCAGTGGATAAAGTGGGAACGAAAGAGTTAAAAGTTGTCAATCCTGACGGTGGCACGGCTACTTTTAAGGTAGAATATGTGTCTCCCAGCACACATCCTCAGATATATTCTATTACACCAGACAGAGGCAGTATAAATGGCGGGACGTATGTGGTGATAAAGGGAAAAGACTTTAGAGATAAAGTCAAAGTGTACTTTGATGCCTATGAGGCGAAAGTAATCTCTGTCTCTCCAGACACAATTGTGATACTTACACCGCCTGGAGACCCTCAGAAAGATATAAATAGGTCAGTTGATGTAACAGTCTTTAACGAAGAGGATGGAGGAAGCTTTACTTTGAAAAACGGATTTACATATATTGCAACAGAGACCAAGCCCAAGATCACATCTATTACTCCAAACACGGGCTCTACCAAAGGCGGAGAGACAGTGACAATTACAGGCGATGATTTTAGGCAGGGAGCGAGAGTATTTTTTGGAGAAAAAGAAGCTTTGAATGTAGTTGTAAAAAGCTATAACACGATTATTGCTACTACTCCTTCTCATCCAGAAGGGAAAGTAGATGTCATTGTCAGAAACCCTGACTATGCCGATGCAGTTTTTCCGCAGGGATTTACCTATGTACAGACTGTCCCTGATGAACCTGTAGGCTTCTGGGTGGAATATATACCGGGAAATGACCATACTTTAAGGCTTCACTGGTCGGAGACAAAGGGGGCAAAGTATTACGAGATATACCTGGTTTCGGACAGTACCTATAAATTTATAGCTTCTACTGACAAACTGGAATACTATGTAACAAATTTGAGCCCAAATACAAAATACACGTTTGCGCTGCGGGCTGTCAATGAATTAGGACCTAGTGATTTTGTGAGAGCTTCCAATACAACTGACAGGTCCTCAAACAGCAAGTATGACACTTATGTTGAAGGGGCAAAGGAGAATAAGACGACCATTTCTACATCAAATGGATCACTAGTTGTGACACTGGGAGATACTTCTGAAAGCGAGTACGTTTTGAACTTTAAAGACGATGTTTATAAAAATGTAAACAAATGGATAATAAATATACCTTCCAAGTATAAAAATACAGCAAAAAAGGTTAAGATTTATACTCAAAAATTTGAGATGGAATTTTACTTAACTGACCTTTACCTTAATGGAGATTATGATAGGGTAACGATAACCAGAATTACGGGGAAAGAGTACGACGATATAGTGAAAAACTTGCCTAAAAATATAACAATTCTGTCAGATATATACGACATAAAGCATGAAAAAATAACCAATGGCAAGGCGGAAAATTACAACAATTTCAAAAATAACATTTACGTGTTGATAAGTGTAGAAAATAATAGATTGTGGAAGAAAGATATAAACCGTGCAAAAATCTCTTACATTGCCTATTATTCGCCGTACAGTTCTAATCCTTCCGTGTTTATGTATGGAGTAGAGAAGGATAAAAATACTGTATCGGCCAAAATTTCTTCGCCAGGGCAGATTGCTGTAACATATTAAGGAGTGAAAAGGATGAAGGGGAAAAAATTTATAGCCTTTTTGCTTGTGTTGATTTTTTCACTTCCATTAAATTCTTCAGTTTATGCTCAGACAACTAACTACGGAGTGGAATATGCTCCGAGCATATATTACAATATGTCATTTAAGGATATACAAAATAGCTTTGCCAGTTATGACATAATGAAGATGGCGGCTTTGGCCGTTATAAAAGGCGGCGGAAATCAGAAATTTTATCCGAAGGGCTACTTAAAAAAAGAAGAGGCTCTGGCTTATATAATAAGGCTTATGGGATTAGAAGATCAGATTGTGCAAACTACTACATCCTCCTCTACAGGAATGGCAGGAAGTATGCCTGCCACTCTTCCCCCCAAATTTAAAGTGGACGATTGGGCAAAGGGAGTAATTGATGCAGCCTTAAAGGCCAATTTGCTTACAAAGGATGAACTTGATACTGATTTTACTTTAAATGCCACAAGAGAAGAAGTTGCTTACTGGCTTGCAAAAGGTCTGGGCTTTCAGCCTTTATCCGGCACTGATTTGCAGCAGGTTTACACCTTTCGGGACGTAAAAGATATTAATTCTTCCTACCTTCCCTATGTAGGTGCTGTTGTAAAAAGGGGTATAATGTCAGGGTACAGCGATGGAAAATTTAGACCCAAGACAAATATTACAAGAGAACAGATGGCTTCAGTCCTCAATAGAGTCTTTAATTATTCCTACTCCTTGATGGGATACTCCGTTTTGACTGGCACCATAAAGAATATTTTGCAGGAAAATTTGGTTGGAGAAGGAGCTATGAAGAATACCTTTGTAATTTCAAGTCAAATGGGTCAGGAAAATTTTGTAGTTACTAAAGTAAGACCTTCTTCAAACGGTGGGGGGCATCTTTTGGATTTTTTAACCATTTCTAATGGAAAGCCAGTATATTCGCAGGCCTTTACAGTGGGGGATAAAGTCAGATTTTATATAAAAGATGGCAAAGTGATATTTGCAGAGAAACTGCCTCAGAATGAGACGGTGGTGTATGGCGAGATAGTTAATATAACGCCTTCTACAATAGCTTTGAAGGGAGGCTATAATTACAGCAATACTTTTTCCTACACCCCTTATACTGAAGTGTATATAAACGATTATCCAGCTTCTACTAAAGACTTGAGAGTAGGGCAGACTATCCTTGCCTATCTTGAGGGAGGCACTGCTTACAGGATAGATGTCAATTATGAAGAATACGCTTCTGATAAGATAGAGGCAGGTTCCAGGCAGGTCACAGGTAGTATAATTTCTATTCAAAATTCACAGGGAGATTTAAGAAAAGGTGGAATTGATATAACGCTGGATAGTGGGGATACCTACTACATATCTCCAAATATTCCTTTAGTAAAAGGAGGAGTTTCTGCCTCTTTATCTTCTTTGAAGGTAGGGGATTATGTAAATCTCATTTTTGATGACCCTTATAGCGATACCCCTATAAAAGTTTTGGTAGACAACGGCTATTACAATATTACTGGTGTATTCAGAGGGACTTTGGGTAGTGTAATGCCTCTTAGTAAAGTTATTAATTTGAGCAATATAGAAAAGTATTACCAAGGTACGTGGCAGAAAGTGTATGATTATGTTTCATATCCTTTTGAGAAGGCAGAGTTTTATCTAAATGGCTTGAAAATTGATGAGTCAAGTCTTAAAAATTACACTGGCAGGACAATTTACATAACTACAGAGAATCACTTTGGCAAAGAATATATAACCTTTGCAAATATAGTTTCACCCTTTACAATGGCTTATCAGGGGGTTGCCACTTTTGATCCATATTCTATGACTTTGAACCTTTCTGATGGGAGAAAAGTAATTGTCAATGAAGGCACAATTGTGATGAAGGATGGAAGGAGAGTGCCGGCAAGTACCATTAAGAACAACCAAGTTTATGTTTCATTCTCAAAAGAAGACAACCTTTATGCCAATTTCGTATCAGTAATAGATACTGCTGATATTCCACCTTACTATTACGCCAAAGGGTATCTTTTTTACGCCACAGCAAATTCTGTGACAGTTGGAGATATTCCGCGGAGAGTACCTTACTACTCTACTGTGACAGGCTATTATGAGATAAGCAATAACCAGTGGAGTTTTGTTTCAGGTTCTAAGGTATTTTACGTAGGAGATAGTACTTTTGTGGTAGACAATAGGGATAAAGAAAGTAAAGTGATTCCTTACAGTGAACTTCTCAATATAAGATACGGAAGTTCACAGTTTAAGGACGCCTTTGCTTATGTTGTTGCCAGCGGCGATAATGCTGTTGCCATTAACATAATGCCTTCTGATAATAATGAGAGGGTGTCTACTGCAAAAGTTGAGGGTATAGAAGGGACTAAAGTTACAGTTTCTGAAGTAAAGGATTGGAATGAAGTAGAGGGCATATGGAATCTTAACACCAGCTTAGAGGTGGTAGACCTTTCAAAGGCAGTTATTGTGAAGGATGGTCGCACAGTTGATGTTTCTTCTCTCAAAAAAGGAGATTTTATATACATGATAAGAAGCGCCTCCAGGGGAATAATTGTAACTGTCAAATAAGAAGCGGAGGAATGGGAAATGAAAAAATTCGCTTTTGTGTTTTTCTTTGTCTTTCTTTTTTCTATGTTTCCTGCTAATATCTTTGCCTATAATTCTGGATTTGAAGCGGGAATTTCAAATGAGCAGGAGTACAAAGAGGTAGTTTTCATAACAGGAGAACCTGTTGTATTTAGCGGCTTCTTAAAAGTGACAAGCTCTAAAAGAGGAGATACTACCACTACTACTTACAGGTATACCCTTTCTACTCCTTCTGGGGACAAGCTTACAAGGACTCTTACATTTGTTACGGAAGAAAAGCAAAAACCTGAATATAATCAGATTATAGCTGAGACTACACTTAAAAACTACACTGAAAGTATAAAAATTGGGGGAGATACCTATACCCTCGACAGAAATAACGGCTATATTTACCAGGGATCTGAGGTGAAAAGCATAAATCCAGCTGTTACCTATTACGCAGGGAATTACTCTGGTTCAAAGGTCTACAAGATGAACGGAAATAAAGGTACTGTAAAGGTGAGTATAGAAGACAAGACCGTAGGATTTTCCCACAAATATGGCAGTGCAGAGACTCACCAGATGTACTATCAAATTGAAGCCACAATTGGAACGGGGGATAACGTAAAAAAATGGATTGGAGAGGTGCAGGTAAATGTCTCTTTTACAGATAAGTCTTCTATAGAGTATGTGGAAAATGACCCGCAGTATATAAGCTTTAGAGGGGGCTATCTCTTAAGGAGAAACAGCGAAGATGTTATGACTTATGCTTACAACCTCCCTAAGTTTGACGAGAATGGGAATGAAATAGGCAGAAATACTGGTAGCAATAGCTTAAGGCTGGATGGAATTTATACAGAGAATAGGCTTGTTGTCCCGGAGGTTAGAGATATAAGCGGGACATGGGGTAAAGACGACATAAACAAGCTTTTAAGCTTAGAAATTTTCCCAAAGGATTCTTTGTACTTTGGTCCCAAGCTTTACATACTTCGTTCAGATTTTGCTGTAGCGGTAGCAAAAGCTATTGGGATTGCTCCTTATGAGCCTCCCAAAAATGCTCTTTACTCTGCGAGGAAAATGCCAGTCGAAGTTTCGCCTTTTAAGGATGTACCGACAAATGACCCCAATTACGGTTATATAAAAGCTGCAAGTGATATAGGCCTTATAAGTGGAATTGGACCTTCTCAATTTGGACCCTCCCTGCCTCTTACCCGGGCTCAGGCAGCCGTGATATTTATAAGGGCTTTGGGGCTTGAGAATCTGGCGCCACAGGGGTATTTCAAAACAGGTTTTTTAGATGATTCTTCAATTCCCTTGTGGGCAAAAAGAAGTGTATATGTGGCCCGTGAAATAGGGCTTGTGGGCGGAGATACCTTTGGGAGGTTTAATCCTGAAAGCTATGTGACAAGGGAAGAAGCCGCGTCAATGATTTCGCGTATGATAGATTTTATGATGAGAGATTTGACTTTTGATTATGTGGAAAGAGTATTGAATTTTAGATAAGGACCTCTTTTACTGGGGGTCCTTTTTATATATTTTTTGAAGTAATATGAGTATCTTTTTTGACATATACTTTTATGTAGACTCAAAGATGGGAGGGAGGAAGATGAGATATCTACTTTACGGGGTATTGTCTATTTTCTTAAGCCTTATAATCTTGCCCTCCATTGTAATTTTTGGCTTTTCAACTCATGAGGTTTCAGTAGAAAAAAATTTAGTATTGGTTGAGGGAGGTAAATCAGTAAAGCTTGACAAACTCCCCTCTTATGAAGTTATAAGAGTTTTTATTACAAATCAAAATAAAATTGAAGAAATGCAGCTAGAAGATTACGTAAAAGGTGTTGTGGCGGCAGAGATGCCTGCGGAGTTTGAAATAGAAGCCTTAAAAGCTCAAGCGGTTGCAGCAAGGACTTATGTTCTAGCAAAAGAGGTAGCTTTAGGCGGAAAGGGCTGTGATTTGCATGAAGGGGCAGATGTGTGCACAGACCCCGAACACTGTCAGGCTTGGCAATCCGTAGAGGAGCTTAAGGAAAAATGGGGAGAAAACTTTGAAAAATACTATAGCAAGATATCCCAGGCAGTGGATTCTACAAAAGGGCTTGTGATGGTGTATCAGGATGCTTTGATTTTGCCTGTATATCACGCAATAAGCGGTGGTAGGACTGAAAACTCTGAAGATGTTTGGCAGAAAAAGATACCCTATTTAAGAAGCGTTGTATCTCCGGGGGAAGAAGTGGCTTCAAAGTACAAAACTACTGTAGTTGTTTCTCAGGCTGAGTTTGTAAAAAAATTAAAAGAAAGGCAACCTTCTTTGAAATTGACCAGCAACAATATTTTGTCAGAAATAAAAAACATAGAAAGGACACAGGCAGGCCATGTAAAAACTTTAAAAATTGGGGATGTAACTTTTGAGGGGAAAGAAATAAAAGAGCTTTTTGGGCTTAATTCTACAAATTTTACCTTCAGCAAGCAGAAGGATGACATTGTAATTACGGTAATTGGATACGGTCATGGAGTGGGAATGAGCCAGTATGGAGCTAATGCATTAGCAAAAGAGGGGAAAAAGTTTGATGAGATATTAAAATACTACTATCAGGGAATTGAGATAGTGAAAATTGAGGATTTGTTGAAAGGTAAACACTAGACAACCTTTCATTTTTTTGTATAAACAGTCTCCACAGTGGTTAAAATACCATTTGGAGGTGAGAATTTATGAGAATAAACAGAGAAAATTTTCTTAGGTTCTTTGACAGAAAAGGGTTTTACATAGTGCTTTTCCTTTCAATTGTGGTAATCGCTGCTACAGCAGTTTATGTTACTGATAGCAACTTAAAAAAATTAGAAGAGATTAGAAAGGCACAGCAGGAAGAAATAAATTCTGCAGTGGAGAGCAACTTAAACTATGACTATGAAGAAGAGATGAAGAGGGCAAAAGAAGAAAAGCCGGCAGTAGGGCAAGATTTCAATGTAGCTCAAAAGGAGCCAGAGAAAAAGGAGAAAGAGCCTGAAGCAAAATCTGAGCAAATAAAAACAAAAGAAGTGTTTTCGGAAGGGGCGAAAAAGTTGACTGTCACACCTTCCCCTGCAAAGACAGATAAGAAGACTTCTATATCAACTAGATTGGTATTGCTAAGGCCTTTGGAAGGCGAAGTGGTTATGGAATTTGCAAGGGACAAATTAGTGTATTCTAAGACGTTAAATGAATGGACAACTCACAAAGGAATAGACATTGCAGGTAAATTAGGAGAGCCAGTGGTGGCTGCTTCAGACGGAATAGTCAGTAAGGTGTACAAGGACCCCAAATTGGGTAACACAGTGGTCATAAAAAATGGAATATGGGAAATGGTGTACGCGAGTCTGGGTGACAATATAAAAGTGAAAGAAGGAGATAAAATTACAAAAGGGCAGCAAATAGGTGAAGTAGAGGATACGGCTAAATTTGAAATAGCTGAAGGGCCTCATCTTCATTTTGAACTGAGGGAGAATGGAGTTCCCATCGATCCAACCCCCTATTTTGGCGAGTGAGAAAAAGGCTTGGATACACTGTATTCAGGCCTTTTTGTTTTTGAAATAGTATTCTAATGATTTTCTTCGGGCATATACATATTAATGAGATTTGAAAAAGTCTAAAGGGGGTTGTAGTTTTGAAGGATTATATAGAAGAAAGGACTCTGGAAATATCAAAATACATAGTGGAGCATAAAGCCACAGTAAGGGAAGCGGCAAAAGTTTTTGGTGTGAGCAAAAGTACAGTCCATAAGGATGTCACTGAGAGGCTTCCAGAGATAAATTTTGAGCTTTACAAGGAAGTTAGGGAGGTCTTGAGCAAAAACAAGGCAGAAAGGCATATAAGAGGAGGAAAAGCCACAAAAATGAAATACCAAAAGCTCAATAATAAAATTTCGTAAAATAAAAAGGAATTTGGGAGTTTGTATCGAATTAAATAATTTATAATAGATTAAACATTTCGGCATCGATGTCGATAATTAAAGTAGATGCCGTTTGTGTCGAAATACATGAGAAAGGTGAGTTTTGATGTTTGCGATTTCAAGAGACATTGGAATTGACCTTGGTACGGCATCTGTCCTGGTCTACGTGCGGGGAGAGGGGATCGTACTAAACGAGCCATCAGTTGTCGCAATAGACAGAAACACCAACAAGATCCTGGCAGTAGGTGAGGGAGCCCAGAGGATGGTAGGCCGGACTCCGGGAAATATTCTGGCTATTAAGCCTTTGAGAGCAGGAGTCATTTCTGATTATGACATCACTGAAAAAATGCTCAGGTATTTTATAAGCAAAGCTTGTGGAAGTAGGTTCTTGATAAGACCTAGGATAATGATATGCATACCTAGTGGAGTTACACAGGTTGAAAAAAGAGCCGTGATAGATGCTGCACTGCAGGCAGGAGCCAGAAAAGCCTACTTAATAGAAGAGCCTATTGCAGCCGCAATTGGAGCGGGGCTTGATATTTCCCAGCCTAGCGGTAATATGATAGTGGACATTGGAGGGGGTACCACCGACATCGCTGTAATTTCTCTGGGAAGTGCAGTAGTGTCTAAAAACATCAAAGTAGCAGGCGATAACTTTGACGAGGCTATTATAAGGTACATGAGGAAAAAGTACCACATAATAATAGGGGAGAGGATGGCAGAAGAGATAAAGATAAACATAGGTACAGCATATTTTGACGGAAAAGAAGAAAAAATGGTAGTAAAGGGAAGGAGCTTGTTATCAGGCCTTCCACAGAATGTAGAAGTCACTTCCAGTGAAATTTGTGAGGCTTTGCAAGAGCCCCTCGAGCAGATTGTAGAAGCTGTCCACAGCGTGCTGGAAAGGACGCCTCCAGAGCTTGCAGCAGACATAAGCGATAAAGGGATGGTGTTGACAGGAGGAGGGGCTTTGCTAAAAGGGATGGACAGGCTGTTAAGAGAAAGAATGCAGATACCTGTGTACCTTGCAAATGACCCTATAAGTTGCGTGGCATTGGGAGCAGGGAAGGCATTAGAATCTTTGGAACTTCTTGAAAAATTGGAAACTGTGATAGACATTCATAAGATAAGGTGAGAAGGTGATTCGATGATAAGAGGTTTGTACACTGCTGCCTCTGGTATGCTTGCCCAGACCAAAGTGATGGACGTTTTGGCAAACAACCTGGCAAATGTAAATACGGTTGGATACAAAAAAGACGTAGTAGTTTTGTCATCTTTTCCAAATTTTGAGACGATAAGAGAGGGAGGAGACAACGTCCCTCCTGACAGAAAAGTGGGTAGAATAGAATACGGAGTTTTGATAGACACTTTTCACACGGTTTTTGAAGAAGGACCTCTCATGGAGACTACAGGGAAACTGGATTTTGCAATAGACGGAAATGGCTTTTTTGTGGTCAATACCCCTCAAGGGGAAAGGTATACCAGAGATGGTGCTTTTACAATGAATGCCGATGGATATCTGGTTACAAAGGACGGGTATCTAGTTTTGGGAGAAAATGGACCAATACGCCTGTCCCAAGGAGATGTCTCAGTCGATGAGAATGGAAATATTATAAACAATGGCCAGTTGGTGGACAGGCTGAGAATTGTGGATTTTGACAATTATGATGCTTTGAAAAAGCAAGGAGATAACTTATTTTATCTGGATAATGCTGTAAATACCCAAATTATTCCAGCTACAGGCAGAATAAAGCAGGGATTTTTAGAAGGGTCTAATGTGAACTCTGTAAAAGAGATGGTGAACATGATAAGCGTGATGAGAAATTATGAGTCAAATCAAAAAGTGGTAACTGCTTTTGACGAGACTCTAGGGAAAGCGGTAAACGAAGTTGGGAGAGTGTAAAGGGGGCATGAGTGTATGATGAGAGCTTTGTGGTCTGCAGCGACTGGAATGACTGCCCAACAGCTCAATGTTGACGTAATTGCAAATAACTTGGCAAATGTTAACACAACTGCTTTTAAAAGAGATAGGGCAGAGTTCAAGGATTTAATATATCAGACTCTGCAGAGGGAAAATGTCTACGGCGGTCAAGGGCGTCCTGTCAATATGCAGGTAGGAGTAGGTGTAAGACCTTCTGCCATAGTAAAGGACTTTTCTGAAGGCAATCTCTACCAGACAGGCAATCTGCTGGATTTGGCTTTGGACGGGCCCGGTTTTTTTGCGGTTTTGGGACCTGATGACAAGGTGTACTATACAAGAGATGGAAGTTTCAAATTAAGCCCTGATGGGAATACCCTTATGCTTGTGACTGCCGATGGCTATCCTGTTCTGGATGACAGCAATAACCCGATTGTGTTTGACGGAAATGTCAATGATATAACTGTGTCTCCTTTGGGAGTTATACAGGTAAAAAATCCTGATGGCACAACTTATGAAGTTGCGACACTAGGAATATACAACTTTACTAATCCACAAGGGCTTTTAAGCGTTGGTAACAACTTGTATGAAGCGACAGAAGCTTCAGGACAGCCGGGTACTAGAGATGACTTTGAAGGAAGAATGGGCAAAGTAATGCAAGGCTTTTTAGAGACCTCTAATGTACAGGTAGTGAAAGAAATGGTGGATATGATTGCTGCCCAAAGGGCTTATGAGATAAACTCAAAGGCTATACAGGCAGCAGATGAAATGTTGGGGATTGCCAACAATTTGAGAAGGTAGGGGAAAATAGATGGAGATAAACCCTATTGAAGGTGCTATAAAAAATATGCTTCCTCTTTGGGGCAATCAGCAGGCAGAGGATTTTGAGAGGATAATAAATAAAGCAATGGAAGAAAAGGACAAGGATAAACTTATGGAAGCCTGTAAGCAGTTAGAGGCAAATTTCATAAGCCTTATGTTGAAAGAGATGAGAAAGACAATTCCAGAAGACCCCTTGACAGGAAATAATTTAGCGAATGACATATTTACTTCAATGCTTTATGACAAGTATGCTGAGTTAATGGCGCAAAGTGGAGGCTTTGGATTGGCAGAAGAGATTTACAACCAACTTTCTAAAAAGGTTTAAAGGGCGAAAAGCCCTTTTTTGTTTTTTCTGCAACTTGTGGTATAATGAATATCAACTGAAAGTAATACGCGGGGTGAAGGATGAGTGGAAAACAAAGACATAAGAAAAATTCTTCCCCACAGATACCCTTTTTTGCTAGTAGATAGGATAATAGAGCTTGAAGAAGGGAAAAGAGCTGTCGGGATAAAGAATGTTACAGCTAACGAGCCCTTTTTTCAAGGGCATTTTCCAGATAACCCCATAATGCCGGGAGTTTTGATTGTGGAAGCGCTAGCACAGGTGGCAGGGATTGCTGTAATGAATGTAGAAGAGTTTAAAGGGAAGCTGGGGCTTTTTGCAGGCATTGATAAATGCCGCTTTAAAAAAGTTGTGCGGCCAGGCGATCAACTCATCTTAGAGGTTTCAATAGAGTCAATTAGGATGGGATTAGTCAAAGCTAAAGGCGTTGCAAAAGTGAGAGAGGAAATCGCAGCTACTGCTGAACTCATGTTTGTGATGACTGAAGAGTAGGTGTGGCAGTATGTCTACTGTTAAAAAGACAGTGAAGGCAGCTTCTCTCATAATGGTCTTGACCCTTATAAGCAAAATATTTGGTTTTTTTAGAGATGTGACTTTGGCTGCTAAATTTGGCACCTCTGTATTCATGGATGCTTACAACATGGCAACTGTGATCCCTATGATATTATTTGCAGCAGTCACAGCTGCTATTGCTACAACTGTCATACCTATTTTCACCGAATACTATCAAAAAGAGGGTAAGGAGAAAGCTTTTGATTTCATAAACAATTTGTTAGGTACAGTAGGTGTTGTAACTATTGTTTTAACTTTTATTGGAATTATATTTGCTCCTTATCTTGTAAAGTTTGTAGCTCCTGCTTTTACAGGGGAAAAGTTTGAACTTACTGTTAAGCTTACAAAGATACTTTTGCCTACAATGGTTTTAATAGCGAGTTCCAACATTTTTACTGGCGCACTTCAGGCAATGGAGCATTTTACTGTGCCTGCTATGATAGGCATTCCTTATAACATTGTGGTGATCGGAGCGGCTATCTTATATGCTCATAAGTTTGGGATAATGGTAGTAGCCTACTCCATAATATTTGCGACATTTATTCAGGCATTGATGCAATTGCCTGTTTTGTATAAATTGGGCTATCGCTTTAGGCTGAAAATAAACTTTAAAGATGAAGGCGTAAAAAAGGTTATTGTATTAGCGATTCCTGTTTTAATTGGCACAGGGATACAGACTGTAAATGTTTATGTAGATAGAGTAATTGCTTCTTTTTTGCCGGATGGAAGTATTGCCGCTTTAAATTATGCGAACAGATTAAATATGTTTGCACTGGGGATTTTCTCTACAGCAATTACCACTGTAATATACCCTGTCCTGTCGCGGCATTCCGTTCAGGAAGATAAAGAAGGGTTTGTAAAAAGCCTTAATTTTGCGGTAAGCGGAATTTTATACATACTTCTGCCGGTGTCTGTAGGAGCAATGGTGCTTAGAGTCCCCATAATAAGGGTTTTATTTGAAAGAGGAGCTTTTGACGAGAGGTCTACCTATCTTACTTCCATCGCACTTTTTTACTTTGCTATAGGCATGACGGCCTATGGCTTAAGAGATGTCTTAAGTAGGAGCTTTTATTCCATGAAAGATACAAAAACTCCTATGATAAATGGAGCTTTGGCAGTTTTGGTAAATATAATCCTTAATTTAATACTGGTGAGGTATCTTGAACTAGGAGGGCTTGCCCTTTCCACTTCTATCGCTGCAATATTTGCTACTTTTCTTCTTTTTAACTCTTTGAAAAAGAAGATTGGCAGTATAAATGGAAAACAAATGCTTATAAGCTTTTTAAAAGCGATGGGGGCTTCTCTAGTAATGGGAATTACTGTATATTTTGTTTACAACCACCTAACAGCTAGAGTTCCAGATAAAAAGATTTATGAGGCCTTAACACTTTTTATGACCATAATAGTTGGGGCTTTGGTCTATATTCCAATTGTTCTATTAAGTGATAAAAATGCCTTTAATTATTTCAAAAAAGGAATTAAGTTTATAAATGCTAAATTTGTTAGATTATAGGAGGGATAGTCAATGAAGGCAAAGGTCTACTACTATAACATGAGGGCAGATAAGGCATCCAGCAGTTTGGCTTCAAAGGTGGCGCGAATTTTTGACCTGGCAGGCTTTAAAAGCATAATAAACAAAAATGACCTGGTAGCGATAAAAATTCACTTTGGAGAAAAAGGGAACAATGCTTACATACATCCAATATACGTAAGAAAAATAGTGGACAAGGTCAAGAGCTACGGCGGAAAACCTTTTTTGACAGATACAAACACTCTTTACAAAGGCAGTCGTTCCAATGCGGTAGACCATTTGGTTACTGCCATTGAAAATGGCTTTGCCTATGCTGTTGTAAATGCTCCTATAATAATAGCAGACGGACTTTTGAGCAAAAACTCCATTGAGGTAAAAATTAACAAGAAGCACTTTGATACAGTAAAGATAGCTTCTGACATATTCTATGCTAACGCCATGATTGTCATGTCCCACTTCAAAGGTCATGAACTTGCGGGATTTGGCGGTGCTATAAAGAATTTAGCGATGGGATGTGCCCCTGCGGCAGGGAAACAGCAGCAGCACTCCACTGTAAAGCCTGTAGTAGGTAAAGGCTGTACCGCCTGTCAGATGTGTATAAGGAATTGTCCTGTAGGTGCCATATCTTTGATTAACGGTTCTGCCTATATTGACCATTCAATATGCATAGGGTGTGGAGAATGTGTGTCAATGTGCCAGTATGGAGTTATTAAGCCTCAATGGGGGACAGACATGGATGCTTTTGTAGAGAGAATGACAGAATACGCTTATGGAGCGTACTCTGTGAAGAAAGGCAAGATCGCTTTTATAAACTTTGTGATGAATGTCACACCGCTTTGCGACTGTACTCCCTGGAGCGATGCGCCAATTGTTCCTGATGTTGGGATACTGGCTTCTTTTGACCCTGTTGCTATAGACCAGGCAAGCTATGACCTTGTAAACCAGCAATTTGGACATAGAGGTACAGCTTTGGAAGAAGCAGGGTATGGAATGGATCCGGGAGAGGACAAGTTTAAAGCGCTTCATCCCGAGACTAAAGGAGAGCTGCAGCTAAAATACGGAGAAGAAATTGGCTTAGGTACTAGAGATTATGAGCTCATAGAACTGAAATAGCAGGTTTATCCTGCTATTTTTTTTAAATTTTTAATGATTTTTGATAACGTTTGTTGTATTATATTAATAGAAAGGGAGTATCTACAAAGGAGAGGAATTTAATGGAAAAGTATTTTATAATAATTCCTATAATTTCAATGATAACAGTGGCACTGCTTTTCTTTATACAGGTGCTTTTTATAAAGTGGACGGATAAAATCTTTGGGATAAAGGAAGAAAAAGAGAAAAAAGGTGTGGAAGATAAAAAAGAAGAGTAGAAGGAGCGGGTGTCGTTGAAGATAGGCTTTAAGAGAAATGAAAAAAATGGAGTAGTTTTCTACACTATACCTTCTTTTGAAGAGACAGGGATTGTTAAGCACCTTTTTACTACGAGAATAGGCGGTGTGAGCAAGGGCAAATTTGCTTCTTTAAACTTGAGCCTTAAAAGATATGACTCGAAAGAAGAGGTATACGAAAATTTCAAGATAATATGCAGAATAGGGGAATTTACATGTGAAAACATGGTTTTTTCTGACCAGGTCCATGGTAATGTAGTGAGAAAAATCACATATGAAGATAGGGGCAAAAATTTTGGAAAAAATGATATTATAGGAGTAGATGGGCTTGTAACTAGCGAGAGAGGAATTCCACTTGTTACATTTCATGCCGATTGTGTGCCTTTGTTTTTCTTAGACCCTGTTAAAAAAGTTGTCGCTCTTTCTCATGCAGGGTGGAGAGGAACAGTGGCTTATATTGGACCGAATACAGTAGAAGTGATGAGAAAGGAGTATGGTTCAAATCCAAAAGACATACTGGTAGGAATAGGCCCCTCCATATACAAATGTTGCTATGAAGTGGGGGAAGATGTGGCAGAAAGAGTAAAAGAAGCGATTGAGGACTGGAAAGAGGTTCTTGTTAAAAAGTCTGATGGGAAATGGCTATTAGATCTGCAACATGCTAATTATATCGAACTTGTAAAAAGTGGGATACCTGATGAAAACATCACTGTAAGCCACATATGCACTTCCTGCAATCTGGAGTTTTATTCTTACAGGAGAGATAAAGGCATAACAGGAAGTATGGCAGCTTTTGTGGAACTTAAGTGAATCATTTTTATACTGCAAAGACCTTATTTTGGGTCTTTTTTATTTTATACAATTCATGCCACATTTGTGGTATACTTTTTGCAAAGTGAAATGTAAAGGGGGAGGCATTCATTATGCTGGATAGGATTTTCGAAATTATACAAAAAGAAGATAAGAAAAATCCTTTGACTGATGAGCAAATTGCTGCTCTTCTTAATATCAAAAGAGAAGACGTTACGCAATTTAGACTTAAAAACAATATCCCTGATTCAAGGGAAAGAAGAAAACCCTATTTGTTAGAAGATTTAAAGAAAATAATTGAAGAAGACCCAAGTATTTCAGATAGAAATCTTACTAAAAAGCTAAATCTTTTAGGCTACAACATATCTCGATTTGTAGTGTCACAGCTGAAAAAAGAAATTTTAAAAGAAATAAAAGTGGAAAGGAAGGTATATCTTAAAAACTTTGTACCAGAAGAAGATGTAGAAAGTCAAAAAGAAGAGATATTGTCTTTCAAAGATATAATTGGCAGTGAAGGAAGTCTTAAAGCACAGATAAGTTTAGCAAAAGCAGCAGTACTTTATCCTCCCCATGGTCTTCATACTTTGATAGTAGGTCCCCCTGGAGCAGGAAAAAGCCAGCTTGCTGAAGCTATGTACAATTTTGCAGTAGAATCAGGCCGCTTTAAAGAAGGTGCTCCTTTTGTTGTGTTTAACTGCGCCGATTATGCAGATAATCCACAACTTCTAATGGCACAGCTCTTTGGGTACGTCAAAGGAGCTTTTACCGGAGCTGATACAGAAAAAAGAGGGTTAGTAGAAAAAGCAAATGGAGGCATACTTTTTCTGGATGAAGTTCACAGGCTTCCTAGTGAAGGGCAAGAAATACTTTTCTATCTTTTAGATAAAGGCAAATTTAGGAGATTAGGGGAAACAGAGAGTACTAGAGAAGCGCAAATTATGCTCATTGCTGCTACCACTGAAAATCCAGAATCAGCACTTCTTCTGACTTTTAGAAGAAGAATTCCTGTTCTGATTGAACTTCCATCTCTTTCCGAAAGACCTCCTCATGAAAGATATGAGATAATCTATAACTTTTTCACAAAGGAATCTGTGCGCCTTAATAAGACTATTGTGATTAAAAAAGAGGCTTTAAGGGCTTTGATGCTATATGAGTGCCCAGGTAATTTAGGACAATTGCGGAGTGATATTCAGGTTGCCTGCGCAAAAAGCTTTCTAGCGTCACTTGGTAGTAAAAGTTCTTCTTTAGTTGTGGATGTTTCTGACCTTCCTAATCACGTCAAAATGGGCCTCTTTAGGCTGAATAAGAGAGAACCCGAAATAGAAAGGTATCTGGGAGAGGACCTTGTGGTCTATCCTGACAAGAAGGTAAAAATATTTCCAAAAGAAGACAGGTATATGCTTCCTGACGAAATATACCAATTTATAGAAGAAAGGTTTATTGACTTAAAAAGACAGGGGCTTACAAAAGAAGAAATAGATAAAATTCTAAGCAAGGAAATGGAGATAGAGCTTAAAAAATTTGCTGCAAGTGTTAAAACCAGCATTTCAATTTCAAAGAAAGAGCTTGTGAATGTTGTGGGAGAAAAGATTGTGAATGCAGTCGAAAAAGCCTATGAAATTGCAAGGAGAAGCTTTAAAAATTTAGAAGACAATCTCTTTTACTCTCTTGCTATTCACTTGAGCGCGACGTATGAAAGGATATTGAGCGGCAAGCCCATCTTTAATCCTCAACTGGAGAACATAATCAGAGAATATCCTTTGGAGTATTCCACAGCTAAGATTATGGCTAAAGAAATAAATAAAGAGCTTGGAATTGAGCTTCCCGAGGAAGAGATAGGGTTTATAGCTATGTACTTAAAAACTTTTTCAGGAGAAAAGCCAGTGGAAGAGGGAAGAGTGGGGGTAATTGTCTTGACTCACGGACATGTGGCAAGCAGTATGGCAGAGGTGGCTAATAGGCTTTTGGGAGTTAATCATGCTATAGGTATAGACATGGCTTTAGATGAAAAACCCGAAAAAGTTCTTGAGAGGACAATTGAGGTTGTAAAAAGAATAGATGAAGGTAAAGGCTCTATTATACTAGTAGATATGGGTTCTCTTGTAACCTTTGGTGAAATTATAACTAAAAGAACTGGAATACCTACGAGAGTTGTAGCAAGAGTGGATACTGTGATGGTGTTAGAGGCAGTGAGAAGAGCTATTATACCTGAGACTACTTTAGATGAAATAGCAGATGCTATAGACAGTGAAAAGTCATATGTAGGGAAGGTAGAAACACTTTTTGACAAAAAGCCTTCCAAAGCTATTGTGACAGTATGTATAACTGGAGAAGGTACAGCCCTTAAAATAAAAAAGTACATTGAAGATTTGATTCCAGAACTTAAAGAAAATTACAAAGTAATTCCTGTCGGCATGCTAAGACAAGAGGATATAGCAAAAGAGATAGAAAAAATAAGAAAAGAAAATGATGTGGCAGCATTTGTAGGTACAATAAATCCCGGCATAGAAAGTATACCCTTCATATCTGTAGAAGAAGTTTTAAAAGGAGATGGGGTAGAAAAGATAAAGAAGATAATAGGGCTTAAAAAGGAAAATCCGCTAAAAGAGGTAATTGACGAGGAGCTAATTTTCTTAGATGTAGATGCTTTTGTCAAAAGCGACGTGATAGATTTGCTGGCAGAAAAACTCTATGAAAAAGGATATGTGGACGACAGGTTTTTATTAAGCGTATATAAAAGGGAAGCTATGGGAGCTACTATTTTAAACGATGGAATAGCCATACCCCATGGTTACCCAGAACATGTCATAAAACCAGCCATAGCTATTGCAAAATTGAAAGAGCCTATATATTGGGAAAAAGACCTTATGGCAGATTTAGTATTTATGATAGCGTTGAAAGAGGAGTCGAATAATTATTTGTCTTGGTTAAATAAGTTGGTTTTAAATAAAGAAATTGTACAAAAGTTGAAGAAAACTAAAACTTCTATGGAGATAAAGAAGATTATTGTTAATTTTACAAACCATGACGATTAGTATGGCACGATATTTGCATTAGATATTTCTTAGAATATTTGGTTGATTGACCTAAAAGATGGGGGTGGGAGTAGGGTATGCGTGGTGTTAATTTATAGAAGAAGAGGAAGTTATTGAAGGAGGAGGGTAAAACGTGGAAGGTTTGAAAAGTATAGTACAACAAATTTTAAATTATGGTCCTGCTATGATGATGCCAATAATTCTATTTGTTTTAGCACTTATTTTTAGGCAGTCTGTAGGGAAAAGTGCTAGAGCAGCATTAGTAGTAGGCGTAGCATTTATAGGAATAAATGCAGTATTAGGAGCAGTATTTGGAGCGATAGGTCCAACAGTTGATGCTATTGCAAAAGGATTTGGACTTAGTTTACAAGGCTTAGATGTGGGATGGCCTTTGACCGCTGCTATTACTTGGGGAGTTGCTATTTCTGCAGCAATCATTCCAATTGCTTTCATAGTAAATATCATATTACTACTACTAAATTGGACTAAAACTTTTGATGCTGATGTGTGGAACTATTGGCATTGGGCTTTTTCTGCAGTAATGGTATATATGTGGACAAAAAATATTTGGTTAGCTTATTTAGTAGCTATTGTTGTAGAAATAATAATATTAAAGCTTGCAGATTGGACTGCTCCTCTTGCTCAGCGCTATTTCAACATTCCAGGTACTTCACTTCCGCATACAGAGACTGTTAACTGGGCTCCTATAAACTTGGCATTAGAAAAGTTGATATTTTCACGAGTGCCTTCACTAGAAAAAGTGAAAGCGGATCCAGAAGGATTGGTAAAAAAGTTTGGTGTATTTGGAGAGCCTATTATGTTGGGGTTTTATGTAGGAATACTTCTCGGTATACTTGGAAGGCAACCAGTTGTAGATATATATAAAACAGGTATATATTTGTCAGCTTTGATGCTTTTACAGGGGCGTATGATTGGTATTTTAATGGAAGGACTTTTGCCGATTGCAAATGGAATATCTGAATATTTTGCTCGTTCTACAAGGTTCCAAAATCGAGAAATTTATATAGGTATAGACGCAGGGCCTATAGGGTTAGCTAATCCTACTTCTATTTTCGTAGGATATCTCATGTTACCATTAGTGATTTTGTTTGCCTTTATTCCAGGGAACAAAATACTTCCATTAGCAGATTTGGCGATTTTACCTATTTTCGTAATGTGGGCTGCTGCTGCATCTCGTGGGAATGTAATAAAGACATTTTTAAATGGTTTGGTAAGTGTAATTTTAGTTATGTACATTACAAATGCTTTTGCTGTGCCTCTTACGGATGCTGCTAAAGCAATAAATTACGCAATTCCTGCTGGAGTAGTTCTTGTATCTTCCTTAGATGCTGGTGGGCACATACTGCCATTTATAGTTATTTTGCCTATAGTAGCTTTTGCATCTGGAAAGCCTGAAATGGCTATAGTACCTATTATTATTGGTATTTTGTACTTCTTAGCATGGTATTATGCTAAAGATCAGCCGGTTAAAATTGTGGAAAAAATGGATTCAGAAGCAGGGGCAAGCATAGAAGCAGATTAAAAAATATCTAAAGAGGGAACTTGAGCGTTGCTCAAGTTCCCTCTACAAAGAAAGGTTGGGATCTCTTTATGGATGTAAGAGAGAAACGATTGAGGGAAGAATTATCTGAAATTATGAACAGGGTTTATACAAAAGGATTAGCTTCTAGTGTAGGTGGAAATAGTAGTATTATTTGCAGAGAAGATTCATATGTTCTTATTACCCCTTCTGGATTAGATAAGATGAATGTATTGCCGGAAAGTATTGTAAAAGTTAATTTAGATGGAAAAGTATTAGATGGAGGGGTTCCTTCTAGTGAGCTTATCAATCATTTAGCTATTTATAAATCAAGAGAAGATATAAATGCTATAGTTCATGCCCATCCTCCTACTGCAGTAGGAATGGTTTCTGCTGGTTTTGTACCTAAACCTGTAACTCCTGAATATGTGGTTATGATTAAAAAATTATCAATAGTAGATTTTGCAGTACCAGGGGAAGAATCGATTAACAAATTAGTTAATGGATTAAAAGAAAGCGATATTGTTCTTTTAAAAAATCATGGAGTTTTTAGTGTGGGACAGAACCTTTTTGAAGCCTTTGCTAGGATTGAAGTATTAGAAGAAGCAGCAAAAATGGTTTTTGCAGGTAAACTATTTGGAGGTATGCATGAATTTAGTGAAGAAGAAATCAAAGAAATTATAGATAAATATGTGAGAAAAAAGGAGGGTGAAATGTATGAATAAGAAATTTCTTATATATGTAGCGTGTGGCTCTGCAGCTGCTTCTGCTAATTTGGTAAAAGACAGATTGTCAGATTTGCTTAAGAAGAGAGGAATTGATGCAGAACTGAAGACTATGAGGGTATCTGAAGTTCCAAATACAGTCAGAGTGAAAAGACCTGATTTAATAATTATTACGGCGGGCAGCTTTTCAAAAGGTGATTTGCCTGCAGACTTACCAGTTTTGAGTGGATTGCCTTTAATGACGATGATAGGTGTAGATAAATTCATGCAGGAGGTTGAACAAGCTTTACACAAGGTGGGTGACTAAATTGGATATTTTAGTAATCTCTGAAGAAGTAGAGGGTTCAAGAGAAGAGATTCTTTCTTATATTGCAGATGTTTTATTAAAAAAAAGTTTCGTAAAAGAAGGATATAAAGAATCTTTATTAGAAAGAGAAAATAAGTTTCCAACAGGTTTGTATGTTAATGAGACTTTTAAAGTGGCTATACCTCATACTGAAACAAATTTTGCTAATAGAAATATTTTAGTTATAGTTAAACCTCTTAATCCAGTATATTTTAAAAGAATGGATGATCCGACTACAGAAATAGAAGTAGATATTATTTTTGTTTTAGTAATAAAAGAGCCTGATAATTATCTAAAATTTTTAAGTAAATTGACAGAAAACTTAGCTAATGAAGAATTTATAAAGCTGGTAAAAGATAGAGATATAAGAGCTATTTCAGAATACATTAACAAATTCTTTGATTGAAAGTAATTAAATTTTTATAAAAAAGACCGGAGAGTGGTATTTTTGGGACGTTATTTTACTGTAGTTTTCTATTCACTTTGGTTCGAAGAAATGGGGAGAGAAGGAGTGGAGAGAGTTTTAAGAGATGATTTGAAGTACCGCTTTGTAAAAAACGAGCATAATGGTTCGTGGTGGGAGAAGGGGAATAAAATAGCAACTTTTATTGGACTAGTCAACTGGAATCTACTATATAGGAAAGTTTTTGTAGAAGAAGTTGACAGAAATAAAGTGAGGTTTATTTATCATTTCTCGTGGCTTACAAATGTAGGTGTTTTGATATCTGCTGCAAGAGGAGAACTTGGATATTTACAACAGGTTTTTAAAGTAGAGAAAATGGAAGTAGAAAGGTTGCGGTAAAGATAATAGCAGATATTCAATATTTGAATATCTGCTAAAATTTTAGAAGTGGAGGAGTTCTATAATGATTTTCATTGGAATTGATATTGGGACTCAAAGCATTAAAGCAATAGCCGTAACAGAAAAAGGTGACAAAGTGGCATTTGCTAGTGAAGAATTAAAAGACGTATATAGTCCTCGAGACGGATGGAAAGAGCAAAATCCTTTAGAATGGGAAAAAGGTTTAATGGATGTTCTAAAGAAAACTATTAAAGATATATCTTATAAAGGTTATTCCTTAAGTGAAATAGTTGCTATTTCTGTAGATGGTACCTCTGGTACTATTATCGCTATTGATGAATATAATCGGCCTTTATTGAATGCCATAATGTATAATGATTCTAGATCAATAAGAGAAGCGGAGTTTATAAACCAATTAGCAACAGATTTTGAAAAAAAATTAGGATATGTTTTTAATTCATCTTTTGCATTACCGAAAATTTTATGGGTAAAGAATAATTTACCTGAAATATATTCTAGAACCAAAAAATTTGTTCACCAAGCAGATTATATTGTAGGACTTTTAACAGGAATTTATGACATTACGGACCATTCTAATGCTTTGAAAACAGGCTTTGATCTATTAGAATACACATGGCCAGAATTTATTTTTAAAAGTTTACAAATTGACAAAGATAAATTACCACAAGTTGTAAGTCCTGGTACTAAAATTGGTACAATATCAAAAAAAATTTCTGAAGAAACAGGAATACCTCCCAATGTTATTGTAGTAGCAGGCATGACTGATGGGTGCGCGGGTCAAATAGCTTCTGGAACCGTAAAAGAAGGAGAGTGGAATTCTATTTTAGGTACTACCTTGGTGTTAAAAGGGATTACAGATAGGCTACTTATAGATCCTTTAGGAAGAATTTATTCTCATCTTCATCCAGAAGGTTTGTGGATGCCTGGTGGTGCGAGTAATACTGGAGGGGAATGCATAGAAGAAATTTTTTTGGGTGTTGATTATAACAAATGGAATAAAGAGGCAGAAAAATTTTTACCTAGTAATTTGATTATTTACCCTTTAGTGAGAAAAGGAGAAAGATTTCCATTTGTTAATCCAGATGCAAAGGGGTTTATTATGGGGAATTATGAGAATAAATATGAATTATATCTTGGGTATTTAGAAGGAGTGGGATTGACTGAGAAATTGTGCTATGAAGTTGTTCAACAATTAGGAGCGATAGTGGGTGATAAAATTTTTGTTACTGGTGGAGCGGTAAAAAGTAAATTATGGTTAAAGATAAGAGCAAGTATTTTGAATAAAAATCTAGTAATTCCTGAAATTAGCGAATCAGCTATGGGGAGTGCAATAACGGCAGCTTCCAAAACTTTTTATAATAATGTTTTTGAAGCTGCAAGTAATATGGTGAAATTAAAAGAAACAGTAGGACCAGAAAATACTTTGATAAAAGCTTACGAAGACAAATATGAGAAATTTATTCTTTTAATGAAACAAAATGGATATATCTAATCAAGGAGTGAGATAAAGTGAGTATTTTTAAGGCCTGTGACATTAGGGGAATTTATGGAAAAGAATTAGATGAATTACAAGCTTTTGAAATTGGTAGAGCTTTCGGAACATTTATTGATGGGAAAAACGCTGTGGTAGGTGGGGATGCAAGGATAAGTACGCCTTTACTTAAAGAAAAGGTAATAGAGGGTTTACTTTTAAGTGGGTGTGATGTAATTGATATAGGAATAGTACCTACTCCTACTTTTTACTTTGCAAAAACTTATTTGAATATATATGGAGGAGTAATGGTTACGGCTTCCCATAACCCTTCGGAGTATAATGGATTCAAAATAGCTTTTGGAGATTTGCCAGTTACAGAAGAAGATATTAAAAAAATAGAAAATTTGGTAAAAACTAAAAATTTTAAACAAGGGCGGGGTAAATTAATAGATAGATTTGTTTTAAACGAATATGAAAATTATATACAGAGTTTTTTTACTTCTATAAATAATAGCTTGAAAGTTGTAGTAGATGGTGGAAATGGAATTGCAGGCCCTACAGCAGTAAATCTTTTCAGAAAATTAAATTATGAAGTAGAAACGCTTTTTTGTGAACCTGATGGAACTTTTCCAAATAGAGAGCCTAATCCTGCTGTAGAGAAAAATTTAGAGCATTTAAAACGGAAAGTGGTTGAGGTTAATGCAAATTTTGGTGTTGCTTTTGATGGAGATGGTGACAGAGTGGCGTTTGTAGATGAAAATGGAAAAGTTATACCAAGCGAGAAAATAATTATAATCTTTGCTAAATACTTATTCAAAAAATATGGTCCAGGTAAGATTATTTATGATCATAAATGTTCTACTATTGTAGAAAAGGAAATAAGAAAATTAGGTGGAGAGGCAGTCAGAGAGAAATCAGGACATGCCTTTATAAAGCGAAGCTTTTTACAGCAAGATGCAGTAATGGCTGGTGAGATTAGTGGACATTATTTTTTCAAAGAATTAGGTGGGGACGATGGAATTTTTTCTGCATTATTAATGGGAGAGATAATTAATACTTTAGGGAAAAAATTATCTGAGTTAGCTAATGAAATACCAAATTATTACATTACTCCTGATATTAGAATAGCTTATCCATACGATAAAGAAAAATTATTTGAAATGGTAAAAAAGGAGTTTTCTGTGTATACTATTGATACTTTGGATGGAGTAAGAGTAATTTTCCCTAATGGTTGGGGATTAATAAGACTTTCAGTAACTGAACCAATAATTACTATGAGATTTGAAGGTGATACTCCTGAAGACTTAATAAAAATAAAAGAGTTGTTTAAAGAGAAGATTCCTACTCTTAAGGAATTAATTTAATTGACATAAAAGAATTACATTGGGGCGTTATTTTTTGTATTAAAGTTATTATAACAATTTATTTATACAAAAAAGGTGTACCAATTTTGAGGAAGTGATCAAGTTGAAAACCGTATTATTTTATGGACTCCAAAGTATAAAAATTGAAGAAAAAGAAATACCAAAAGCAGGATCAGGTGAGGTGGTAGTAAAGAATAAAGTGGCTTTACCCTGTGGGACAGACGTAAAAATGTATCTACGTGGACATCCTTTATGGAGTCCCCCTTTCTTTTTGGACATGAAGCGGCAGGAATTGTTGTACAAATAGGAGAAGGAGTGAAGAATTTTAAGGTGGGAGATAGAGTTGTGGCTCATAACTCTGCTCCTTGTAATAAATGTTATTATTGTAAACAAGGGCAGCATTCTATGTGTGAAAATATAATGTTTAATTTTGGAGCTTTCGCTGAATACTAAAAAATTCCAAAAGAGATTGTGGAACAAAATATGTTTAGAGTGCCAGACTTTATTTCTTTTAAAGATGCCGCTTTGTTAGAACCTTTATCTTGTGTAGTTTATGGAATTGATGAGATTGGAATTTCTTTAGGAGATATTGTAGTAGTTAATGGAGCAGGGCCTATTGGATTGATGTTTGTAAGGTTAGCATATTTTAGAGGAGCAAAAGTGATAGTTACTGATATATCTGAGGAGCGTCTCAATTTGGCGCATGAGTTGGGAGCAGCTTTTACTATTAATGTAGCAAAGGTTGAAGATCAGGTGAAAGCTGTTAAAGAATTGACAGAGGATAAAAGAGGAGTAGACGTAGCTATTGAAGCAGTGGGCCTCCCAGAAGTATGGGAAAAACTATTCGTATGGCTAGGAAAGGTGGAAGAGTTTTGTTATTTGGGGGGACAAAAAGTGGAAGTTTTATAACAATAGATACAGAGTTATTACATTATTCTCAACTCACAATTAAAGGTGTATTTCATACGACTCTGAAACATGTAAAAATAGCCTTTAAACTTATCAAAAATGGATTAATAACAGCAGATAAATTTGTTACTAACGAGTATAAAATTAGAAGAAATAGAAAAAGCGTTACTTGAACACAGAGAAGGAAAAGTAATAAAAAATTGCATAGTTTTTGATGATTAGTATTGTACAAAAAATTTACTACAAGTCAAAAATTTTATACTTTTGAGCAAATTTTAAATTTTCTAAATAAATGTTTGTTTTGGACTATAGTATAAACACTTATATCTCCTCCATGATAGATACAATGAAATATGGGAAGGGAATTTTACATTGTTTTTCAGCAGTTTTCGTGTATAATAATATTAAAGAAATAAGGCAAAATATAGTTAAAGGAGGAGAAAACATGGCAGAAAGAATCGAGCAGTTGGCTATAAATGCTATAAGAGTGCTGTCTATTGATGCCATTGAAAAGGCAAAATCAGGCCATCCCGGGATGCCAATGGGAGCAGCTCCTATGGCGTATGTACTTTGGACAGAGTTTATGAATCACAATCCTCTCAATTCTAAATGGTTCAATCGCGACAGGTTTGTCCTGTCAGCAGGACATGCTTCAATGCTTCTGTATGCGCTTTTGCACCTTTCAGGCTACAAAGTTTCCATGGAAGACATAAAGAATTTCCGCCAGTGGGGGTCAAAAACTCCTGGGCATCCGGAGTACGGCCTTACTGATGGAGTAGAGGCGACGACTGGACCTTTAGGGCAGGGCCTTGGGATGGCAGTAGGAATGGCAATGGCTGAACGCTTCCTTGCCAATAAGTATAACCGCGGTTCTTACAACATAATAGACCACTATACATATGTAATTGCAAGCGATGGAGACCTAATGGAAGGGATATCTCACGAAGCAGGTTCATTGGCAGGCCATTTAAAGCTTGGCAAACTGATTGTGCTTTACGATTCTAACGATGTAACCTTGGATGGAGACAGGCACTTATCCTTTACAGAAAGCGTTGCAGATAGGTTCAAAGCCTATGGATGGCAGGTTTTAAGAGTCGATGATGGCAATGACCTTGACGCTATAAGAAATGCTATAAGTGAAGCTAAGAAAAACACAGAACAGCCTACCTTAATTGAAGTAAAGACCGTCTTGGGTTACGGGGCTCCCAATAAAGCAGGCAAATCTGATGCACACGGGGCTCCACTAGGTGAAGAGGAGGCTCGTTTGGCAAAAGAATATTATAAATGGGAGTATGAACCTTTCTTCATTCCAGAAGAAATATACGAGCATTACAGGGCTAAAGTTCTTGAGAGAGGAAAAAAGGCAGAAGAAGAGTGGAATAAGCTATTTGAGGCTTATAAAAAAGAATATCCTGAATTAGCAAAAGAGTTAGAAGATGCCATAAATGGGAACCTTCCAGAAGGCTGGGACAAAGACATGCCTTCTTATGATAAAGGGGCTTATGCGACAAGAGATGTATCTGGAGAGATGATAAACGCTTTAGCGAAAAATATCCCCTACTTCATAGGTGGCAGTGCTGACCTTGCAAGTTCTAACAAGACAGCTATAAAAGGAGAACAGCCCTTTGGGCCTACCAGCAATTACACTGGAAGAAACATATGGTTTGGTGTAAGGGAATTTGGAATGGCTACGGCTTTGAATGGGATGGCACTCCATGGAGGACTTAAAATCTATGGCGGAACATTCCTAGTATTTAGCGACTATCTCCGCCCCGCTTTAAGGCTTTCAGCTTTAATGGGAGTACCTGTAACTTATGTATTTACACATGACTCAATCGCTGTGGGAGAAGACGGGCCTACTCACCAGCCAGTAGAGCATCTTGCTGTACTTCGCGCAATGCCAAACGTGTCAGTTATAAGGCCAGCAGATGGAAATGAGACAAGGGCTGCATGGAAACTGGCTGTACAGTCTAAAAATAAACCCATTGTTTTGATTCTGACAAGGCAGAAGCTCCCCATTCTTCCCACAACAAAAGAAAGAGCTGAAGAAGGCGTGGCAAAAGGTGCTTATATAGTATCAGACGGCGAAAAGGAAACACCGGATATCCTGCTTTTGGCTTCTGGTTCAGAAGTCTCTTTGGCAGTTGATGCGCAGAAGAAGCTGAAAGAAGAAGGAATAGATGCAAGAGTTATTAGCATGCCTTCATGGGATAGGTTTGAAGAACAAGATAAGGCTTATAAAGACTATATACTGCCTTTAAGTGTTAAAAAGAGATTGGCAATTGAAGCGGCATCTCCTCTTGGGTGGGATCGCTATGTAGGAGATGAGGGTAAAGTGCTCGGAGTGAGTACATTTGGTGCTTCTGCGCCAGGAGAGAAATTAATGGAGGAATATGGATTTACAGTAGATAGAGTAGTGAAAGAGGTAAAAGAACTCCTCAAAAAGTAGTTTCATAGATTTGATTTTTCAAACTGCTCCTCTCTATATGCAGGGGCAGTTTTATTTTCCTCTAAAATTTTTTTGCTTTCTATGGTATACTTTTTATTAAACATACACGAAAAAGGGGAGATTCTCCTTGACAAACAAAGAGAAGGTATTTAATTTGGTTAAAGAATTATCACAGGATATTAATATAAAAGAGAAAAAAGGAATTACTGCGCAGGAAATAGCCCAGAAATTAAATTTAAAGAGAAATGTGGCCAGCCATTTGTTGAACGAGCTATACAAAGAGGGCAAAGTGATAAAGATAAACACAAGACCTGTATATTTTTTGGATAAGGAAGTTTATGAGAAAAGGGCAAAAGAGTTTAAAGAAGCTTCAAAAGATTTGGGTGTTCCTGTAAAGAATTTTACAGAAGACCCTTTTACAAAGCTTATTGGATATAACGGCAGTCTTAAGGAGCAAGTAAAGTTGTGCAAATCAGCTGCTTCTTATCCACCTAATGGTCTTCCTATTCTGCTCATCGGCAATACAGGTGTAGGTAAGAGCTATATTGCCCAGCTCATTTACGAATATGCCAAATACATTGGCGTGATAGAAGAAAATGCTCCATATGTGATATTTAACTGCGCAGAATATGCCAATAATCCAGAGCTTTTATCAGCCAATCTTTTTGGCTATGTGAAAGGGGCATTTACAGGTGCTGATAAAGACAAACCCGGCCTTTTAGAAGAGGCTGATGGAGGTTATCTGTTCTTAGATGAAGTGCACAGGTTACCTCCTGAAGGGCAGGAAAAACTTTTCCTTTTTATGGACAAAGGCATATTCCGAAGGCTGGGAGAGACGAACAACTGGAGAACAGCGAAGGTGAGATTTATATTTGCTACTACTGAGGACCCTGAAAAGACTTTTACAAAAACTTTTTTAAGAAGGATTCCTTTGGTGGTCCACATACCTTCTTTTGATGAAAGGCCTTTGCACGAAAGATTGCAATTAATTTACAATTTTTACAAAAATGAGGCAAGAAATTTGGGGATGGATATTTTAATAAGTAAACAGGTTTTGAATGTGCTTTTAAAGACAAAGGTTTCAGGGAATATCGGTAAACTTATAAATGTCATAAAATATAGCTGTGCCCAGGCTTACAGCCATATTATCAAGAGCAAAACCAATATTTTAAGAATTCACCTTTATGACCTTCCTAAGGAAATGCAGACGGACCTTGATATAGTAAAAAGTAACTTCCACTTCAATGGAATGCTCATTTCTCACAATAAAAAGGATGAAGGTTTGTCCTGGGAAAAGGATGACAATAGAGAGATATACAGTGCTTTAAACAAAATGTTTGAACTTTTTAAGGAATATCAAAATAATGGCATTGCTTCTGAAGAGTTTAAGAAAAACGTGTTGGTTTATTTAAACGAACTGACGGATACTATAATTTTCAAGAATGACAGCAGCTATATAGATTCAATAGTCTTTAACGCTATCAAAAATGTTGTAGAAAATGTTCTCAATATAATGCAAAACATGTATGGAATTAAATATTATGGCAATTCTGTTCTTGTCCTGTCTCATTTTATCAATTACCTTTTGAGTGATGTGACTTATGAGAAGTATTCTGAGAGCATAGAGTCAGCTTTGGAGATATTGAAAAATATCTTCCCGAAAGAGTTTATAATAGCAAACAAAATGGCGGATCTGATAGAGGTAAACCTCGATATTAAACTCAACAAGATTGCTGTGGCATATTTTACACTTTATGTAAGAAGTTTAAACAAGACTGAGTCAGCAAATTTGATAAATTCCATAATAATCGCTCACGGGTATTCTACTGCCAGCAGCATTGCCAGCGTTGCTAACAGGCTTTTGGGACAGTTTGTCTTTGAAGCTTTTGACATGCCAATTGAGATGTCTACACAGGAGGTAATGGCAAGGGTTCAGGAGTATCTAAAAAATATTGATACCTCAAGAGGAGTCATCATTCTTGTTGATATGGGTTCTTTAGAAGAGATATACAAATCTTTAACTGACATTGTTGAAGGTGACATAGCGATTATAAACAATATTACAACACAGCTGGCTTTAGATGTTGGGAATAGAATACTTCAAAATCAGCCTCTGGAGCAGATTGTTACAGAGGCGATACAGAGGAACAGTAGCAGGTATAAATTTATAAAATCGCAGAAAAGCAAAGAGAATGCGATTCTGACTACATGTGTAACTGGTATTGGCACAGCCGTTAAGATAAAAGACCTTTTGAGAGAGTGTTTTGAAGAAGATGACATTGAAATTATTCCTTATGATTATACCAGATTAAAAGGAAATGGTATAAAAGATGAAATATTTAAAAATTATAATGTGAAGCTTATAATAGGCACAGCAGACCCTGGAATAAAAGAAGTGCCTTACCTTTCGTTAGAAGATTTGATTGCAGGACGAGGAGATGTGCTCTTAAGCAGGATATTGAAGGGGATTGTAGATGATGAAACAGTAGAGCAGGTAAATCAGAAAATAGTAAGGCTGTTTTCTTTGCAAAATGTGTTGCACCATTTGACTATACTAAATCCGGATAAAATAATAGTACAAGTGGAAAAAGCCATATCTGATTTGGAAAGGTTTATCGGAATTAGATTTTCTAATGATTTAAAAATAAGCTTATATATCCACGTAAGTGTTATGGTGGAAAGGTTGGTAATGAAAGAGCCTATAACTTCTTACAGTAATTTAGAAGAGTTTGAGCAGTGTCATAGACAGTTTATAAATTTCGTCAAATCTGCTTTTAGTGTCATAGAGGAAACTTACAAAGTGGAAATACCGACGACGGAGATTGGGTTTATATATGATTTGATAAAAGATAGAGTGCCCAATATGAAACTTTGAAGCATGCCGACACTTTTTGGCATGCTTTTTGCATTTATATTTTGATAGAATTTGGCATTTTGGATAAAATAATATGAGCACTTATTAAAATAAAAGAGGGTGTATATAGTGAAAGAAAAATTTGTCTTAATTATCACACATGGGGATTTTGGCAAGGGTTTGTTAAGTGGAGCAGAAGTGATAATTGGGAAACAAGAAAATGTTCATACAGTGGGACTTAATTTAGGGGATAATATTGAGGTTGTAAGAAAAGAAGTTGAAAAAATTATTAAAGAAAAACTGCAAGAAGATAAAGAAATAATAATTGTAGTGGATCTTTTCGGAGGTAGTCCATTTAACATTGCTCTTAGTATGATGAAGGAATATGATGTAAAAGTGATTACAGGGATTAATATGCCGATGTTAGTTGAATTACTTACTTCTATCAATGTATACGATACAACTGAATTACTTGAAAATATATCCAAAATAGGGAAGGATGGGATAAAAGTTATTGAAAAAAGTTCTCTTAAAATGTAGAGAAAGGGGTCATGATGATGTGGAAAATAGTTTTTGCTCGCATTGATGATAGACTGATCCATGGACAGGTAATGACAAGATGGATGAAAGGCTTTCCTGAGGCTTCTATAGTGATTATTGATGATGAGTTGGCTGTAGATGAGTTTATGAAAAACATATATACTATGGCTGCTCCTCCAGGAGTAAAAGTAAAAGTTTTCGGAGTAGATGCTGCTTTAAAAGAGTGGTCTCAAAAAACCAGTGTAGAAGAGAAAGTATTTTTACTTTTTAAGAATATTGATACATGTAAAAGAGTGATGGATGGAGGTCTTCCTATAACCACGTTGAATATAGGAGGGGTTGCGAAAACTCCTCAGAGAAAAGGAATATCTCAAAGTGTTAGTCTGAGTGAAGATGAAGTGAAAACATTGCTCGAGCTTAAAACAAAATATAATGTAGATGTATATTTACAAATGATACCTGATAGTGAAAAAATACATTTAACTACAGTGGTAGAAAAATATTTTCCGGAATTGAAATAAAGTTTCCGGTTTCTCTATGAAACCGGTACTATAAAATTTTTAAATTTTTTGAAAAGGGGTGAAAGTTTTATGGCAATCAGTGCTTTGCAGGCTGCATTGATAGCTGCATGGGTCGCAATCGTTGAGTCAAGAATCATAGGATATACGCTTTCAGGATTTTTGCGTTTTACCGCTGTAGGAACTGGACTAGTTGTAGGATTGATAATGGGGAATGTGCCTCAAGCAATGATTATAGCAGCAACTATTCAGTTGGTTTACATGGGTGTTATCGCTCCAGGAGGTACTACTCCTAGTGAGACAGTTGTAGCAACTGCTGTAGCAGTTCCAGTTGCTTTGGCTTCTGGAATGGCTCCTGAGCAATCTATAGCAGTAGCGGTTCCTGTAGGTCTTTTAGCATCATATTTAGTAAGTTTTAGATTCTTTATAAATTCTCTTATTACACACTGGGTTGATAGATTAGCAGAAGAACTAAATGACAGAGGAATCACATTTGCTTCTATCATTCTCCCTACTATTATTACGATATCACTGTTCTTCCCGTCTGTATTTGTGGCAGTGTATTATGGTGCTCCGTTGATAGATTCGTTTTTGAAGACTATACCAGCGAGCATATTACATGCTTTAACGGTTGTTGGAGGAAGTTTACCTGCTCTCGGTATTGCGCTTACTTTAGCAGTTATTGGGCGTAGAGACTTAATGGTATTCTATTTCTTAGCATATTTTGTCTCATTAATTTTGAAACCTTTAAATGTAAATGCTCTTGTATATGCTATCTTAGGTGGTATTGCAGCTTATCTATACGTTGCACTGTATTATAGAAGTACGTTTGAAGAAAATAATGCAAATAGTGAAAATGTTTCATCAAGTGAAGTGCCTCAATATGAAAAAGAAAGCTTACCTCAAAATGAGTTAAAGGTCACTGAAAAAGATTTAAAAATGACATGGTTTAGATGGTGGTTAACAGTAGAAGTACCTCACTCTTTTGAAAGACTTCAGGCTTTGTCTTTCCAGTGGGCTATAATGCCTGTGTTAAGGAAACTTTATGGGAAAAATCCAGAAGAACTGAAAGAAGCTTATAAGAGACATTTAGTATTTTTCAATACCCAGGGCACATGGGGTGGCGCTCCTATTTTAGGTATCACCCTTTCTTTAGAAGAACAAAGAGCTAGAGCTATTGCAAAAGGGGAAGAAGCACCTGATCCTAATATTATAAATGCGACAAAAGTTGGCTTAATGGGTCCATTGGCAGGTATAGGTGATTCAGTAGAATGGTCAACTATCATGTACTTGCTAATAGCAATAGCTCTTCCCTGGGCAAAATCAGGAAGTGCAATGGGAGCTTTGTTCCCCTTGATACTTTTCCCTGTAATAACTTATGCGTATGGTTATTATTTCTTAAGAATGGGTTACAGATTAGGAAGAGAGTCAGTAAGTGTATTGTTAGGTGGAGAAAAGATAAAAACACTCATTACAGGGTTGTCAACCTTGGGTCTTTTCATGATGGGTATTTTGACAAGCAATTACGTTTCTGTGTCAACTCCGCTTAAATGGACTATTTCAGGTAAAGTGTTTGAATTACAAGCTATACTGGACAAAATTTTACCTGGTATGCTGCCATTGCTGACTGTATTATTGGTATACTGGTACTTTACAAAGAAAGGGTTAAAGGTTTTGAAAGTACTAGGCTGGATGGTGGTTATATTCTTCGTTTTAGGTTGGATAGGGGTTCTATAAAAAATATTGATTCCACCCAAGAGGGTGGAATCAATATTTTGCATTATATTACATTTATTACATTTAAAATATAAAAGGAGGATAGGACAAATGAATGATGTGGGTTTAATAGGATTGGCGGTAATGGGACAAAATTTTGCCTTGAACATGGCAAGGAAAGGTTATAGAGTTTCGGTTTATAATAGGACCCCTGAGAGAACAAAGAAGTTTGTTGAGGAAAAAGTTAGAGACGAATCAATTTTTCCGTTTTATACTATAGAAGAGTTTGTGAAAAGTTTAAAAAAACCTAGAAAAATAATTCTGATGATAAAGGCTGGAAAGGCTGTAGATGACATGATTGCTGAAATTCTTCCATATCTGGAGCTAGGGGACCTTATAGTAGACAGTGGGAATTCGCATTTTGCTGATACTGCTAGAAGGCTAGAATATTTATCGCAAAAAAACATTTTGTTTCTCGGAATGGGTATTTCTGGAGGAGAGTACGGGGCTTTACATGGACCCTCATTAATGCCAGGTGGTACAAAAGAGGCTTATGACTTAATAAAAGATATTCTTTTAAAGGCTGCAGCAAAGACGGAAGATGGACCTTGCTGTACATATGTGGGAAAGGGTTCAGCAGGTCATTTTGTGAAAATGGTTCATAATGGTATTGAATATGCTATTATGCAGTTAATTGCTGAAGTATATGATTTTATGAAAAAAGTATTGAATATGACTAATGAACAAATAGGCGATGTCTTTGAAAAATGGAATAAGGGAGAACTTAATTCCTATTTAATGGAAATTTCTTATAAGATTATGAGATATAAAGACAAGGAGACAGGAGGATTTTTGATAGACTACATTTTGGATAAAGCAGAACAAAAGGGTACTGGGAAATGGACTGCTCAAACTTCTTTGGATTTAGGGGTTCCTACGCCAACATTGAATTTGGCGGTAGAAGCCAGAATTATTTCTCACTATAAAGAAGAGAGAAAGATTTTATCGAAATTATATTCGAAAGAAAAGAATATAATCTCTGTGAATAAAGAAGAAATGATAGAGCATTTAAAGAAAGCACTGCTTTTTGGAGTATTTATGTCTTTCTCTCAAGGCTTATGGCTAATTGACGAAGCATCCAAGCAATATAATTATGGAATAGACCTTAGCGAAATATTAAGAATTTGGAAAGGAGGCTGTATTATAAGGGCCGAAATTCTAGACTTTTTGAGGGATATCATTAGAGAAAATGAGGAAGATGCAAATCTTTTGCATAGTGATAAGGCTATAGACTTTATTAAAGATAAATTAAATTCTATCTACCAAGTTACAGAAATTGGTAAAAATTACAGAATACCTCTTATGACAATGAATTCTGCACTTGATTATTATTTTGCTTTAACAGAAGAGAATCTCCCAGCAAACATTATTCAAGCTCAACGGGACTTTTTTGGAGCTCATACTTACGAAAGAATTGACAGAGAAGGGATATTTCATACAGAGTGGGAAAGATAAAATAGAGGTAAATTACTTAAAGCCATGGAGAAGTTACTCCGTGGCTTTATAACTGAAAGGAGTACTATCTCAAGGAAAGTAGAATGATTGACTCTATGACAGTAATTTGTTATAATTTAAACGTCGAATCTTTTTGCTTTAAACATTTTATCAGTAAAAACCGATAAAGGCCTTAATAGGCCTTTTCTCCATAGGAAGATGATTTTTTATGACAAAAATAAAACTGACACCTACGCAAGTACTTGCTTTAGGATTTGCGACTATTATATTGATTGGGACTTTATTACTAATGCTACCTGTGGCAACTAAAAGTGGAGAAGGTGCAGATTTTATAACTGCACTATTTACAGCCACATCAGCCACGTGTGTTACTGGCCTTGTAGTTGTTGACACAAAAACATATTGGTCTACTTTTGGGCAAATAGTGATAATATTGCTGATACAAGTTGGCGGTTTAGGTATTATGACCATGTCAACGCTTTTTGCGTTGATCCTTGGGAGGAGAATTACATTTAAAGAGAGATTGGTGATGCAAGAAGCTTTCAATACAAATAGTCTTGGAGGCATTGTGAGATTTGCCAAGTATATACTAATGGTTTCTTTTTTATTTGAAAGCATTGGCGCAATTATATTGACTTTGAGATTTTTACCTCAGATGGGATTAAAAAAAGCAATGTATTACGGCTTTTTCCATTCTATTTCTGCATTTAATAATGCTGGCTTTGATCTTATGGGGAATTTTAGGAGTCTAACGGGTTATGTATCTGACTGGGTGGTAAACCTGGTCATAATGGGCTTAATAATATTTGGTGGATTAGGATTTTATGTTTTGCTTGACATATGTGAACATAGACATTTTAGCAAACTTACATTGCATTCAAAAGTTGTTATAACTATTACATTGTTTTTGATTGCTGGTGGAGCACTGCTTATATTTTTATTTGAATACAATAATCCAAAAACATTAAAGCCATTGGACTTTCCTACAAAGATACTTGCATCATTATTTCAAGCTGTGACACCTAGGACAGCTGGTTTTAATACGCTATCGCTTTCTGACATGACCATAGCGTCTAAATTTTTGACAATAATACTCATGTTTATTGGTGCTTCTCCAGCTGGAACAGGGGGAGGTATCAAGACAACTACTTTTGGAGTTATACTATATACTGTGTTATCAGTTATAAAAGGTGAAGAAGAGACAGTACTTTATAAGCGCACTATTAGCAGAAACATAGTCTATAAAGCTGTAGCTATATCCTTTATAAGCATTTTTATTATTTTCTCTGTGACTATGGTTTTATCTATTACTGAAACATCTGACTTTTTGACCTTGTTATACGAGACAACCTCAGCTTTTGGAACTGTAGGACTATCACTAGGACTTACACCTCAATTGACTACAGTTGGCAGAATTATTATAATATTTACAATGTATACTGGCAGAGTTGGTCCTTTAACATTGGCGTTAGCATTGGCACAAAGGCAGAAGAAACCTAAACCTATTATGAAGTATGTGGAAGAAAAAATTATGG
>Ga0224486_100016_pt1 | contig 104364 bp, 115 predicted proteins | sample TexhydDE_CT_test_FD_172013 | JGI IMG/M metagenome (GOLD analysis project Ga0224486, IMG submission 172013) | Fracking water microbial communities from deep shales in Oklahoma, United States - hydraulically fractured wells DE_CT_test ... | reverse complement strand
TGAGGATGAACCTTAGCCGGTCTTTTTGGCGCAAAAACAGGAAGAGTATACTGGAAATATTTAACATAGAAAATTAAGGCAAAATGTTATTATATGGTATTGTTAAAAAATTTACTCCTCATGGCTGCAAAGGCTGCTAATGGCTTGACTTTCGTGTATTGGATAATATATAATTTGAAATTGATGGGGTTGTGGAAGTTTATTTATAGGGTGTGGTTTGGGGGAGATAGGGGTGAAAGCTGAGGCTGCAGCAAACGAATACAGCCGTTTCCAGTTGATGCTGGATGAAGAAATAGTAGAGGATGCAAAAAAAGGCGATGCAGAAGCGTTGGAGTACTTGATATACAAATATAAAAACTTTGTAAAGGCAAAAGCCAGGTCATATTTTTTAATAGGCGCTGATCGTGAAGATATCGTTCAGGAAGGAATGATTGGGCTTTATAAAGCCATTAGGGATTACAGGCAGGACAAGCTCTCATCTTTTCGTGCTTTTGCTGAGCTGTGCGTAACTAGACAGATCATCACTGCCATCAAAACTGCTACCAGGCAGAAGCATATTCCGTTGAATTCTTATATATCCCTCAATAAGCCCATTTACGATGAAGAGTCTGATCGTACGTTGGTGGATGTCATTTCGGGAGCAAAGGTTTCCGACCCTGAAGAACTGATAATAAGCCGTGAAGAGTTTATGAACATTGAGAACAAGATCAATGAGCTTTTAAGCGATTTGGAACAGGAGGTTCTCATATCCTATCTGCAGGGCAAGTCGTATCAAGAAATAGCGGTTGATTTGGACAGGCATGTTAAATCCATAGACAATGCCTTACAGCGGGTCAAGAGAAAACTTGAGCGCTACCTTGAAGAACGCCACCATGAGGAAGGGGAATAAAAAAATTCTAAAAAGATGTTGACAAATGAACTGTGTCAAGTTACAATATATGTTGCTGTAGGTTGTGTTTGAAAAATGCGGGTGTAGTTCAATGGTAGAACTCCAGCTTCCCAAGCTGGCGGCGTGGGTTCGATTCCCATCACCCGCTCCAATTAAGTTTCTATTTTGTGCCCATGTAGCTCAGTTGGTAGAGCACCGCCATGGTAAGGCGAAGGTCACCGGTTCAAGTCCGGTCATGGGCTCCATTTATTAATAATCGGAGAAATGTTGCAAGGAAGGGCAGCGGCGAGATGGTTGTTGCAGTAAAAAAGAATACGGTATAATTTTTTATTTTTGCTTTTGGCAAGTTTTGTGCTGAAAATTGGACAAAAACTCTAAATGCAAATGCAGTTAAACAAGAGGAGGAGGAAAGAAGAGATGGCAAAGGCGAAGTTTGAGAGGACGAAACCGCACGTAAACATAGGTACGATAGGGCACGTAGACCACGGGAAGACTACGCTGACGGCGGCGATAACGATGGTGCTGGCCAAGTACGGGAAGGCACAGGCCATGAAGTACGAAGATATTGACAAGGCGCCCGAGGAGAAGGAGAGGGGAATAACCATCAACACAGCGCACGTGGAGTACGAGACCGATAAGAGGCACTATGCACACGTAGACTGTCCTGGTCACGCTGACTATGTAAAGAACATGATAACCGGGGCAGCGCAGATGGACGGAGCGATACTGGTAGTATCTGCAGCGGACGGGCCGATGCCGCAGACTCGGGAGCACATACTGCTGGCCAGGCAGGTAGGGGTGCCATACATTGTAGTATTTTTGAACAAGGTGGACATGGTAGACGACGAGGAGTTGCTTGAGCTGGTAGAGATGGAAGTAAGGGAGCTACTCAATGAGTATGAGTTTCCGGGAGACGAGGTACCTGTTATAAGGGGATCTGCGTTGAAGGCGCTGGAGGTAGCGCAGAGCGGCGGGGATGTAGAGAACGATCCGTGGTGCAAGGCAATATTTGAGCTGATGAATGCGGTAGATGAGTATATACCGACGCCGCAGAGGGATGTTGACAAGCCGTTCTTGATGCCGATAGAGGACGTATTTTCGATAACAGGACGTGGTACGGTAGCGACGGGTAGAGTAGAGAGAGGAAGGCTGAAGGTATCTGATACTGTGGAGATAGTAGGATTTGCAGACAAGCCGAAGGCGACGGTAGTGACAGGGGTAGAGATGTTCAGGAAGGTACTTGACGAGGCAGTAGCAGGAGACAACATAGGAGCGTTGCTGAGGGGTGTGCAGAAGGACGAGGTAGAGAGGGGCCAGGTATTGGCACAGCCTGGGAGCATCAAGCCGCACACGGAGTTTTATGCGCAGGTATACGTGTTGACGAAGGAAGAGGGAGGAAGGCACACGCCGTTTTTCAGCGGGTATAGGCCGCAGTTTTACTTTAGGACGACTGACGTGACTGGCGTGATAGAGCTGCCGGAGGGAGTAGAGATGGTGATGCCAGGGGACAACGTGAACATGAAGGTGAAGCTCATTACGCCCATAGCGATAGAGGAAGGTTTGAGGTTTGCTATAAGAGAAGGTGGCAGGACGGTAGGCGCCGGTGCTGTAACCAAAATCATCGAGTGATCTTAAAGTTTTAATAGCATGGTTGATAAAAGCGCAGGTAGTTGCCTGCGCTTTTATTGTGAATTATCAGGGAAAACTTCGTTTTGGGCCGGAAAATCTTGAAAGCTCATTGACAAGGGTCAAGTTTATATGGTAAATTAAAATAGTATTGATTTACAAAGAAGAAGTAGACAGCTGAATATAAACTGAAGTGAGGTGTAGGGGATGCGAGTAAATATCACGCTGGCTTGTTCGGAATGTAAGCAGCGGAACTATAATACTACCAAGAATAAGAAAAATGACCCCGATAGGTTGGAACTGAGAAAATACTGCAAGTATTGCAAAAAGCATACCATTCATAGAGAGACTAGATGAAGTGTAGAGCGATAAGAAAAGAGTTAAGGGTGTGAAGATGATGGCGAAAATTGCCCAGGGTAAAGCCGAGACAAAGGCGTCTGGTAAAAGGAAGAGAGTAGTGAAATATTTCCGGGATGTCATTTCAGAGGTAAAAAAAGTATCTTGGCCCGACCGTAAGGAGTTGGTGAATGCTACTATTGCAGCCATAGTCTTTATTGTGATCTTTGCAATAGTTGTAGGGATAGTGGACCTGATTTTAGGCCAGCTCCTTAAATTGATTACGTGATGTAAGGGAGGGGGGCCAAATTAAAAGGGAGGCCCTTGGTTTATGAGCGAAAAAGAGCAAGCAAAGTGGTATGTGGTTCATACTTATTCGGGGTATGAGAACAAAGTAAAGGCTAATATTGAGAAGATGGTGGAAAGCCGCGGAATGCAGGATTTGATACTGGAAGTGAGAGTTCCCACCGAAGAGCAGATCGAATTCAAAAATGGTAAAAAGAAAGTGGTTAGCAAGAAGATATTTCCGGGGTACGTATTGGTAAAAATGATTATGACCGATGAATCCTGGCATCTTGTTCGCAACACCAGAGGTGTAACGGGGTTCGTGGGTCCTGGTTCCAAACCCATACCCCTTACTCCTGAAGAGGTACGCATGATGGGGGTAGAGGATGTGCCCATCAAGCTGGATGTGGAAGTGGGCGATAACGTTCGCGTTACATCAGGGCCGCTGGAGAATTTCATTGGGGTGGTCGAAGAGATTTATCCCGATAAGCAAAAGGTAAGAGTTTTAGTCTCAATGTTTGGCAGGGAAACCCCCATAGAATTGCGATACAATCAGATACAGAAGATTTAAGGAGGTGTAAGAGATGGCCAAGAAAGTGGTAGCTGTGGTGAAACTGCAAATTCCTGCCGGGAAAGCCACTCCTGCTCCGCCAGTAGGACCAGCGTTGGGACAGCATGGCGTTAACATAATGGCGTTTTGCAAGGAGTTCAACGAGAGAACTGCCAAGCAGGCAGGGTTGATCATCCCGGTTGTTATCACTGTATATCAGGATCGCTCGTTTACCTTTATTACCAAGACGCCGCCTGCAGCCGTTCTATTGAAGAGGGCTGCTGGGATTGAAAAGGGTTCTGCTGCTCCTAACCGCGAAAAGGTGGGCAGAGTGACAAAGCAGCAGATCAGGGAAATTGCTGAGCTTAAAATGCCCGACCTGAATACATCGAGCATTGAGGCCGCGATGAGCATGATTGCAGGCACTGCCCGCAGTATGGGTATAATTGTAGAAGATTAATAAAAATTGTGGGAGGAAATTTTTCCGCCTAACACCACAAGGAGGTTGAGTCATGAAGAGAGGTAAGAGGTATCAGGAGCTTTTGAAGCTGGTGGACCGTACCAAGCTGTACGATCCTGAAGAAGCGGTAAAGCTTGTAAAGCAGACCGCCAATGCAAAGTTTGACGAAACCGTCGAAGTTGCGGTGAGATTAGGTGTTGATCCTCGACATGCTGATCAGCAGGTGCGTGGCACAGTGGTGCTACCCCATGGCACTGGTAAAACTGTTAAAGTGCTGGTATTTGCCAAAGGTGACAAGGCAAAAGAGGCTGAAGAAGCAGGTGCCGATTATGTAGGTGCAGAAGAGCTGGTGGCGCGCATTCAGAACGAGGGCTGGCTGGACTTTGACGTGTGCGTCGCTACCCCAGATATGATGGCTATGGTGGGTAGATTAGGACGAATTTTGGGTCCCCGAGGTTTGATGCCCAATCCCAAGGCCGGTACGGTAACCATGGAAGTGGGCAAGGCTGTGCGAGATATCAAAGCGGGTAAGGTAGAATATCGTGTGGATAAGGCAGGTATTGTTCATGTAGCCATTGGGAAGGCATCTTTTGATGAAAACAAGCTGCTTGAGAATTTGCGGGCTTTGATAGAAGCCGTCGTTAGGGCTAAACCCGCAGCTGCCAAGGGGACTTATCTGAAAAGCATTGTGCTGTCCAGCACTATGGGACCGGGGATTAAGGTAAACCCGGCGAAGTTCTAGCGATTTAAAAAATCAAAAAATATTTTAAGGCTTACCGCAGACAGTAGGTGCCTTTGAGCTTAAATGTGTTTACACAGCCTACCGAGGTAAGGTAAAGGGACGGGTATATACTGCCCTCTTACTGCCTTGCGGTAAGGGGGCTTTTTAATTTTTGCTTACCGCCGCTTTGAAGGAGGTGATAGAGGGGATGCCGGTCCGCGAAGAAAAAGTTCAAATTGTGTCCGAGATCAAAGAAAGGTTATCAAATTCAAGCAGCGCCATCCTGGTGGATTATAAAGGCCTGACGGTTGAGGAGGTCAATCAGCTCCGCAAGAAATTCCGTGAAGCGGGGGTAATCTACAAGGTATACAAGAATACCTTGATAGAGATTGCAGCGCGTGAGTTAGGGTTGGAAGGTTTGATCCCCCATCTGGAGGGTCCTACAGCCATAGCCTTTGGCGTGAAGGATCCAGTGGCTCCGGCCAAAATCCTATTGGATACCATGAAAGAGCTCAATAAGATGGAATTCAAGGTCGGAGTGGTCGACGGGAAGATAATCGATGTGGACGGTATCAAGGCGTTGGCCAAGCTTCCGTCCAGGGAAGAGCTTATTGCCAAAATGCTTGGCAGCTTGAATGCTCCCATTGCCAATCTGGTGGGAGTGCTCAGTGGCCCAATCCGGGCGCTGGTATATGCTTTAAACGCCATCAAAGCGCAAAAGGAAGCTTAAACAAAAAAGTACAATTGCCTGAATCAAAAAACAAATCAAAAAATTTGTAACGGGAGGTAGTTTAGAATGGATAAGAATCAACTGATAGAAGCTATTAAAAATATGACTGTTTTGGAATTGGCAGAGCTGGTAAAAGCTTTGGAGGAAGAGTTTGGAGTTAGCGCAGCTGCTCCAGTAGCTGTTGCTCCGGTTGCTGGTGCACCCGGTGCCGCCGCTGCTCCAGCTGAAGAGGAGAAGACAGAGTTTGATGTCATCCTTGCTGATGTTGGGCCAGAAAAGATCAAGGTTATTAAGGTTGTACGCGAGCTGACTGGTTTGGGCTTGAAAGAGGCCAAAGATTTGGTAGAGAGCGCACCCAAGCCGGTTAAGGAAGGCGTCAGCAAACAAGAAGCTGAGGCTGCCAAAGCCAAACTCGAAGAAGTCGGTGCCAAAGTCGAGATTAAATAACAGAGCAGCATAATGAAAGAATGAAAAGGGACTCTAAAACGAGTCCCTTTTTTATTGAAATTTTAAATTTCTCCCGTTGACATCTACACAGAATTATGATAATATTAAAAATTGCATTAGTAGGTAGGGAGGTCATAACTCGCTTACATTTTTTCTTCTGTGTTTATATTTTACACCGAATAGGGTATAAATTTCAAGGGAATAATTTATAATAAGGCTACTGCAGGTTCGCGGTTGTGTTAAAAACCAGAGGGGGACCTTTTTGTCATTTTTTATTTTTGACTTTTCCGTCGTTTAAAAGGGCCATATTGCTATGAGGGGGCACGTTTGTCAACGTTTAATAAATTTAAGGGGTGAAAAATTTATGGTGCATCCAGTTCAGGTAGGAAACAGGACAAGGATGAGCTATTCTCGAATTGATGAGGTACTGGATATCCCAAATCTCATTGAGGTTCAAAAGAATTCATATCAGTGGTTTTTAAAAGAAGGTTTAAAAGAGGTATTTGAGGAAGTTTCGCCCATCACCGATTATACGGGGAATCTGGTATTGGAGTTTGTAGATTACAGGCTGGAGAACAATCCGAAGTATTCGGTGCAGGAGTGCAAGGACAGGGACATGAATTACGCGGCTCCCCTGAAGGTCCGCGTTCGCCTCATCAACAAGGAGACCGGTGAGGTCAAGGAGCAGGAAGTTTTTATGGGAGACTTCCCTCTGATGACCGAGCGGGGTACATTTATAATTAACGGAGCCGAGCGCGTGGTCGTCAGCCAGCTGGTGCGTTCGCCGGGGGTTTACTACTCTGAGCAGACTGACAAAAGCGGCAAAAAGATGTATTCTGCAACCATTATACCCAATCGCGGTGCATGGTTGGAGTATGAGACCGATTCCAGCGATGTGATATACGTGCGCATTGATCGTACCCGCAAATTGCCAGTAACAATCCTTTTGCGAGCGCTGGGATATGGAACTGACAGTCAGCTTAAAGAAGCGCTTGGCGAAGACGAACGGCTGCTCAACACTTTAGAAAAGGATAGCACCAAGACTGAAGAAGAGGCTTTAATTGAGATCTATAAGCGCTTGAGACCAGGTGAGCCGCCTACCGTCGAGAGCGCAAAGCAGCTTTTGACTTCGCTGTTTTTTGATCCTAAAAGGTATGACCTGGCGCGTGTGGGGCGCTATAAGGTCAATAAGAAGCTGGCATTGAGTGCTAGGTTGAATGGGCGTGTATGTGCACGGGATGTCGTGGATCCTTCAACAGGAGAGATATTGGCTGAAGAGGGAGAAAAGATTACGCGCGAGAAGGCCGAGATGATACAAAATGCCGGAGTCAATCAGGTAGAGGTATTGTTGGATGATGAAAAGGTTGTCAAGATAGTTGGCAACCATTTCGTGGATGCAAAGCATTATTTGAGCTTTGACCCGCAGGAGGTTGGTATCAACGAAAAGGTACATTATCCTGTTTTGAAGGAGATTCTCGACCAGAATTTGAGCGAGCGTGAACTGAAAGAGGCTTTGAGGGCAAACCTTAACAGGCTTATCCCTAAGTACATCATAGCAGATGATATTGTGGCCTCTGTGAATTATATTATTCATCTATTCAATGGCATAGGACACATTGATGATATCGATCATCTGGGCAACAGGCGTGTGCGGGCCGTAGGCGAACTGCTACAGAACCAGTTCAGGATTGGGCTGTCGCGCATGGAGAGAGTGATTAAGGAGAGAATGACCATACAGGATGTAGAGACGGTAACGCCTCAGGCTCTCATAAATATTCGTCCTGTGGTGGCTGCAATCAAAGAGTTTTTCGGCAGCAGCCAGCTCTCTCAGTTTATGGATCAGACCAACCCGTTAGCTGAACTGACCCATAAGCGAAGGGTAAGCGCTCTGGGGCCTGGAGGTTTGAGCCGAGAGCGTGCAGGCTTCGAAGTAAGAGACGTACACCACTCCCACTATGGTCGAATCTGTCCTATAGAGACCCCAGAAGGACCCAATATTGGTTTGATAAACTCTCTCAGCGTTTATGCCCGTATCAATGAGTATGGTTTCATTGAATCTCCGTACAGGAAAGTGGATCAGAAAAACAAGAGGGTAACTGATGAGATAGTCTACCTTACTGCCGATGAAGAGGACGAGTACGTGATTGCCCAGGCCAACGAGAGATTGGACGAAAATGGATATTTTGCAAACGAGCGCGTCATGGCCAGGTTCAGAGACCAGATATACGAGGTGCCTAGGGAACAGGTGGAATTGATGGACGTTTCGCCCAAACAGGTCGTGTCTGTAGCGGCATCGCTGATTCCGTTCCTGGAAAACGATGACGCCAATCGCGCTTTGATGGGTTCAAACATGCAGCGCCAAGCAGTTCCCCTCATACGCACCGAGGCACCTATAATCGGAACGGGTATGGAGTACAGGGCAGCAAAAGATTCCGGAGTAGTAGTGGTAGCGAAAGAGTCCGGAGTGGTTAAAAAGGTTTCGGCTGATCGAATTGTAATTAAAGAGGACGGCGGCAAGGAACAAGTGTATGAGCTTATAAAGTTTGCTCGCTCCAATCAGGGTACTTGCATAAATCAGCGCCCGATTGTAGAGGTGGGACAACGGGTTGAAAAGGGGCAAGTCATAGCAGATGGGCCTTCCACTGATCATGGCGAACTGGCTCTGGGGAAAAACGTTCTGGTCGGTTTTATGCCATGGGAAGGTTATAACTACGAGGATGCTATCCTGATCAGCGAAAAGCTGGTAAAAGAGGATGTGTATACCTCTATCCATATAGAAGAGTACGAAGTTGAGGCTCGTGATACCAAGCTGGGGCCCGAGGAGATAACCAGGGAGATTCCCAATGTGGGTGAGGACGCTCTCAAGGACCTGGATGAAAGAGGCATCATAAGGGTAGGTGCCGAGGTGCGGGCCGGAGACATCCTGGTTGGGAAGGTCACTCCCAAAGGCGAGACCGAGCTGACGGCTGAAGAAAGGCTGTTGAGGGCCATATTTGGCGAGAAGGCCCGTGAGGTCAGAGACACCTCGCTGAGGGTTCCCCATGGCGAGGGTGGAATCGTGGTGGATGTGAAGGTGTTTAGCCGTGAAAACGGTGATGAGCTGGCGCCAGGCGTCAATCAAATGGTAAGGGTGTATGTGGCGCAGAAGCGTAAGATATCTGTGGGCGATAAGATGGCCGGGCGCCACGGGAACAAGGGCGTCATATCCAGGATATTGCCCGAGGAGGACATGCCTTTCCTGCCGGATGGTACTCCTCTGGAGATAGTTCTCAATCCTTTGGGCGTTCCATCCCGTATGAACATTGGGCAGGTACTGGAGACGCATCTGGGTCTGGCGGCCAAAGCCCTTGGCTGGCATGTGGCTACGCCGGTTTTCGATGGCGCCAACGAGGAGGATATAATGGACGCCCTTGAGAAAGCCGGTTTCAGCAGAGATGGGAAGGTTACCCTTTACGATGGCCGTACTGGTGAGCCCTTTGAGAACCGCGTTACGGTAGGGTACATGTACATGATGAAGCTAGTTCACCTGGTTGATGATAAGATCCATGCTCGCTCCACTGGGCCTTATTCACTGGTTACTCAGCAGCCTCTGGGAGGTAAGGCGCAGTTTGGCGGTCAGAGGTTTGGCGAGATGGAAGTTTGGGCTCTGGAGGCTTATGGTGCTGCCCATACCCTGCAGGAGATGTTGACGGTAAAATCCGACGATGTGGTAGGACGCGTCAAGACATATGAGGCTATCGTAAAAGGTGAAAATATCCCAGAACCAGGCGTTCCCGAGTCGTTCAAGGTGCTTATTAAAGAGCTGCAGAGCTTGGGCCTTGACGTGAAGGTACTGTCAGAAGAAAAAGAAGAGATAGCTATCAAAGAGACTGTCGATGATGACATAGAAGAACTGGGCGTAAATATAGAAGGGCGAGAGAAGGATGAGGTTGTGGAAGAGCCGGTAGAAGAAAAAGATGAAGAGAAGGATTTTGAAGATGAGGAACTGGATAACTTTAATTTGGACGACATCGTGGACATACCTGGTTTGGAGGACCTGGACGATTTGGACACCTTGAAGGATATGGACGATGAAGAGCAAGACTATTAAAGAAGGGAGCGGAAGCTTCGGTGGAACTCAATAACTTTGATTCTATACAAATCGGATTGGCTTCCCCTGATAAAATTCGCGAGTGGTCTCGGGGCGAGGTTAAAAAGCCCGAGACCATAAACTACAGGACTTTAAAGCCTGAAAAGGATGGGCTGTTTTGTGAAAGGATTTTCGGGCCTACAAAGGACTGGGAGTGCCATTGTGGAAAGTACAAGAGGGTTCGCTACAAAGGAATCATATGCGATCGTTGTGGCGTAGAAGTTACTAAAGCCAAGGTTCGCCGCGAGCGCATGGGACATATTGAGCTGGCCGCCCCGGTATCTCACATATGGTACTTTAAGGGCGTCCCCAGCCGTATGGGCTTGCTGCTTGATATGTCTCCCCGAGCTCTGGAAAAAGTGCTGTATTTTGCTGCTTATGTGGTAATAGACCCGGGTGATACGCCTCTGGTCAAAAAGCAGCTTTTGACCGAAAGGGAGTATCGGGAGTACCAGGAGACATACGGCAACAGGTTCCGGGCCGGGATGGGCGCAGAGGCCATAAAGGAGCTGCTTCAGGAGATTGACCTGGATGCGCTGTCCAAAGAGCTGCGAGAGGAGCTAAAGACGGCTACGGGTCAAAAGCGCATACGCATTATCAAGCGACTGGAAGTGGTGGAAGCTTTCAGGAAGTCGGGCAACAGGCCAGAATGGATGATATTGGACGTAATTCCGGTTATTCCGCCCGACCTTCGTCCCATGGTGCAGCTGGATGGTGGCCGTTTTGCCACCTCGGACCTCAATGACCTTTACAGGCGGGTGATTAACCGCAACAACCGCCTCAAGAGGTTGCTGGAACTGGGAGCTCCTGATATCATCGTGAGAAATGAAAAACGAATGCTGCAGGAAGCGGTGGATGCCCTTATAGATAACGGGAGGAGAGGTCGTCCGGTTACAGGACCGGGCAACAGGCCGCTTAAGTCCTTGAGCGATTTACTTAAAGGTAAACAGGGGCGATTTCGTCAAAACCTGCTCGGAAAGCGCGTGGACTATTCGGGACGTTCTGTAATCGTGGTGGGGCCTGAGCTTAAGATGTATCAGTGCGGGCTTCCAAAGGAGATGGCGCTGGAGCTGTTTAAGCCCTTTGTCATGAAGAGGCTGGTTGAAAAAGGGCTGGCCCACAACATAAAGAGCGCAAAGCGCATGGTGGAGCGTGTAAGGCCTGAAGTATGGGATGTGCTGGAGGAGGTCATAAAGGAGCATCCTGTGCTTTTGAACCGTGCACCTACACTGCACCGTCTGGGAATTCAGGCCTTTGAGCCCGTTTTAGTGGAGGGGCGCGCCATAAAGATTCACCCGCTGGTGTGTACGGCATACAATGCTGATTTTGACGGTGACCAAATGGCGGTGCACGTTCCGCTGTCGGTAGAAGCTCAAGCTGAAGCACGCTTTTTGATGTTATCCATCCATAACATGCTAAAGCCTTCGGATGGCCGGCCTGTGGTATGCCCCACTCAGGATATGGTTATAGGGTGTTATTATCTCACCATTGAGCGTGAAGGCGAGAAAGGCGAAGGAAGGGTGTTCACAGGGCCCGACGAGGTGATAATGGCATATCAGACGGGTCAGGTGGGGCTGCATGCCCGCGTTAAGATGAGGGTTACAAAGGAGATAAATGGGGAAAAGGTATCTAAACTGATAGATGTGACGCCGGGCAGGGTTATATTCAACGAGGCCATTCCGCAGGATTTGGGATTCAAGGACAGAAATAATCCGGATGAGGCCTTTGACCTGGAAATCAATACTTTGGTAGATAAAAAGATGCTGGAAAAAATAGTTGACAGGTGTTACCGCAAATACGGCAATACCGAAACCGCCATTGTATTGGATAAGATAAAGGCGCTGGGTTTCCACTATGCTACAAAAGGCGCCATTACAATAGGAGTATCCGATATCGTGGTGCCCGAGGAGAAGCAAGAGCTGCTCAGGCAAGCTGACGAAGAGGTTGCACGGGTTGAGAGGCAGTATCGCCGTGGCCTTATCTCGGATGAAGAGAGGTACAACAGGATCATATCCATATGGAATGAAACCACCGATAAGGTCACTCAAGCCCTTTTGGCTGCCCTAGACCCGTTTAACCACGTGTATATGATGGCCAACTCTGGTGCTCGCGGTAGCATTAACCAGATCAGGCAGCTTGCCGGAATGCGCGGCCTTATGGCCAACCCGGCTGGCGTGATCATAGAGGTGCCCATACGTTCTAACTTCCGCGAGGGCTTGACTGTACTGGAATTCTTCATATCCACCCATGGCGCCAGAAAGGGATTAGCTGATACCGCGCTGCGTACCGCTGACTCGGGTTACCTTACCAGGCGTTTGGTTGACGTCAGCCAGGACGTCATCGTACGGGAAGAGGACTGCTTTGCGAGACTGGGAGAAGAGGTAAAGGGCTTTGAGGTGTCGGAGATAAGGGAAGGCAATGAGGTCATCGAGCCGCTCATCGACAGGATTTTGGGGCGCTATGCCGCAGAAGACGTCATAGACCCCAATACTGGAGAGGTCATAGTATACACCAATGAGCTCATAGACCACGAAAAGGCTGAGCGGATTGTAAAGGCCGGCATTCAAAAGGTGTGCATACGCAGCGTGTTTACCTGCCGTACCGAGTATGGCGTATGCGCTAAATGTTACGGCATAGATCTGGCTACCGGTCATCCCGTCAACGTAGGGGAAGCTGTTGGCATCATTGCCGCCCAGTCCATAGGAGAGCCGGGTACGCAGCTGACCATGAGAACCTTCCACACCGGTGGCGTTGCCGGCGAGGATATCACCCAGGGTCTGCCGCGCGTTGAGGAGCTGTTTGAAGCGCGTAAGCCCAAAGGATTGGCGGTTATCTCCGAAATTTCAGGTACCGTCAAGATAAACGATACCAAGAAGAAGAGGGAGATCATTGTAACGTCGCATGACGGAGAAACCAAAGTCTATACGGTGCCCTATGGTGCTCGAATAAGGGTAGAAGATGGGCAGCAGATTGAAGCAGGGGATGAGCTTACCGAAGGTTCGGTCAATCCGCACGATATATTGAAGATAAAGGGTGTAAAGGGCGTACAGGCTTATCTCTTGCAGGAGGTTCAAAAGGTTTATCGTTACCAGGGTGTAGATATAAATGATAAGCATATCGAGATAATCATCAGGCAGATGCTCCGCAAGGTGAGAGTGGAGGATCCAGGCGACAGCGATATGCTGCCCGGTGGACTGGTAGACATATTCGAGTTCGAGAGGGAAAACGAGAGGATTGTGCAGCAGGGCGGGCAGCCTGCTGTGGCCAAGAGGGTGCTGCTGGGAATCACTAAAGCATCGCTGGCCACCGATTCCTTCCTGTCAGCTGCTTCCTTCCAGGAAACCACTCGCGTGCTGACCGATGCAGCGGTAAAGGGCAAGATCGATCCTCTGATGGGCCTTAAGGAGAATGTCATCATCGGCAAGCTCATTCCGGCAGGCACTGGTATGAGCAGGTACCGCGATATCGAGGTGCGCACCGAAGAAGAGCTTAAAGCTCAGGAGGACGAGAATCAAAAGTCCAAGGAGACAGCTGCTGTATCCGTTTGATTTGAGCCATGGGAATATCCGTGTTATAAGGTGATGTTTCTGCTGGTATCGGGGTTGTTCCCGGTATCAGCAGAAAATAAAATATATTTTGAGTGGTGGGAGGCACAAAAAAGAAGCCCTTTTTGTGTCTAAATGTGTTGACAGGGCTGGTTAACAATGATAAAATACTGCAGTGTGTTGTCTTTTAGAATTTCAGTTTTCCGTGAAAGATGGGGGTAGCCATGTTAGAGGAATTAAAAAATGCTTCAGCCAGAACTGTTGGCACGAAGCAGACGCTGAAGGCTATCAATGCCGGTAAGGCGGTCAGGGTTTACCTAGCTAAGGATGTGGATGAGTATATCAGCGAGAGGGTAAAGAGAGAATGCGAGAAGAATAATATTCCCATTTTTTACGTGGATTCTATGAAGGAATTGGGTAGGATCTGTGGCATTGACGTAGGGGCTGCCACAGCTGCTATTTTGAGAGAGGCCGATCGAAAGGAGGTGTAGGGTAATGCCAACCATCAATCAACTGGTTCGCAAAGGTAGAGAGAAACGCGAATATAAGTCTTCCGCACCTGCTTTAAAGGGATGCCCCCAGAAGAGAGGTGTATGTATCGCGGTTAAGACAACCACTCCCAAGAAGCCTAATTCTGCCCTTCGGAAGATTGCTAGAGTCCGCCTCGTAAATGGTGTGGAGGTTACTGCATACATTCCAGGAATTGGACACAACCTGCAGGAGCACTCGGTGGTTCTGATTCGTGGGGGCAGGGTGAAGGACTTACCCGGCGTGCGTTATCATATCATACGTGGCGCTCTGGATGCTGCTGGCGTTGCTAATCGTCAACAGGGGAGATCCAAGTACGGTGCCAAGAAGCCCAAGAAGTAATGGGATGCAAAAAGCGATTGGATTTTTTGTTAAGGAGGGAATGTAATGCCGAGAAAAGGACCTGTTCCTAAACGGGAAGTGCTCCCTGATCCCATTTATGGAAGCAAGCTGGTAACCAAGCTCATAAACAAGGTTATGCGTGATGGGAAGAAGTCTCTGGCGCAGAGGATTTGCTATGAGGCTTTTGAGCTCATCAGGCAAAAGACCGGCAAGGATCCAATGGAAGTTTTTGAGCAGGCGCTGAACAACGTGATGCCTGTATTGGAAGTGAGGGCCCGCAGGGTTGGTGGCGCCACTTACCAGGTGCCGGTAGAAGTTACCCCGGATAGGAGACAAGCGCTGGGCTTGCGCTGGTTAGTTAATTATGCAAGAGAGCGCAACGAAAGGACCATGGTGGAGAGGCTGGCGGCTGAAATCATCGACGCCGCAAACAATACCGGTGGCGCTGTGAAGAAAAAGGAAGATACCCATCGAATGGCAGAAGCCAACAAGGCTTTTGCGCACTACAGATGGTAAAGGATATGCTTTTGCGCCATATGCTGAACCATGGGGAATGCTGGAATGCTGTCCTTAGGAGGGAGGAGGTGCAACAATGCCTAGAGAAGTAGCAATGGAAAAAGTAAGGAATATCGGTATAATGGCACATATCGATGCCGGTAAGACTACCACTACCGAGCGTATCCTGTTCTATACCGGTAAGATACACAGGTTGGGCGAGGTACACGAAGGTACCGCTACCATGGACTGGATGGTACAGGAACAGGAACGCGGTATTACCATAACGTCGGCTGCTACTACGGCTATATGGAAGGGCCATTTTATCAACATCATTGACACGCCAGGGCACGTGGACTTTACTGTAGAGGTCGAACGCTCGCTGCGCGTTCTCGATGGTTCAGTGGCGGTATTTTGTGCAAAGGGAGGAGTAGAGCCTCAGTCTGAAACCGTTTGGCGCCAGGCCAATAAGTATAAAGTTCCTCGTTTGGCTTATGTAAACAAGATGGATATAGTTGGAGCCGACTTCTTCAACGTTGTAAACATGATCCGCGAAAGATTGGGAGCCAATCCTGTCCCAATTCAAATCCCTATTGGGCAAGAAGCCGACTTCAGGGGAATTGTTGACCTGGTGCGGAATAAGGCCATATATTATCTGGATGATCTGGGAACCCAGAGCGAGGAAAAAGAAGTCCCTGACGAACTAAAAGAACTGGTCGAGGAATACAGGACCAAGCTTTTGGAAACTGTCGCAGAGCAAGATGATGAACTGATGATGAAATACCTTGATGGCGAAGAGCTCACAGAAGAGGAAATAAAGGCTGCGTTACGCAAAGCCACTATCTCTTTCAAGATAGTGCCGGTGTTGTGTGGTTCATCGTACAGAAACAAAGGGGTACAGCCTTTGCTCGATGCCATTGTGGATTATCTGCCTTCACCGCTTGATTTACCGCCTGTGGTAGGCACATCGCCTGATACCGGCGAGGAGATCGTAAGACATCCATCGGATGATGAACCTTTGAGCGCTTTGGCGTTTAAGGTAATGGTTGACCCCTATGTTGGGAAATTGGTGTACGTGCGCGTCTACTCCGGTGTGCTGAGGTCGGGGACCTATGTGTACAACACCACCAAGGGTACCAAGGAGAGGATTGGACGGGTTTTGCGCATGCACGCCAATCACCGAGAGGAGATCTCCGAGGCCTATGCAGGCGACATAGTAGCAGTGGTGGGGTTGAAGAACACCATAACGGGCCATACCCTGTGCGATGAGAATAACCCAATAGTCCTGGAATCCATGGTATTTCCAGAACCTGTTATACAGGTTGCAATCGAACCCAAGACAAAGGCAGGCCAGGAAAAGTTGTCGGTGGCGCTGCAGAGGCTGGCAGAGGAAGATCCCACCTTCAGGACCTTTGTTGACCAGGAGACAGGCCAGACCATCATCGCAGGAATGGGTGAGCTGCACCTTGAAATCATTGTAGACCGTTTGGTCAGGGAGTTCAAGGTAGAGGCCAACGTGGGTAAGCCCCAGGTGGCCTATCGCGAGACCATCAAAAAGGCTGTCAAGGCCGAGGGAAGGTTCATCAGGCAGACCGGTGGTCGTGGTCAGTACGGCCATGTATGGCTTGAGGTTGAACCGCTTGAGCCGGGTAAGGGATTTGAGTTTGTCAACAAAATCGTTGGCGGCGTTATCCCCAAAGAATATATCCCGGCGGTTGAAAGCGGCGTTCGTGAGGCCATGGAAAGCGGCGTATTGGCCGGGTATCCAGTAATAGATGTCAGGGTTACCGTCTTTGACGGTTCATACCATGAAGTAGACTCGTCTGAGATGGCCTTTAAGATAGCGGCTTCTATGGCATTTAAGGAGGCCATGCAAAAGGCCGATCCTGTACTTCTGGAACCCATCATGAAGGTTGAGGTTACCGTTCCAGAAGAGTATATGGGTGACGTAATAGGCGATATTTCTTCTCGACGTGGAAGAGTCGAGGGCACAGAGCTGCGCGGTAATACACAGGTCATAAGGGCTTATGTGCCACTGGCTGAGATGTTTGGATATGCCACTGACCTTCGTTCAAAGACTCAGGGACGAGGTAGCTACGTAATGCAGATGTCTCACTATGAAGAGGTTCCAAAGAACCTGCTTGAGAAAATTATAAAGAAGTAAATTTAAAAAATTTAAGGAGGAGGAAAGAAGAGATGGCAAAGGCGAAGTTTGAGAGGACGAAACCGCACGTAAACATAGGTACGATAGGGCACGTAGACCACGGGAAGACTACGCTGACGGCGGCGATAACGATGGTGCTAGCCAAGTACGGAAGGGCACAGGCCATGAAGTATGAAGATATTGACAAGGCGCCCGAGGAGAAGGAGAGGGGAATAACCATCAACACAGCACACGTGGAGTACGAGACCGAGAATAGGCACTATGCACACGTGGACTGTCCTGGTCACGCTGACTATGTAAAGAACATGATAACCGGGGCAGCGCAGATGGACGGTGCGATACTGGTAGTATCTGCAGCGGACGGGCCGATGCCGCAGACTCGGGAGCACATACTGCTGGCCAGGCAGGTAGGGGTGCCATACATTGTAGTATTTTTGAACAAGGTGGACATGGTAGACGACGAGGAGCTGCTTGAGCTGGTAGAGATGGAAGTGAGGGAGCTACTCAATGAGTATGAGTTTCCGGGAGACGAGGTACCTGTAATAAGGGGATCTGCGTTGAAGGCGCTGGAGGTAGCGCAGAGCGGCGGGGATGTAGAGAACGATCCCTGGTGCAAGGCAATATTTGAGCTGATGAATGCGGTAGATGAGTATGTACCGACGCCGCAGAGGGATGTTGACAAGCCGTTCTTGATGCCGATAGAGGACGTATTTTCGATAACAGGACGTGGTACGGTAGCGACAGGAAGGGTAGAGAGAGGAAGGCTGAAGGTATCTGATACTGTGGAGATAGTAGGGTTTGCAGACAAGCCGAAGGCGACGGTAGTGACAGGAGTAGAGATGTTCAGGAAGGTACTTGACGAGGCGGTAGCAGGAGACAACATAGGAGCGTTGCTGAGGGGTGTGCAGAAGGACGAGGTAGAGAGGGGGCAGGTATTGGCACAGCCTGGGAGCATCAAGCCGCACACGGAGTTTTATGCGCAGGTATACGTGTTGACGAAGGAAGAGGGAGGAAGGCACACGCCGTTTTTCAGCGGGTACAGGCCGCAGTTTTACTTTAGGACGACTGACGTGACTGGCGTGATAGAGCTGCCGGAGGGAGTAGAGATGGTGATGCCAGGGGACAACGTGAACATGAAGGTGAAGCTCATTACGCCCATAGCGATAGAGGAAGGTTTGAGGTTTGCTATAAGAGAAGGTGGCAGGACGGTAGGCGCCGGTGCTGTAACCAAAATCATCGAGTGATGAATTATTAAAAGGGGAATACCTGTGGACACCAGAGCTACAGCCGTTTTAAGTAGCCCGGTGGATGAAGCAGGAATATCCTGAAGCTTTAGTTTAAATGTGGCGGGCAAAACCTGCGTGGTATTTAAAGGAGGGAGAACATGGCGACTCAAAAAATCAGGATTAAATTGAAGGCCTATGATCACGTTTTGATAGATCAATCGGCTCAGAAAATAGTAGAGACTGCCAAGAGGACAGGGGCAAAAGTATCAGGCCCTATTCCTTTGCCCGTTGAAAAGAGCATAATAACCATACTTCGTGCTCCGCACAAGTACAAGGATTCCCGCGAGCAGTTTGAGATGAGGACGCACAAGCGCCTGATAGATATACTAAGTCCTACTCCCAAGACCGTGGATTCCTTGATGAAGCTGGATCTTCCTGCTGGGGTGGATATTGAGATTAAACTGTAAGCGGTAAAGAGCCACTACTAGGGAATGGAGGTTGAGACGAATGACGAAGGCGATTCTGGGTAAAAAGTTGGGGATGACCCAGGTTTTTACCGAAGACGGCTTGCTGGTGCCGGTTACTGTGGTTGAGGCAGGCCCTTGCGTTGTTACCCAGGTCAAGACTCCTGAAAAGGATGGGTACAGCGCTATTCAGGTGGGCTTTGAGGATATTCCCCAAAGGCTTTTAAATAAACCGTTAAAAGGTCATTTTGACAAAGCAAAGGTGCCATACAAAAGGTATTTAAGGGAACTAAAAGTTTCAAATATTGAGGACTATAAAGTGGGAAGCGAGATAAAAGCTGACATCTTTTCAAAAGGTGACAGGGTAGACGTAACGGGTTACACCAAAGGTAAAGGCTTCACCGGCAACATCAAGAGATGGAATCACAGCAGGGGACCTGAAAGCCACGGTTCTAAATATCACAGAGGGCCTGGTTCCATGGGTTCTAATACTTTTCCAGGTCGCGTTTTAAAGACCAAGAAGCTTCCCGGTAGGATGGGAGTGGAGAGAGTAACCATCCAGAACCTGGAGGTTGTTAAGGTAGATCCCGAGAGGAATCTCATGCTGATAAAAGGGGCGGTACCAGGTCCCAAGGGCGCACTGTTGATTATCAAGGAAACGGTAAAACAAGCAGCAAAGAAATAGGGGTAAGAGCTTTTAGAAGGGAGGAGAAGTTATGCCCAACGTAGCTTTATATAACATCGAAGGTACCCCTGTAGGCGAGATTTACCTGGATGATGGGGTATTTGGTGCAGAGGTCAATGAAGCTGCTATATATCAAGTAGTAAAGATGCAGCTGGCCAACAAACGACAGGGTACGCAGTCCGCTTTGACCCGCGGGGAAGTGCGTGGTGGCGGTAGGAAACCCTGGAGGCAAAAAGGTACTGGCCGTGCACGGCATGGTAGCATCCGTTCGCCCATATGGATTAAGGGTGGTGTAGTGTTTGCTCCAAAGCCAAGGGATTATTCCTACACGGTACCAAAGAAGATCCGAAGGCTGGCAATGAAGAGCGCGCTATCGTCCAAGGTTGCAAACCATGAGATCATCGTACTTGATTCGCTCAAGCTGTCGCAGCCCAAGACCAAGGAAATGGCGAGGGTACTGAAAAATCTCAAGGTTACTCGAAAGGCATTGGTGGTTTTGCCTGAGAAGGATGAAGTGGTGCAGAGGGCCATACGGAACATTCCAGGCGTGAAGCTTGCCTATATAAACACGCTCAACGTGCTGGATATCCTGAACTATGATGTGTTCATAGCCACCCAGGATGCTGTGCGCCGCATAGAGGAGGTGTACGCATAATGAAGAATCCCCACGATATAATCATAAGGCCGGTTTTAACTGAAAAGAGCTACAGGGAGATGCAGAACAGGAAATACACGTTTATAGTGGATATAAACGCCAATAAGATAGAGATTAAAAAGGCTATAGAAGAGATATTTGGCGTTAAGGTTGAGAAGGTAAATACCATGCGATACAAGGGCAAGCTCAAGAGAATGGGTGTCCATGTAGGGAGGACGCCTGCATATAAGAAGGCGATCGTCAAACTTGCTCCCGACAGCAAGGAAATCCCGTTCTTTGAAGGAATGGCGCAATAAGGAGGGATAGGGAATCATGGGTATAAAAGTGTATAAGCCAACCTCCCCTGGCAGGCGCAATATGAGCGTTTTAACTTTTGAAGAGATCACCAAGAAAGAGCCCGAGAAGTCTTTGGTGGTGCCTTTAAAGAAGCATTCTGGCAGAAATAATGAAGGTCGTATAACTGTCAGGCATAGAGGCGGGGGAGTAAAAAGGAAATACAGAATAATCGATTTTAAGAGGGATAAGGATAACGTTCCTGCTAAAGTGGCGGCTATCGAATATGACCCAAATAGGACTGCCAACATAGCCCTGCTCCATTACAAGGACGGCGAAAAGAGGTATATCATAGCTCCTTTGGGATTAAAAGTTGGCGACACTGTGATGTCGGGTGAAAATGTCGACATCAAGGTAGGGAACGCTTTGCCCTTAAGGAATATTCCTGTAGGGACCGTCATTCACAACATAGAGCTGTATCCGGGCCGTGGGGGGCAATTGGTAAGGGCTGCTGGCGGGGCCGCTCAGCTTATGGCAAAGGAAGGGGATTACGCCCATGTCAGGTTGCCCTCTGGAGAGATAAGGATGATACATTTGGATTGCAGGGCTACCATTGGACAGGTTGGAAACTTGGATCATGAGAATGTATCTATCGGTAAGGCTGGCCGTAAACGCCACATGGGCATACGTCCCACGGTACGCGGTTCTGCTATGAACCCTGTGGATCATCCTCATGGCGGTGGCGAAGGCAAAGCACCTATTGGACGACCGGCGCCTGTTACACCATGGGGTAAACCTACTCTGGGCTACAAGACCAGGAAAAAGAATAAGGAATCCGATAAGTATATTATCAAGCGCAGGCGTTAGTTTAAACGCAGTTTGGTTGGATGAAGGGAGGCGAATGTATGAGCCGTTCAAGGAAAAAAGGTCCCTTTGTAGCTGAAAGTCTGCTTAAGAAGATTAGAGCTATGAACGAATCGGGCAAGAAGTCGGTTATCAAGACGTGGTCCAGGGCTTCTACCATCATACCCGAGATGGTGGGCCACACTATAGCGGTGCATGACGGGCGCAAGCATGTTCCGGTGTACATCACAGAGGAAATGGTGGGGCACAAATTGGGTGAATTTGCCCCTACCAGGACGTTTAGAGGGCACGGTGACCATACCGAAAAATCCACGTCACTGAAGTAAGCATTGTGACCATTTAATGAAAGGAGGCGGTACGCATGGCTACCAGGATCAGGGAAAAAGCGAAAGCTCGCGAACAAAACAAGGATACGCGTCCCAGGGCGATTGCTAGATACATCAGGATGTCCCCCAGAAAGGTGAGAGCGGTAATAGATCTGATCCGGGGGAAAACGGTCAATGAGGCTTTGGCCATACTGGCCAATACGCCACGAGCCGCTGCAAGGCCGGTCATGAAGGTGTTGAAATCTGCTATCGCTAACGCTGAGAACAATATGAACATGGATCAGGACAATCTGTATGTTGCTGAGATATACGCAGATCAGGGTCCCACTCTGAAGCGAATAAGACCGCGTGCCAGGGGTATGGCTTATATGATCCGTAAGAGGACCAGCCATATTACCGTCGTGCTAGATGAGATCAAGAAGTAGGGAGGGATAATTTCGTGGGTCAAAAAGTACACCCCCATGGTTTGAGGGTTGGCATTATAAAGGATTGGGACGCCAAATGGATTGTTCCAAAGAAATATTTTGCCGATACCCTGATAGAGGATGTAAAGATAAGAGAGTTGATCAAAAATAAACTCTATACAGCCGGCATCTCCAGAATTCAGATTGAAAGGGCTGCCAACAAGATCAATATCAATATCCATACTGCCAAGCCGGGAATTGTTATAGGGAAAGGCGGGGCCGGCATCGAGGCCTTGAAAAACGAGCTGGAGAAGTTTACAAAGAAAAGCGTCATGATCAACATTATTGAGGTAAAGGCGCCCGAGCTTGATGCCCAGCTGGTGGCGGAAAACATTGCCACCCAGATTGAGAAGAGGATTTCTTACAGGCGTGCCATGAAGCAGGCCATTGCGCGGGCCATGAAAGCAGGTGCCAAGGGTATAAAGACCATGGTATCGGGGCGTTTGGGTGGAGCAGAGATTGCAAGAAGCGAAGGATATCATGAGGGCACCATACCGCTTCAGACATTGAGGGCGGATATCGATTACGGATTTGCAGAGGCTCATACCACATATGGGCGCATTGGCGTGAAGGTGTGGATCTATAAAGGAGACGTTCTCCCAAAAGCCAAGAACAGGGACTTACCAAAAGCAAAAGGGGGAAATACCGATGTTAATGCCTAAGAGAGTAAAGTATCGCAAACAGCAGCGTGGAAGGATGAAGGGAAAAGCCACCAAGGGTAATACCGTTACTTACGGTGAATATGGACTGCAGGCTCTAGAGCCTGGTTGGATTACCAGCAATCAGATTGAGGCAGCGCGTATTGCGCTTACCCGGTATATCAGAAGAGGCGGGAAGGTATGGATTAAGATTTTCCCACATAAGCCGGTTACAAAGAAGCCTGCTGAGACCCGAATGGGTAGCGGAAAGGGTTCACCCGAATACTGGGTAGCTGTGGTAAAGCCAGGGCGCGTCATGTTTGAAATCGCAGGAATACCGGAGGATGTTGCGCGCGAGGCCTTGCGTTTGGCTAGCCACAAGCTTCCTATCAAGTGCAAGTTCGTTAAAAGAGAAGAGTTAGGTGGTGAGGCATTATGAAGGCCAGCAAGTGGAGAGAGATGACCAACGAGGAATTGAATGAAAAGCTAAATGAGCTGAAGAGCGAGCTGTTTAATCTCCGCTTTCAGCTAGCCACCGGACAGCTGGAAAATCCGATGAGAATACGCGAAGTGAAAAGGGATATAGCCCGTATTAAGACCATCCTTCGCGAAAGAGAGCTAAAGGCTGCTGAGATGTAACAAAAAATTTAGAAAGGAGGGGCTGTATGGCGCAGGAAACTCGAGGTAAAAGGAAGGTCCGTATAGGTGTGGTGGTAAGCGATAAGATGGATAAGACTGTTGTTGTGGCTGTCGAAAGAAAGGTGAGACACGACCTGTACGGCAAAGTAATAAAGCGCACCAAGAAGTTTAAGGCTCACGACGAAAATAACGAATGCCGGATTGGCGACAAGGTAATGATCATGGAGACCCGACCGCTCAGCAAGGAGAAGCGGTGGAGGGTAGTGCAGATACTCAAAAGATCCCAGATGGCAGAGCCATTGCCGCTCGAAGAAGGAGGGGACGAAGATGGTGCAGCAACAAACACGCCTTAAAGTGGCTGATAATACCGGCGCGAAGGAGATCATGTGCATCAGGGTGTTAGGCGGTTCCAGCAAAAAGTATGGCAATATAGGCGATATCATAGTTGCTTCCGTAAAGAGCGCTACGCCTGGCGGCGTTGTTAAAAAGGGCGATGTGGTAAAGGCAGTTATAGTACGTACAAAGAAGGGAATAAGAAGGCCCGATGGTTCGTATATCAAGTTTGACGACAACGCTGCGGTGATCATCAATGAAGCAAAGCAGCCTGTAGGTACCCGAATCTTCGGACCTGTTGCAAGAGAACTGAGGGATAAGGATTTTATGAGGATAGTATCTTTAGCTCCTGAGGTACTGTAAAGGAGGTGGATTGAGTTGGCAGGTAGAAGTAAGCTCCATGTGCGAAAAGGCGACCTGGTTGAGGTGATATCAGGAAAGTACAAGAATGTGCGAGGCAAGGTAATTGCAGCCTTTCCTAAACAGGGGAAGGTGATTGTGGAAAAGGTCAATATAGTTGCCCGCCATCAGAAACCTCGAGGGATAAATCAGCCGGGTGGAATAATTCGCACTGAAGCGCCCATATATGCCAGCAAGGTTATGCTGGTGTGCACCAAGTGCAACCAGAGGACGCGGGTTGGGCACAAGATACTGGAAGATGGTACCAAGGTACGGGTTTGTAAGAAGTGCGGTGAGACTTTTAATGACTAGGTCTTTGAAGGGAGGGAAGTGGTGTGGAGCCACGATTGAAAGAGCTGTATAAGAAAACCGTCGTTCCAGCTATGATGGAAAAATTTGGGTATAAAAACATCATGGAGGTACCCCGACTTGAGAAGGTCGTAATAAACATGGGAGTGGGAGACGCCAAAGAAAATCCCAAGTTCCTAGAAAGCGCTATGGAGGAGCTGGCAGCAATAACGGGTCAAAGGCCGGTTGCTACAGTAGCTAAAAAGTCAGTGGCGGCTTTTAAAGTGAGAGCAGGTATGAAGATTGGAGCCAAAGTCACCCTGCGCGGTGACCGCATGTATGAGTTTCTGGACAGGTTGTTCAACATAGCGCTCCCTCGTGTAAGGGACTTTAGAGGCGTTTCGCCCAAATCCTTTGATGGCCGTGGTAACTATGCTCTAGGAATAAAGGAGCAGCTCATATTCCCCGAGATAAACTACGATAAGGTCGAGAAGATAAGGGGAATGGACGTTATAATAGTTACCACTGCAAAGACCGACGAAGAGGCCAAAGAGCTTTTAGCGTTGCTGGGTATGCCATTTGCAAAACAGTGATAAGGAGGGAAAGTGAGTGGCCAGAAAAGCGTTGATCGTAAAGCAGCAGAGGAAACCCAAGTACTCGACAAGGGCTTACAACCGCTGCCGTTTGTGTGGCCGGCCTCGTGCGTATTTGAGGAAGTTTGGAGTATGCCGCCTGTGTTTCAGGGTGTTGGCTCATAAAGGACAAATACCAGGCGTCAAGAAGGCAAGCTGGTAAGCAGGAGAGACTGAAAGGAGGTAAGGAAATATGGTGACCGATCCAATCGCAGATATGCTCACACGCATTCGAAATGCTTTGATAGTCAAGCATGAGACTGTGGAAGTACCAGCTTCAAACGTTAAGAGGGCAATAGCTCGAATACTGCTGGAAGAGGGGTATATCAAGGATTTCACCGAGATCGATGATGGCAAGCAGGGTATCCTGCGGCTTACTCTAAAGTATGGCCCCAACAAGCAACGGGTAATTACAGGGCTTAAGAGGATAAGCAAACCCGGTTTGAGGGTATACGTGAAAAAGGACCAGGTTCCCAAAGTTTTAGGCGGATTGGGCATTGCCATCATTTCTACGTCCAAAGGCATTATGACCGATAAACAGGCACGTAAGGAAGGATTGGGAGGAGAAGTGCTCTGCTATATCTGGTAAGTTGCTGTAACTTTAACGGAATGGAGGTGTTTTGAAATGTCAAGAGTAGGGAAACGGCCTGTAGTCATTCCCTCTGGAGTCACGGTCAGCGTAGACCCAAATAACAACGTTACTGTAAAAGGGCCCAAGGGTGAATTGACCCAGCGCATTCACAGGGATATGAAGGTAATTGTAGATGGAAACATGGTGAGGGTGGAACGTCCAACTGACGAGAAATTCCACAAAGCCCTGCACGGCTTGAGCCGCACCCTGATTCAAAACATGATTGAGGGTGTAACCAAAGGCTATCAAAAGAGCCTGGAGATTGTAGGGGTAGGTTACAGGGCTCAAAAGCAGGGCAAGAAGCTGGTGCTGTCGGTTGGATACTCCCATCCGGTTGAGATAAATGAGGAGCCCGGTATTGAGTTTGAAGTACCTGCTCCCAACAAGATCATAGTTAAAGGAATTGATAAGCAAAAGGTAGGGGAAGTGGCAGCAAGGATAAGGAGCATAAAGCCGCCTGAACCCTACAAGGGTAAAGGCATAAGATATGAAAACGAGAGAGTAATACAAAAACAGGGTAAGGCTGGTAAATAATAGGGGAAGGAGTGACGCGGCGTGATTAAAAAGGTAGACAGGAATGAGGCTAGGAAAGTTCGGCATATGCGCATTAGAAAAAAAGTCAAGGGTACCGCAGAGAGACCACGCCTGAATGTTTTTAGAAGCCTGAAGCACACCTATGCGCAAATAATCAACGATGAGATAGGGCATACCCTGGTATCAGCCTCCACCCTTGATCCAGAGTTGAGGGACAAGATCGTCGGCAAAACCAAAAAAGAGGCTGCCAGAATGGTTGGCGAACTGGTCGCCAAACGAGCCCTGGAGAAAGGGATAAAAAAAGTTGTATTTGACCGCGGAGGCTATAAATATCATGGAAGAGTACAAGAGGTAGCGGCTGGTGCGCGAGAAGCCGGACTGGAGTTTTAAAGGAGGGTAATGCATGCAGCGGATAGATGCTAGTAAATTAGATCTTAAAGAACGGGTTGTGAGCATCAATCGTGTATCCAAGGTTGTTAAGGGCGGAAAAAACTTTAGGTTCAGCACCCTTGTGGTTGTGGGGGATGAAAACGGACATGTGGGAATAGGCCTTGGCAAAGCAGCCGAGATTCCTGATGCCATCAGGAAGGCTGTTGAGAAGGCCAAGAAGAACATGATTAAAGTTCCCATCATCAATACCACCATTCCTCACGAGGTGGTGGGCGAGTTTGGTGCAGGCAAGGTAATCTTGATACCTGCCCGTGAAGGTACGGGAGTTATAGCAGGTGGCCCTGCGCGCGCTGTGCTGGAACTGGCGGGTATTCGCGATATTCTGACAAAATCTATAGGCTCCAACAATCCCATCAACGTGGCATATGCCGTGATGGAAGGGTTGTCTAAGCTCAAAACTCCTGAGGAAATTGCCAGGCTCCGCGGTAAGTCGGTCGAGGAGATACTAGGTTAAGGGGGTAGTAAGCGATGGCTAAACTGAAAATAACCCAGGTGCGCAGTACTATTGGCTGCCGTGATGATCAAATTGCAACCCTTAGGGCTCTGGGCCTTAGGAAGATAAGGAGCCAAAAGATCCACGAGGATAACCCTACTATTCGTGGAATGATAGAGAAAGTCAAGCATTTAGTGGAAGTTGAAGAGATAGAGGAGTAAGACGGGGAGGTGTATCAGGTGAAGCTGCATGAATTGAGAGCTCCAGAGGGCAGCAACAAAGAGCCAAAGCGAAAAGGTAGAGGAATCGGTTCGGGACATGGCAAGACAGCTGGCCGTGGACATAAAGGACAGAAAGCCAGAAGCGGCGGAGGGGTTAGGCCAGGCTTTGAAGGCGGACAGATGCCTTTGACCAGGCGCATTCCCAAGCGTGGATTCACCAACATCTTTGCCAAGGTGTACAGCGAGGTAAATGTTGGTGATTTGGAGATATTCGAACCTGGCACAGTGGTCACCCCCGAGCTTTTGAAGGAGAAAGGCTTGATAAAGAAGATCAAGGATGGGGTTAAGATCTTAGGTGATGGCGAGCTTACCAAGAGCTTGATAGTCAGGGCCCATAAGTTCAGCAAAACAGCCCAACAGAAGATTGAAGCTGTTGGAGGTAAAGCAGAGGTGATTTAAAGTGTTTGAAACTTTTAAGAATGCCTGGCGGATAGACGACCTTAGGAAAAAGATTATCTATACGCTCCTCATGCTTCTGGTTTACAGGGTGGGGAGCTTCATACCGGTTCCCGGGATTGACAGCAGCTATATAAGGGATTTAGTGGAGGGAAATACTCTCCTGGGGTTGCTGGACATCATCTCGGGAGGAGCGTTTGCTAACTTCACCATATTTGCCATGGGTATAACCCCCTATATCAATGCGTCTATCATAATGCAGTTGCTTACGGTCGCTATCCCTAGGCTGGAACAGCTGGCCAAGGAAGGCCAGGAGGGGCAAAAGAAAATCGCCCAGTACACCCGTTATGCCACTGTGGTGCTGGCCTTCATACAGGCTATCGGTATCACCTATGGGCTTGCTGGGCAGGCGATTCAAAACAAGAACTTTTTTGGGTATATCCTCGTAGCTTTAACCTTGACTGCCGGGACGGCCTTTTTGATGTGGCTAGGTGAGCAGATCACCGATAAGGGGATAGGCAACGGTATATCTCTCCTTATATTCACCAGCATAATATCTAGGCTTCCGGTGGCAGTGGTATCGCTGTGGCAGCTGGCTTTTGTAGCCAAGACTATGAGCCCCTGGAGCTTGCCATTAGTCGTAGTATTTGCAGTTTTGATGGTCGCTGCAGTGATATTTGTGGATTCTGGAGAAAGGAGAATACCCGTACAGTATGCCAAGCGTGTTGTGGGGCGTAAGGTATATGGTGGGCAAAGCACCCATATCCCGCTAAAGGTAAATTCCGCCGGCGTTCTGCCTATAATATTTGCGGTATCGATATTATCGTTGCCCCAAATCATAGCCCAGTTTTTCCCTGATAGCGGCTTCAATAGATGGGTAGAAGCTAATTTCAATCAGAGTACGGGCCTTTACGGAGTTTTGTATGCGCTGTTTATCGTATTCTTCACCTATTTCTATACGCAGATTACCTTTAACCCTGTTGAGATTGCAAACAACTTGAGGCAGTACGGCGGCTTTGTCCAGGGTATAAGGCCAGGCAAGCCCACTGCCGATTACCTTGCGCGCATATCCAACCGCATTACTCTGGTGGGAGCGTTGTTCCTGGTAGCAGTTGCCATAATTCCCATTGCTGCATCGGCAGCGGCTAACATGCCGATGTATTTCGGTGGAACGGCCATACTCATTGTGGTAGGCGTGGCTCTTGAGACGGTTAAACAGCTGGAAGCCCAGATGCTTATGAGGCATTACCGAGGTTTCTTAAAGTAGGGGTTGCCCTATGATCATCATAAAATCTAAAAAAGAACTCGAGATCATGCGTGAAGCTGGTAAGATTGTAGCGGGGGCCCATGAGCTGGTTGCAAAAAGCATTGAGGTAGGGATGACGACAGCTCAGCTGAACAGGCTGGTGGAGGAATATATATACCGCCACAATGCAATTCCCTCGTTTAAAGGATATCACGGGTTTCCAGCCAGCATATGTACCTCGATAAACCATCAGGTGATTCATGGTATTCCTGGTCCTGTTCAGCTACAGGATGGGGATATTGTCAGCGTAGACATAGGAGTAATGTACAAAGGTTATCATGGCGACGCAGCAAAGACATACGCTATTGGAAACGTGCATCCTCGTGCCCTACAATTGATTAAAACCGTAGAGGAAGCATTTTACGAAGGATTGAAATACGCCCGGCCAGGATACCGCCTCTCTGACATATCCCACGCCATTCAGACTTTTGTAGAGGGAAAGGGTTATTCGGTGGTTAAGGCCTTTGTTGGGCATGGGATAGGTCAGAACATGCATGAAGACCCTCAAGTGCCCAATTATGGTCCCCCGGGTAAAGGCGTGCGGCTACGCCCAGGAATGACTTTGGCTATCGAACCCATGATCAATGAGGGGACTGATCAGGTGGTCATACTGGATGACGGGTGGACCGTCGTGACGCAGGACGGTAGCCTGTCAGCCCACTATGAGCACACCATTGCCATCACCGATGGCGACCCCGAAATATTAACTCAATAAGGAGCAGGTGAATGTAATGAATGATGATATGGATGTAGGGAGAGTGGTGTTGGCCAAAGCGGGGCGGGACAAAGGCAGGCATTTTGTGATCGTAGGTAGAATTGACGAAAACTATGTTTGGATTGCAAATGGCAGAACGAGGTCAATAGACAAACCCAAGAAAAAAAAGATAAAGCATCTGGAAGCCAAGCCGCATGTGGTGTATAATGTGAGAGAAAAAATTATAAGTGGTAAAAAAGTGTTTGATGCCGAGCTCAGAAAGAGCTTGGAAGCGTTGGGATATGAACGATAGGAGGGTGAGCTGTTTGGCCAGGGAAGATGTAATTGAGGTTGAGGGCACTGTGGTGGAAGCGTTACCTAATGCGATGTTTCAGGTGGAGCTGGAAAACGGTCACAGGGTTTTAGCCCACCTGTCGGGAAAACTTCGCATGAACTTCATACGCATTTTGCCCGGTGACAGGGTAACGGTCGAACTATCGCCATATGACCTCACTCGTGGCCGAATTACTTGGCGTCTTAAATAAAGGAGGGATACAGCAATGAAAGTGCGACCATCGGTTAAAGCCATATGCGAAAAATGCAAGATAATAAAGAGAAAAGGTAAAATAAGGGTGATTTGTGAAAATCCCAAACACAAACAAAGACAGGGGTAATCCCGGGATGTTTTGAAATATGAAAAAAATGGAATAATTAAGAGTACGGAGGTGTAACAATGGCGCGTATTGCCGGTGTTGATCTGCCCAGGGACAAAAGGGTGGAGATTGCTCTGACATATATCTATGGCATTGGTAGAGCAAAAGCCAATGAGATTTTGGCTGCTACTGGAGTTAATCCCGATACCAGGGTAAAGGATTTAACCGAAGAAGAAGTAGCCAAGTTAAGGGATTATATCGACAAAAACGTAAAGGTCGAAGGTGACCTTCGCAGGGAAGTTGCCCTTAACATAAAGAGACTAATAGAAATTGGCTGCTATAGAGGGATAAGGCACAGGAGAGGCTTGCCGGTTCGCGGACAGAGAACGCGTTCCAATGCACGTACCAGAAAAGGTCCGAGACCGGGTATTGGTGCAAGGAAGAAGAAGCAGCAAGGAGGCGTGTGAGGAATGGCAAAGCAAGCACGTAAAACCAAAAGAAGACGTGAGAGAAAAAATGTCGAGAGGGGAATAGCCCACATTCAGTCGACTTTCAATAATACTATTGTGACTATAACTGATGGTGCAGGAAATACGATTACGTGGGCAAGCGCTGGCACTGTAGGTTTCAGCGGGACGAAAAAGGGAACACCCTATGCAGCGCAGTTAGCAGCAGAATCAGCCGCTAAGGCTGCTATGGAACATGGATTGAAGACGGTGGAGGTACACGTAAAAGGCCCTGGAGCGGGACGAGAAGCTGCCATACGTTCGCTGCAGGCTGCGGGGCTTGAAGTAAGCCTCATTAAGGATGTTACTCCTATACCTCACAACGGTTGCCGGCCACCCAAACGCAGAAGGGTATGAAAAACAAATGTTTGGAGGTGTTAAGTGAATGGCTAAATATACAGGACCTGTATGCCGGCTTTGCAGGCGCGAGGGCATGAAGCTGTATTTGAAGGGAAGCCGCTGCTATACCGACAAATGCGCTTTCGAAAGGAGGCCTTTCCCTCCGGGACAACACGGGAGGAATAGAAAAAAGCTTTCGGAATATGGGCTTCAGCTGCGTGAAAAGCAGAAGGTCAAGAGAATATATGGCGTACTGGAGAGGCAGTTTGAAAGGTATTTTGAGATGGCTGAGCGCATGAAGGGCATAACCGGCGAAAATCTCCTGCAGATACTGGAGAGAAGGCTGGACAACGTGGTATACCGTATGGGATTTGCAAGCTCCCGTGCGCAGGCACGCCAGTTGGTCCGTCATGGGCACTTTACCGTGAATGGTAAGAGGGTAAACATTCCTTCTTATCTCGTGAATGTGGGAGATGTAATTGCCGTTGCTGAAAAGAGCGCGGCTAAAATGGAGCATTTCAAAGCCCTGCGCGAACAAGGCCCGGCTGGTAATATAGTTCCGTGGTTGTCTGTTGATTTTGACAAGCTGGAGGGAACAGTGACTGCATTGCCTGCACGCCAGGATATTGATGTGCCTGTTCAGGAGCACCTGATCGTCGAGCTGTACTCCAAGTGATGATTTGTCACAGGCTGAAAAGCGTCTCGCCCTCGGATAGGTGTAGTTCAACAATGTTATGAGGAGGGTTTATTTGAATGATTGAAATTGAGAAGCCGAGAATAGAGATTGTGGAAATGAGCGAAGACAATCGCTACGGCAAGTTCGTGGTGGAACCCCTGGAAAGAGGGTTTGGCATCACCCTTGGCAATTCCTTAAGGAGGGTGTTGCTGTCTTCGTTGCCAGGGGCCGCTGTTACTTCCATCAAAGTGGACGGCGTGCTCCATGAGTTTTCCACAATACCGGGCGTGAAGGAGGACCTGGTTGAGATAATCCTAAACCTGAAAGAGTTGTGCATAAAGATGGAGACCAATGAGCCGAGGGTTTTGACCATAAATGCCCAGGGTCCCTGTGAAGTGAAAGCGGGCGATATCATTACCGATGCCGATGTGGAGATTGTAAATCCTGACCTGCATATAGCCACCTTGAATGAAGATGGGAAGCTCTATATGGAGATGAACGTCGAGAAGGGCAGGGGCTATGTGCCGGCAGAGAAGAATAAGAAGCCGGGGCAGCCCATTGGCATCATTCCCATTGACTCGATATTTACTCCCATCAGAAAAGTAAATTTTACGGTGGAGGACACCCGCGTTGGACAGGTCACCGACTATGATAAGCTGACGCTGGAAGTTTGGACAAACGGCACCATAAAGCCCGACGAGGCAACCAGCCTGGCTGCCAAGATATTGAGCGAACATTTAGCTTTGTTTGTCAATTTAACTGACCATGTAAACAACATTGAGATAATGGTAGAAAAAGAAGAGGATAAGAAGGAAAAAGTGCTTGAGATGACCATAGAAGAGCTTGACCTTTCTGTTCGCTCTTACAACTGCCTAAAGCGTGCCGGAATCAACACGGTGGAGGAGCTTATCCAGAGGACGGAAGAGGACATGATGAAGGTCAGGAACCTGGGCAAGAAATCCCTTGAGGAAGTACAACAGAAGTTAAAAGCTTTGGGATTGAGCCTGAAAAAGAAAGAAGAATGACCTGCAAGAATGTAAACACCATGTGAAAAGGAGGCGATAATATGGCCAAACAGAGAAAACTGGGCAAGCCCAGCGACCAAAGGCGTGCACTGCTTAGAAATCAGGTTTCCGCTCTGCTGTGGCATGGAAAGATAGTTACCACAGAAGCAAGAGCCAAGGAAGTGCGTCGCATTGCTGAAAAATTAATCCACCTTGCCGTGGAAGAGTATGATAAGACGGTAAAGGTACAGAAAGAGGTCAACAACGAAAAGGGTCAGACCGTTACTATAGAAGTTACCAATGATGCTCCTTCTAAATTGAACGCCCGAAGAAAGATGATGGCTTTCCTTTATGATTTGCGTGAACCCAAGAGCCGTGAGGAGACCAAGAAGGAATACAAACAGCGCATGAGAGAGATAAAACATCCTCTTATAGAGAAGCTGTTTAATGAATACGGGCCTAAATACAGGGCCAGGAATCAGGAGAAGAACTGCGCCGGAGGTTATACCAGAATTATCAAGCTGGGACCCAGAAGAGGGGATGGCGCTGAACAGGTTCTCATAGAGTTGGTAGATTGATTTTGGCAGTGGATTAAGTGTTACACTTAATCCATAATTTTTATCATGAAAGTTAAAATCTTCAAGGAGAGAGCTATGGAACCTATCATTAGGTTACAGGATGTACAATTTGAGTACTTGAGCTTTGAGGGTGAGGAGATTGCGGCTCTAAATGGGGTGACCCTTGACATCCAAAAGGGGGAGTTTGTTGCAATCATCGGGCACAACGGCTCTGGAAAATCCACGCTGGCCAAACATCTCAATGCGCTGCTGCGTCCCAGCGGCGGCGTGGTCTGGATAAAGGGAATGGATACCAGGGACGAGGATAAGCTGTGGGAGATACGGCAGACAGCGGGCATGGTCTTCCAAAATCCCGATAACCAGCTGGTGGCCACAGTGGTGGAGGAGGATGTGGCCTTTGGCCCAGAAAACCTGGGCCTGACCCCCGAAGAGATACAGAGGAGAGTGGCCGAGGCTCTCAAGGTTGTGGGCATGCAGGAGTATGCCCAGGCGGCTCCGCACTGTCTCTCCGGAGGCCAGAAGCAAAGGGTTGCCATAGCCGGCATCCTTGCCATGAAGCCTGAAATAATCGTGCTGGATGAGCCTACCGCCATGCTGGATCCTGTGGGACGGCGTGAAGTGATGGAGACGGTAAAGTATTTAAACAAGCATGAAGGCATCACGGTTGTCCATATAACGCATTATATGGAAGAAGCAGTTGATGCCGACAGGGTTATCGTAATGGAACAGGGCAAGATAGTGCTTCAAGGGACGCCGCGGCAGGTATTCTCCCAGGTTGAGGTTTTAAAGGAGATAGGGCTAGATGTGCCACAGGTGACCGAGCTGGCTTACAGGCTCAGGGCCGAAGGGCTGGATGTTCCCCTGAACGTTTTAAAAGTGGAAGAGATGGTGGATGCTATATGCCGATTGTAGTTGAACATCTAACACACGTATACATGCCGGGCAGCCCTTTTGAATCGCTGGCTTTGGATGACGTCAGCTTTGAGATTCAGGATGGGGAGTTTGTAGGTCTTATTGGTCATACCGGTTCGGGGAAATCTACACTGGTACAGCACCTCAACGGACTTTTGAAGCCAACCAGTGGCAGAATAGTAGTGGATGACATTGAGATTACAAGCAACAGCAAAGTGCCCAAAAGGCTTAGACAGCATGTGGGGCTGGTGTTTCAATATCCTGAACATCAGCTATTTGAGGAAACGGTGTACCAAGACATCGCATTTGGGCCCAGAAACTTGAACCTTCCCGAGGACGAAGTAGAGAGAAGAGTAAGAGAGGCCATGGCCCTGGTGGGCTTGGACTTTGAGGCCATAAAGGACCGTTCACCCTTTGAGATCAGTGGAGGACAGAGAAGGAGGGTCGCCATTGCGGGAGTTCTCGCAATGGAACCCAGAATACTCATCTTAGATGAGCCTACTGCCGGTCTGGACCCCAGGGGAAGGGACGAGATTCTGAGCCAGATAAAGAATCTCCATGCGCAGCGCGGCATGACCATCATCCTGGTTTCGCACAGCATGGAGGATATCGCCAGGTTGGTTGATAGGATTATAGTGATGAACAGGGGCAGAATAGCTTTGATGGGCAAACCAGAAGAGGTATTTTCCCACGTGGATGAGCTTCATGCTATGGGGCTGGGGATTCCCCAAATAACGCATGTGATGAGGGGCTTAAAAGCCAAAGGGATGGATGTACCTGACAACATTTATACCGTGGAGCAAGCTGTGAAGGTCATATTGGAGAGGGTGAGGGGGAAGAAAAGATGATTAAAGATATTACCATAGGGCAATTTTTCCCTGGCCAGTCCATCATACATAAGCTTGATCCACGGGTTAAGATAGTATTGACCTTTGTCTTTATCGTGATAATATTTTTTGCTAAAACCTATGTGGGATATGTGCTGATTTTCGCATATATAGCGCTTGCGGTATGGCTTTCAGGGGTTCCAATTCGATACATCTTGAGGGGGCTTAAACCCCTGCTGTTCATAATAGTTTTGACGTTTTTCATAAACGTCTTTTTTACCCCAGGCAATAAGGTGCTGTTTCAGGTTTGGGCCCTTAAAATTACCCAGGAAGGGTTAAATCAAGGCATCTTTATGGCCCTGCGGTTGGTGCTGCTGGTCGTGGGGACCTCGCTGCTTACTTTAACTACTTCGCCCATATCTCTAACCGATGGTATTGAACGTCTGCTTCAGCCGCTTCAGGTTATTCGATTCCCGGCTCATGAGCTGGCCATGATGATGACAATTGCTCTGCGTTTTATCCCTACCTTGCTGGAGGAGACCGATAAGATAATGAAGGCACAAATGGCAAGGGGGGCCGATTTCGAGAGCGGTAACCTGTTTCAAAGGGCTAAGGCTCTGGTGCCGCTCTTGGTGCCGTTGTTCATAAGCGCTTTCAGAAGGGCCGATGAATTGGCCATGGCTATGGAATCGCGTTGCTATCGTGGCGGCGAAAACCGCACACGCATGAAGGTGCTCAAGGCGGCTAGAAGGGATTACCTGGCGGTGGCGGTGACGCTGCTGTTGGTTGCGGGTATACTCCTGGACAGCTATGTACTGTAAATTGTTAAAGAGGCTGACAAATGTGCTGTTGCTTGCAGATATGCTTGCAGATATGTTTATCAGATATATTGATTCAGATAAATTGCAGGGAACATTGGAACGCTGTGATGAGTGGAATTTAATTTTGACAAAGTTTGGCGGTTTGAATGACCTGCCACGATCAAGGACGCATGGTAGTTTTCTGGATATGGTAGCAGGCTGGCTGGTTATTCAGCCTTGTAGTGGGGTGTACTGAATACAGGAGTATGAAAGCATGAGGAACATAAAAATCGTGCTGGAGTATGACGGTACCAACTACGCTGGCTGGCAAAGGCAGAAAAATGCCTTATCGATTCAACAGGTGGTAGAGGAGGCTTTATACAAGCTTACTGGAGAAAACATCACGGTTATAGGTGCGGGGCGGACAGATAGCGGTGTGCATGCACGGGGCCAGGTGGCCAATTTTTTTACAGCCTCGAGGATTCCTGCTGAGCGGTTTAGCTTTGCCTTGAATTCGGTACTGCCTCCCGACATTCGCGTGCTTGAGTCGCAGGAGGTCTCCCATGAATTTCATGCCAGGTATTCGGCTAAGGCCAAGCAGTACAGGTATTCAATATGCATGCGGCCACACGCACCTGCCATAGCCAGGAATTATTACTATCACGTCCCTGACATTTTAGACGTGGATGCAATGAATGCTGCGACTCAATATATCATAGGCACTCACGATTTTAAGGCTTTTCAGAGTGCCGGCAGCAGCGTAAAAAACACCGTGAGAACGGTATACGAGGCCTATTGGGTTTGGGAACCACCTTGTTATCTCTATTTCAATATTAAGGGGAACGGCTTTTTGTACAATATGGTGCGCATCCTTGTAGGAACCTTTATAGAGATAGGGCGGCACAGGATGATGGAGTCTGATATAAAGCGCATCCTGGAGTCGGGAGACAGGGACAAGGCGGGGCCAACAGCACCTGCTCACGGGTTGTGCCTTGAAAGGGTATATTATTGACAATTGATATTTTGGCCTTGACAGCCTGGAGGCCTTGTATTACAATATAGTCTAGTTTTAATGTGCTCTATTAGCCCCGGATGTTTATCAAAAATGATTGAGCATGAAGCTAAGTACATGTATTTTGCGCTGCTGGCAAATCTGCCGTAGGGCAGTGCAGATGAATGTAATGGCAGGCTTATATTTTATAGCGCGTTTTTAATAAATTGGTTGCTTGAAGGAGAAGTATTCTGACAAAAAGTGAAAGACGATTTTTTTTAAAACAGGTTGATTAACTAGAGGTTTGTATGGTGACATACTGGTAGATTGGATAATCGAGCGGAATAGGAGGAAAGGCCATGAAGACTTATGTAGCTAAGCCGGATAAGATTACGAGAAAATGGTACGTTGTGGATGCAACCGATAAGCCGTTAGGCAGGTTGGCGTCTCAAATCGCCAAAATATTGAGGGGCAAGCATAAGCCGATTTATACTCCACATGTGGATACCGGCGATTATGTGATAGTTATCAATGCTGAGAAAGTCAAGCTGACGGGTAAAAAGCTTGATAAGAAGCTCTATCGCCATCATACCCTGTACCCTGGAGGGTTGAAAGAGATTCCTTACAGGCAGCTTTTGGAGACCAAGCCCGCGTTTGTAATATATCATGCAGTGAAAGGGATGTTGCCCCACAACAGGTTGGGACGTAAGATGCTTAAAAAGTTGAAGGTATACGCTGGGCCAAATCATAGACATGAGGCTCAACAGCCCGAAATACTTGAACTGTAATGAAGGTCGGGAAAGGAGAGATATGCGTTGGCTAACATACAGTATTATGGGACGGGTAGAAGAAAGACCTCTGTAGCCAGGGTACGGCTTATCCCAGGAGAAGGCAAAATCATTATCAATGACCGCGATATCAATGATTACTTTGGAATGGAACCTCTGCGGATTATGGTAAGGCAACCGCTGGAGTTGACGGGCACATTGGGCAAGTTTGACGTCATCGCAAAGGTTGAAGGAGGCGGCTTTAGCGGACAGGCCGGCGCTATCAGGCATGGCATTTCCAGGGCATTGCTAAAAGTGGATGAAGGCTTCCGACCGGTACTTAAGAAAGCCGGCTTCTTAACGCGCGATCCGCGAATGAAGGAGAGAAAGAAGTACGGCTTGAAGGGTGCCCGAAGAGCGCCTCAGTTCTCCAAGAGATAAAGACAAAAAGACCGCCAGAGATTGTTCTCTTGGCGGTCTTCTTTTTTTGTGTCCTTTTCTATTTTCATATGTATGAATTCAATCCTTAATCCATCTTTTCATAAATATTGTTCACTTCCCATGTATTTTGAGGTATAATAATCATGTTGATGTCTGCCTCTAAAATTGGATTTTTGACGTAAATAAATATAGATAGACCCTGTTTAATTGAGAAACTTTCGTGAGGGCTAACTTGGGTAAAATTTTAATAAGAAAATACGCGCATTTTACGCAAAGCTCAAAGGAGGTTTAAAATATGTTGAAAGACATAATTATCGTAGGGGGAGGTGTGGCCGGCCTTACTGCTGGGCTATACGCCAAGAGAGGCGGGATGGATGCCCTGCTGTTTGAGAAGATGTTTTCAGGTGGACAGATGGCCACTACATATTTGGTAGAAAACTACCCGGGCTTTGATGAACCAATAAGCGGTCCGGACCTGGCCATGAAGATGGAAGCCCATGCCCGCAAGTTTGGGCTGGAGATATTGTATGACGAGGTAGTAGAGCTTGAGCTGGAGAGTAGAATTAAAAAGGTGGTGACCGACAAGGGGGAGTATCAGGCCAAGGCGCTCATACTCTGCATGGGTGCGCAGCCCAAAAAGCTTGGCTTGCCCAAGGAGGACGAGTTCCGGGGCAGAGGGGTGTCCTACTGCGCCACCTGCGATGGCGCCTTTTACAAGGATAAGCTGGTGGCGGTGGTGGGCGGTGGCGATACCGCGGTGGAAGATGCCCTCTTCTTAGCACAGCACGCTACAAGGGTATATCTTATACACAGGCGCAACGCCCTAAGGGCTTCAAAGATACTGCAGGACAGGCTGTTTGCAAATCCCAAAGTTGAGATACTGTGGAATTCGGTGGTCGATGAAATACTGGGCGACAAAGGAGTAGAAGGGCTGCTGGTGCGAAACGTAAAAGACGGTTCGAAGAAAGAGCTGAAAGTGGATGGATTGTTTATAGCAATTGGGATACAACCAAACAATGCTTTGATTCAAGGTAAACTGAAGATGAACGAAGCCGGGTTTGTGATAACCGATGAGACTATGGCTACCAATATACCGGGGGTTTTTGCAGCCGGCGACCTGCGGCAAAAGCCTCTGTGGCAGATTATAACGGCTGCGGCAGATGGGGCTGTTGCTTCGGTATCGGCTCAGAGATATATAATGGAAGAGTTTGAGTGATTTTTATCTTTAATTTCTGACAGGGGGTCATGGATATGGCAAGGATGTTTGGTACAGATGGGGTAAGAGGAGTGGCCAACAGGGATCTGAGCTGCTACCTGGCATTCAAGCTGGGGCAGGCGGGGGCGTATGTGTTATCAAAGGGCAAAAAGAGGCCTAAAATTTTGATTGGGAAAGATACCAGGCTGTCGGGTGATATGCTGGAAGCGGCATTGGTGGCCGGGATTTGCTCGGCAGGCGGTGAAGCTCTGGTGGCGGGCGTCATACCCACCCCTGGAGTGGCCTATCTTGCAAGGTATTACGGAGTGGATGCCGGCGTGGTCATCTCGGCTTCCCATAATCCAATGGAGTACAACGGCATCAAGTTTTTTGATGGTAATGGATACAAGCTTCCCGACGAATTGGAAGATGAGATAGAGGCAATCATCAAAGGGCAAAAGCAGGTTGATATCCCCGCACCTATCGGAGGCGAGATAGGCAGAAAAGTGTCGGTTCCTAACGCGGTACAGGATTATGTCAATTTTCTGAAGAGCACCATAGACGTCGATTTGAGCGGTTTGAAGCTGGCTTTGGATTGCGCTAACGGTGCTGCTTACAAGGTGGCGCCCATGGTCTTTTCTCAATTGGGTGCTGAAGTGGAGGTTATCAACGACAATCCTAACGGCGTTAACATAAACTGCAATTGCGGTTCCACTCATCCCGAGGGGCTTCAGCGGTTTGTGGTAGAGACCGGGGCTGATGTTGGGTTGGCGTTTGATGGGGATGCAGACAGGCTGATCGCCGTGGATGAGAAGGGTGAGCTGGTGGACGGGGATCAGATAATGGTGGTTTGCGCCCTCGATATGAAAGAAAGGGGCGTGCTCAAGCGCAATACGGTGGTGGCCACCGTCATGAGCAACATAGGCTTTGATATTGCCCTTGAGAAGGCAGGGTGTGGTTTTGTAAAGACCAGGGTAGGGGACAGGTACGTTCTGGAGGAGATGCTCAAAAACGGATACAATATCGGGGGCGAACAGTCGGGCCACATAATATTTTTGGACCACAGCACCACGGGGGATGGCATTCTAACGGCGCTGCAGCTGCTATCGGTGGTAAAGAGGAAAAACTGTAGGCTGTCTGAGCTGGCTTCGGTAATGCAAAGATTTCCTCAGGTGCTGGTGAACGCAAAGGTTAGCCCTGAGAAGAAGAACAGCTATATGGACGACCCCATCATAGCGGAGGAGATATCGAGGATTGAAGCCAAGTTCAAAGGAGCAGGCAGGGTGCTCATCCGCCCATCGGGGACAGAGCCTCTCATCAGGGTCATGATTGAAGGGGCCGATCAGAAGGAGATAGAGGACAGCGCTAGGAGGCTGGCGAGTTTAATAGAAGAGCGGTTGAATTGAGAGTTGAAATTTGTCGTGTTAAGGGGAATTTTTTATATAAAACATCTTGTATTCGGTTGAGAAGATGCTATACTAATCATGAGAATGAACGGGAAGTGGCTGCCCTAAAAAAGGAGGAATTACAGGTGATGAGAAGGGGAAGCTCTAGAAGGGGCGGGATACTGTTTTTATTTTTGCTGGCAGGTATTATAATCGGCAGCGTGGCAGGAAGGATTTTGGCTGCATATTTCGATATACCCCTGTTTACAGAGTCCCTTCAAATTGGTACTGAGGATGATCCCATAGTCCTTGATTTGGAGGTAATAGACCTGGTGCTGGGGGTTACCTTTACCGTCAATTTCGGCACCGTCCTGGGCGTATTGCTGGGGCTTATATTTTATTTTAAGTCCTAAAGATATGTATAAAGTACATCGTGGTATATATCATCTAGGCTCAAATCGAGAATTCTCTAAACAGCAGGAGGCAATAAGCGGCAGATGAGGATAATACTGGCTTCTGCATCGCCCAGGAGGAGCGATCTGCTTACACAGATGGGGCTAAAATTTGAAGTTATTCCCAGTGATCAGGAGGAAAAAGTGGTTGATGATCTTCCTCCACATAGACTGGTTGTGGAGTTAGCCCTTAAAAAAGTTGAAAGCGTTGCAAAAAGGGTGCAGGGCCAAGCGCTGATAATAGGTGCGGATACCATTGTGGTTAAAGGCGATAAGGTGTTAGGCAAGCCCAAAGATGAGGATGAGGCATTTCGGATGCTCATGGAGCTGCAGGGCCAGGTCCATGAGGTGATAACAGGGCTGGCCGTCATGGAGGTACCTGCCCGTAAATGTGTGACCGCTTACGAGAAGACGGTGGTTGAAATGGCTTCCCTCACCCGCCAGGAAGTTGAGGGATATATTCGAACGGGAGAGCCCATGGACAAGGCGGGTGCGTACGGCATTCAGGGGCTTGGTGGTATGCTTATAAAGAGGATAGAGGGATGCTACTACAATGTGGTGGGGCTTCCCATACATCGCCTTTGGATGATACTCAAGGAATTCGGAGTTGAGGTGTTTACTGGGCAGGCTGTTTAACCAGAGTTATCAAAAATGCAATTATTGGCAATAATTAATTTAGTCATCAAAAAATGATGTGTTTGGAAGGAGAAATGGATGGTATGGGAGTGTTGAACATATTCAGCAGGGATTTGGGAATCGATCTGGGAACTGCAAATACTCTGGTATATATTCGAGGGAAGGGGATAGTCATCCGTGAGCCCTCTGTGGTTGCCATTCGCAGCGATACCAGAGAGGTGCTGGCTGTTGGTGAAGAAGCCAAGAGGATGATTGGCAGAACGCCGGGTAACATTGTCGCCATAAGGCCCATGCGCGATGGCGTTATAGCTGATTTCGATGTCACCCAGGAGATGTTGAAGTATTTCATAAGAAAGGCCATGAAGAGGCCTCTTGTGGTGCACCCAAGGGTAGTCATTTCAGTTCCGTCAGGGGTTACTGAGGTTGAGAAGAGGGCTGTGTATGAGGCGGCAAGGCAGGCGGGCGCCCGTGAGGCTTACCTGATTGAGGAGCCCATGGCTGCGGCCATAGGTGCAGGGCTGCCGGTGCACGAGCCTACAGGCAGCATGGTGGTGGACATTGGCGGCGGTACCAGCGAGGTAGCGGTAATCTCGCTGGGCGGCATAGTGACCAGCAGGTCTTTGAGGATAGGCGGCAACAAGATGGACGATGCCATTATATTCTACATCAAAAAAGAATACAATTTGATGATAGGCGAGCGGACGGCCGAGGAGATAAAGATCACTATAGGTTCTGCGTATCCTAAAGAGGAAGAGCAGGACATGGAGGTCAGAGGTCGGGATCTGGTGACCGGGCTGCCCAAGACATTGAGGATTACGTCATCTGAGATTCTCGAGGCTTTGAAGGAGCCCGTCAGCCAGATCGTAGAGGCCATTAAGCTCACGCTGGAGAAGACTCCGCCTGAACTGGCTGCCGATATTATGGACAAGGGCATAATGTTAACCGGAGGAGGAGCTCTCCTCGATGGCATCGATAAGCTCATAGCCCAGGAGACCGGCATGCCAGTTCATATTGCAGAGGCGCCTCTGGACTGTGTAGCTGTGGGTACTGGACGTGCACTGGAAGAATTAGAGGTTTTAAGAAGGGTGACCATCTCATCTAAGAATTTGGCTTAAAGATGGGATGGTGATGGTTTTGCTTCAATTTCTTCGAAGGCATTCGCTGGCCATTGTAGTGGCCGTCTCTCTTTTTTTATTGGCCCTGGCTGTTTTTACCTCTCAACCACGGGGAAGCATGAGCTTCCTGGAAGGGCTTGTGGGCGAGGTCATTTCGCCTATTCAGAAAGCAATATACAGGGCTGCATCTTTTATTCATGGCTCAATTGCGGAGATAAAAGAGAGGCGTAATTTGAGAGAAAATTATGAACAGCTCAAGGAAAGGGTGGAGCAGCTGGAAAAGGAGCTGCTCAGGATGAACGAGCTGGAGAAACAAAACCAGCGCTTGAAGAAGCTGCTGGATTTTGCCGTGGAAAGAGAGGAACTGGTTGTCACAGGCGCCAGGGTTACGGGCAAGGACCCCGGCAACTGGTTTAACGTGTTCACCATAGATAAGGGTAAAAACCAGGGTATAGCGGTAAATATGGCGGTGGTGACCGAGCGCGGGCTGGTCGGGCGCATCATAGAAGTGGGGCCCAACTGGGCAAAGGTGCGCTCAATCGTGGATGCTCAAAGTTCGATAAGCGGCATAGTCGAGAGAACCAGAGACAATGGCATAGTAAAGGGTAACAATGCCTTTGGGGCAGAAGATGGCACCTGCAGCATGGTATATCTTCCGCTGGATTCAGAGGTAAGCGAGGGGGATAAGGTGATTACATCGGGGCTGGGCGATTTTCTCCCCAAGGGAATTTACATTGGTGAAGTTATAAAAGTGGTGCGTTATAAAAAGGACCTTTACAAAACTGCCGTTATAAAGCCGGGGGTTGATTTTCAGCGTCTGGAAGAGGTGCTGGTAGTTAAGGCAAGGTCTGATGAGTGATTTTAGATAAAGAAGGCAGAACATAATATTTGTTTTATGGAGTTGGAGATAGCAGTGATATGAAGGTTTGGGTTATAGCTGGTGTCCTGTTGGGTAATTTGATCATTCAATCATCGTTATTTCCTTTTATTGAAGTATATGGCGTTAGGCCGGATTCGTTGATGGTGCTTGTGATCTCGTTTGCCCTTCTGGCGGGCAATCCTACATCAGCTGTGGCAGGGCTGTGCGGGGGGTTGTTACAGGATATTCTATTTGGTCAAAATATAGGTTTTTATGCTTTGCAGTATATGTTGATCGGATACCTTGTAGGCCTGGTTTATGGAAAAGTTTTTGCAGGCAAATTGCTGATTCCTGTGTTCTTTGTAGGTATAGCAACCATTTTCCGAGGGCTGTTTGCCTTTTTGTGGATGTATTTTGCAGGGGTAGATATTTCCCTTCATTGGCTGTTTCTAAGAACCATACTACCAGAGATGATATATACCGTTATTGTAACGCCTATTATATACTACTATATGAACAAGCTATACAGACATAAATTTATGAACCGGCGCTGGCATTTCGATTGAAAGGGGTAAAATATTACCTCTTTTTTGTTTGTTTGAAGCATGATAAAATATCTTTTAGTGAGAATCTATGCATGATTGCGAGCTTAAGTGTGGCACAGAGGGGGTCAAGGAATGCTTAAATGGTTTAAAAACCGCTTTTTTTTATTTGCGTTGATATGTATACTGGGGTTCAGTATGCTTTTGATCAGGCTTGCTTATCTTACCGTAGAAATGGGGGAGACTTATTATGCGCTGTCCATGGAGCGAAAATCGGTTGAGATCCCCCTTAGGGGCAGCAGGGGAAATATTTTGGACAGAAACGGCATTCCTATGGCCATGAACAAGCAGATGTTTGTGGTGGAGCTGGATAAACAGAGGATGCCTACAGGGGATAAACAGCTCAACGATTTGATTTACAAGGTTGTCAGCATAATAAAGCAAAACGGGGATACTACGAGCTTGATGGATAATATACCCATAAAGATAGATGGAAACGGAAGGCTATATTATATATGGGAGAACAAATCTCCCGAGAGCCAGAAAAGGGATTTTGAAAGATGGAAGTCTGATGCTGGCATAAAGGTTGACCTGCCGGCTGCTGATATGCTCAAACACCTCAGGGAAAGGTTTAAGATCGATGAGGATTTGCCTGACGATGTAGCTAGGGATATAATTTCCGTTAGGTTGGACATTTACATCAACAGGTACCGTCCCAACGCCATCAGGATTGCCACGGGTGTGAGCCAAAAAACAGTGGCCCAGCTTGAGACCTATGCCGGGGAGTTGCCGGGGCTTCAGATATCGGTGGAGATGGGGCGCTACTATCCAATGGGCGATGTGGCAGCACACATTATAGGATATGTAGGCAGAATAAGCAGTGAGGATATCGAGGAATACAAGAGTAAAGGTATTGATTTGAGGGAAGCGGGTTACGACTTGTCGATTGACCGCATTGGCAAAATGGGGATAGAGAAGTATGCCGAGCAATGGCTTACAGCTAGCACAAAGGACAAGCATGGCATGCTGTGGGCCGAAGTAAATTCCACTGGTAAGGTAATCAGGGTATTGAGCGAGACGCCGCCAGAGGATGGAAATGATGTAATCCTCACCCTTGATAGCCGCCTGCAAAAAGCAGTGGAGGATATTTTAGCTGAGGAGATAAACAAGATGGCAGCAGGCCTGCCGCCCTATGAGGGTGATAAACAGGCCCCTTATGCCAATAGAGGAGCGGCTGTGGTGCTGGATGTGCACACCGGTGAAATACTGGCGATGGCCAGTTACCCGTCATTTGATTTGAATTTGTTCATCCCCGCCATATCCAACGAGGAATATCAGAAGATTTTGAACGCGCCGGGAAAACCGTTAACGGCTATGGCTTTTCAAGAAAGGTTTGCTCCAGGTTCTGTCATTAAGATGATGATAGGCATTACGGCGTTGATGGAAGGTAAGGTTACGCTGAATGAACAGGTATATGATGCTTTTAGATATACCAAATACGGCAATGAAGGGCCGGTGTGTTGGGCCAGGCCAGGTGTGCACGGGCATGAAGATTTTGTAGAGGCCTTGAAGCACTCATGTAACTATTATTTCTACGAAATGGCTGATCGTCTAGGTATCGATAAGATGGTGGAGTGGGGAAAACTTTTTGGCTTAGAGGGGCATACCGGCCTTGAAATAGGAGATGTAGAGTCCTTTATAGGCGGGCCTGATAGAAGGCCTATCCTGAAACGACCTTCAGTTATAGCGGGAATAAAAAAGCTGATGCAGGATGAACGTAAACCATACAAAGAATTTTTTGAAAATATAGACCAGGAAACCAAGAATAGATTAGCAGCAAAATTGGCCAATTTACCAGTAGAAGTCACTACTAAAGAAATTGAAGAGGTCGTAAGGGAAGAGGTGGGGGATTTTAAGGGTATTAAAACTTTTGCAGGCGATGTACAAACCGGGCCGTTTTTCGAAAGGCGGTGGAAATGGAGGGATACATTGACAACGGGAACCGGCCAAGCCGATGTAAACGTTACGCCGCTGGCTGTGGCAAGGTATATTGCCGCTATAGCCAATGGCGGGAAGGTGCTGGAGACACACGTGATCAAAGGAGTGGTCTCGCCAGAAGGGGATATTTTACACGAGACTCAGCCAGTGGTGGTAAATGAGCTGGATATAAAGCCTGAGTATCTTGAGGCTGCAAGGCTGGGGATGTATAAAGTGGTAAATGATAGATCTACTGCGGGGGGAGGAGCCGGTACGGCGGTGAGTGCTTTTGCAGGATTAGATCCTAGTATTACAGTAGCTGGAAAAACTGGAACCGCTGAACTTAACTCTAAAATAGAGGAGTTGAACACAGCATGGTTCGGAGGATTTACCCCTTATGAGACGCCCGAAGTTGCTATAGTTGTGACCATACCTTTCGGCCGCACTTCCAGCAATGCAGGAGTAGTGGCACGGCGGATAATCGAGGAGTATTACAGATTGAAAAATACGCAGAGCCAATTCGGCACGGTCGACGAGGTAAACCACTTAAAACAGTAAACATTTTTATATTTTTTTGCAGGATTTTTGGCTTGCTTGGCGAATATTGGAGGATGTAACATTTAAGGCTGTGGAGGAACGTAGAAGATGAACCAGAGTCCGGTGGTATTCAAAGGGATAAAAGGAGGCTTGAAGGTTTATATCAATGCTGACAGCGATATAGAACAAATCATGGATGAACTTGAGAAAAAGATAAAGGGGAGCAAGCATTTTTTTGGGAATTCGCAGATAAATTTAATATTCACTGGCAGGAGGTTGACGCCACAGCAACAGCAGAATATTGTCGATTTAATTTCCCGGGAAATCGAAGTGGGGAGTATTACGTTTGAAATGGCGAATATTGGCCTTCCTTCCGCCGATCATTTTGAATCGTTCGACGGAATAGAAGAAGGTATGACGCGGTTTGTAAGAGGTACGGTGCGAAATGGACAGAGAATATACTATGAGGGCAATGTGGTGGTGATCGGGGATGTCAACCCGGGGGGAGAAATAATTGCCGGTGGAAATATCCTGGTCATGGGGACATTGAGAGGGGTGGCTCATGCCGGTGCCACGGGCAATCACAATGCAGTGGTGGTGGCTTTCAGCCTTCAGCCCACCCAGGTGAGAATTGGGGGAATCATTGCAAGGCCACCTGAAGATGACGCCGTAAAGCCTTCTTATCCCGAGATAGCCTATGTGAAGGATAATATCCTAGTAATAGAGCCTTATTTACCCGGGAGAGGAAAATAGTATATAATGTAAGAGATATCTGTTGTTGCTGTGATTCTTGTTACCGTAAATTGGCTTTATGTAACCGCTGATATGGTAAACTTGGTGTAGAAAAAAGAAAATGGCAGGTATCAGGATAAAGATGTATAGGGGGAGTGGACATATATGGGAGAGGTAATAGTGATAACTTCGGGGAAGGGAGGGGTCGGCAAGACCACCACAACTGCCAATATAGGGGCGGCTCTGGCGCTGGCAGGCAAAAAGGTGGTGCTGGTGGATGCCGATATAGGCCTTAGAAACCTCGATGTGGTCATGGGGTTGGAAAACAGGATTGTTTACGATTTGGTGGATGTGGTGGAAAAGGTTTGTAGGTTGAAGCAGGCCCTTATAAAGGACAAGCGCTTTGAAGGGCTGTATCTGTTGCCGGCTGCTCAAACCAAGGATAAGACAGCGGTGTCGCCACAGCAGATGCAGGAGCTGTGCCAGCAGCTAAAAGAGGAATTCGATTATGTGCTTATCGATTGTCCGGCTGGCATTGAACAGGGATTCAAGAACGCTATAGCTGGAGCTGACAGCGCAATAGTGGTTACCGTGCCAGAGGTGTCAGCCGTTAGGGATGCTGATCGCATAATAGGCTTGCTTGCTGCTAATGAGCTTATGGACCCCAAGCTTATAATAAACCGTATCAGGATAGATATGGTAAAACGGGGGGACATGATGAACATCGACGATACCATTGATATACTGGGGATAGACCTGCTTGGGGTAGTGCCTGACGATGAGAAGGTAGTCATATCAACCAACAAGGGCGAACCGGCGGTATTGGACGAGGGCTCTTTGGCGGGGCAGGCTTATAGAAACATCGCCAGGAGGTTGATGGGCGAAAATGTACCCATCATGGATTTGGAGATGGATGAGGGATTTTTGGCAAAGCTCAAACGATGGTTTAGCATGAGCAAGAAGAGGTCCTATTAGTGAGGAGGATTTAAATGATCGATTTGTTTAAGTTTTTTGGAAAAGGGGAAAGCAAGAGCAAGGATATCGCCAAAGAGCGGCTTAAACTGGTGTTGATCCACGACCGTGCCAATATTTCACCCAAGTTTCTGGATATGATCAAGGACGACATCATTAAGGTTATATCCAATTATATGGAGATAGATGAGGCAGGGCTAGACATACGGTTGTCCCGTATACCCCAGGAGGACGATACATACAGTACTGCTTTGATGGCAAATATTCCTATCAAAAGGGTCAAAAATATGGGGCCCAATAGGGGTTAGAGGTTGCAGTGCGCAATCTCTTTTTTTATATCTGCCCATATGTTATAATGTTGACGATGGTAATTTTAAAGGCATGTAAATGGGGGACGTAGATGTTTGACAAGAGGCTTATTAAAAATTTTGATTTTCCCATATTGATCTTGATATTCTTGCTGGTAGGCTTCGGGCTGATAGGCATTGGGGTGGCCATGAAGGAGCCGGTGGAAGGAGACGAACAGCGCTTGTTTGACATAATTGGAAATTTTAACCTGTATCACGTGAAGCTGCACTTGCTGTGGTTTGGCCTCGGGCTCATTGCCATGCTGGTGGTGATCAGCATCGATTATCACCTCTTTGCTGAGATGTCGCCCTATATATATTGGACGGTAGTGGCTATGCTGCTCTATGTGTCCTTCAGGGGGCATATTGCTGGCAACGCGCGCAGCTGGATCAGCTTTGGGTCGTTTTACGTCCAGCCTTCAGAGTTTGCCAAGATATCCATGATTATATCTCTGGCCAAGGTGATGGCCAAGAAGAAGGATGAAGGGGAGAGCCTGAATCGCCTAAGGGATCTTGTTCCGTTGCTGGCCAGGCTTGTCATTCCTCTGGCGCTCATCATAGATCAGCCCGACTTTGGTACGGCCATGGTGTTTATAGCGATACTATTCGGAATGGTTTTCGTTGCAGGCATCAATTATAAGCTCTTGCTGGGCATAATTGGAGCAGGGATTGCTGCTGTGCCGGTTATGTGGTATGGACTGCTGTCGGACGTGCAGAAAAATCGTATCCTGGTGTTTTTAAATCCCGGTATGGACCCCTTGGGTGCAGGCTATCACGTGATCCAGTCGATAATTGCCATAGGTTCCGGTAGAATATACGGTAAAGGGATTTTGACCGACAACACTTTAAGCCAGCTCAATTTTGTTCCGGCTAAAAATACCGACTTTATTTTTTCGGTGACAGTGGAAGCCCTTGGCTTCATAGGGGGAGCTATAATAATATGCCTGTACCTGTGCCTCGTTTTGAGGACCATATATTTGGCCACCAAGGCCAAGGACAGCTTTGGCAGCTTTTTGGTCATTGGCGTGGTATCCATGATGATATTCCATATATTTGAGAACATCGGCATGACCATGGGCTTGATGCCTGTTACCGGAATACCCCTTCCATTCATGAGCTATGGTGGGAGTTCCATGATTACAAATATGATCGCATACGGTTTGGTGCTCAACGTGGGTATGCGCAGGCAAAAGATAAATTTCTAATGGGTAAGCAAGATTGTTCAGGGGGTAAGGGACGTGAATATTGCTTTGATTGCCCACGATAAGAAGAAAGAGGACATGGTCAACTTTTGTGTGGCCTATAAACATATTTTGGGAAAGCATAAGCTGTGCGCCACCGGCACCACAGGGAAGCTGATCGCAGAAGCGACGGGTCTGCCGGTGCATCGTTTCCTTTCTGGCCCTCTGGGAGGAGATCAGCAGATAGGCGCCAGGGTGGCCTACAACAAGATCGATTTGGTCATATTTTTGCGGGACCCGCTGACGGCGCAGCCCCATGAGCCCGATGTCAACGCTCTGCTAAGGCTGTGCGATGTGCATAATATTCCCCTGGCCACCAATCTGGCTACAGCAGAGGTTATGGTTAAGGCTCTGGAGCGCGGCGATTTGGACTGGAGGCTAATAGTCAATCCTCCACAAGAGGATGACGATGTATTTTAAAATCATAAACTTCGTCCCCTCCAAATATACTTGTATTGATGAGGAGGGGATGATGTTTGGAAGCGGGAAAAGGGGTATACGTAAAAAAAGGGCTCAGGCCGGTCAGGCGACGGCGCAGATTGGATTTGCCTGTTTCACGCCCTGTGCGCCGGAGAACCTCATACGGTAGAATGGATGCCCTGGACGACGAGCACAAAGCGGCTGTCTTGGTCGTCAGAATATCGGTGGCAGCCGTCATTATTGTGGTGGTGATGCTGCTCAAGAGCATCGATACCCCTGCTACCAGATGGGCTGTTGACAGGATTCGTGAGGCCATAACCTATGACTTTGACATAAACGAGTCATTGGGAAAGCTCAAATTTGTGGGTGACTACCTACCAGGGCTCAAGGCAGTATTTAGTGAGCGCGATGCTCAAAATGAAGGTGAAGAGGCTGGGGAAAAGGAAGTAAATGACCAGGCATATCAGCCTGTCTTTGCCGCTCCTGCTGAAGGCAAGGTGGTGGGCTTTTTCGGCCAGGTTTACGACGATGATGGCAAAAAGGTTAAAAGCCAGGGAATAGATATTCTGTCGCAGCAGCAGGGTTGGGTTTATACGGTTGCCGATGGGAAAGTGATCGCTGTAGGAGAAGACGAGACTTATGGCAAATATGTAAAGGTTGACCATGGAGGAGGATGGGTGGCTCTATACGGCGGATGTGAGGACATACAGGTGCAGGTGGGGGGCTCAGTTAAGCAGGGGGATAGAATAGGCAAGATGGGCAAGGACCCCTCAGAAGGATACAGGCTGCATTTTGAGGTCTGGCATGGCGATCAGCCGGTGGATCCCCTCAAGCTCATTCAAGAAGAGAGCAAAGTGTTTCAGTGAAGCGGGATAAGTGCTGCGGTTATGAAGCTAGGTATACTGTTTGGCATAAACATATATATAAACAAGCTGCTTGTCATACTCATCGCGATAGCCATAGTCTTGGGAGAGGGGACGAGGCTGGCCGTCGTATTTTTGGTGGTGTTCATACACGAGCTGGCGCATGTGGTCATGGCTAGGGCGTTAAATCTGAGGGTGAGCGAGATAGAGCTGCTGCCCTTTGGTGGGGTGGCCAGAATCGAGAGCTTTTTTGAAGTCAATCCACGAGATGAGGTATATATAGCCATCGTCGGTCCTATGTCCAACGTGATGCTGGTGCTGGGCTGCATGGCTTTGGGAAAGATGGGACTGATTCCCTCCAAGGATTACGATTTTTTCATTCAGGCCAATCTGATGCTGGCCGGTTTTAATCTGCTGCCGGCCTTCCCGCTGGATGGCGGCAGGATCTTGCGTGCCATTCTTTCCAGAGAGCTGGGAATAAAAAGGGCTACCAGGATTACTACCATAGGCGGATTTGTGTTGGCGCTGTTCCTCGTTATGACCGGAGTGTATGCCATCTATTACGGCATCTTTAACCCCACCCTGTTTGTTATGGCAGGGTTTCTGGCATACTCCGCCGTAAAGGAAAACAGAATGGCCACCTATGTGATGGTGAGGGACCTCACTTACAAAAGGGATATTTTAATCAGGGAGGGGGCCATTCAATCCAGGGAGCTGGTGGTGTTGTATGATTTGCCGTTGAAGGATGTGATAAAGAAGTTTGTGCCGCATCGCTATCACAGCATCGTTCTGGTTGATGAACAGCTCAGGCCCAGGGGCTATTTAACTGAAAAGGATATAGTAGACGGCCTTATGGATCACGGGCTTAACGTGCCGGTGTTTAGGTTGCTTGCACAGTCCAGCCGCAAGAGAGGCTGATTGACCGGCGGAGGCCTTATGGGCTGCCTTAAGAGGTCTGGCATGCCTCTTGGGGCGATATAATTTGCGTTGTTGAGAGAATGGTAAAGGGCTGCAAAGCAAAAATATATATGAAACAAGGCTTGTTAGGTGTGAATGGACAAGGAATACTATTGTGTTAAATGTAGGATGTAGTGTGGCTTTTCCATGTATAAGTCGACTAAATATAAAATATGCAATGTAATACCAATATAAATGATAAAAATACAGGAGGCAATGTAAATGGACAAGTCTGTGCTGGATGAGATACTCAGGCAGGTTACTAAGCCTGTTAGATACATGGGAAATGAGTACAACATGGTTGAAAAAGACCCTTCAAAGGTGCTGATACGGTTCGCTTTTGCCTTCCCGGATGTCTACGAAGTGGGTATGTCCCATCTGGGGATGAAGATACTGTACCATCTCATGAACGAGAGGGAAGATACCTACTGTGAGCGCGTGTTTGCGCCATGGACCGACATGGAGCAAAAGATGAGGGAGAGGGGGCTGACGCTGTTTGCCCTGGAAAGCAAGGATCCCATTGCCGAGTTTGACTTTGTGGGATTTACGCTTCAATATGAGATGTGCTATACAAACGTGATAAACATGCTTGACCTGGCAGGAATTCCGCTCCGGTGGTGGGAAAGAGAGGAGCATCATCCGTTCGTCATTGCAGGGGGCCCCTGTGCTTATAACGTTGAGCCGATGGCCGATTTTTTTGACCTGGTGGTCATGGGGGATGGAGAAGAGGTAATAAACGAGCTGCTTGATGTGTACCGCCAATGGAAGATGCAGGGCGGCACGCGCCAGGATTTTTTGGTGGCAGCGGCCGGGATACCGGGGGTTTATGTGCCGCGCTTTTATGACGTGGAATATAACGACGACGGTACTGTCCGCTCAATTAAGCCCAACCGTGAAGGAATACCTTCCGTCATTCAAAAGCGGGTGGTGAGGGACCTTGATAAGGCTTATTACCCCGAAACCATGATAGTGCCATACATGGACATCGTCCATGACCGCGTTATGCTTGAGGTGTTCAGGGGTTGCACTCGCGGATGCAGGTTTTGCCAGGCAGGCATCATATACCGCCCGGTAAGAGAGAGGTCTGTTTCAAGGCTTATGGACCTGGCGGAAAAGCTGATCAATAATACCGGCTATGAGGAGTTATCGCTATCTTCCTTGAGTACCAGCGATTACTCCGATTTGGAAAACCTGGTAAAGCAGCTCATGGAGCGCTTTGCACCGCAAAAGGTGTCTTTTTCCCTTCCGTCGCTGCGCATCGATTCGTTTTCGCGGGAGCTCATTGAAGAGATGATAAAGGTGCGCAAGGCGGGTTTGACCTTTGCCCCCGAGGCCGGAACGCAGAGGCTGAGGGATGTCATAAACAAGGGGGTTACCGAAGAGGACCTTCTAAACAGCGTGAGGCAGGCCTTTGAACTGGGATGGGATACCGTAAAGCTGTACTTCATGATAGGGCTGCCCACCGAAACCCAGGAAGACCTGGAAGGCATTGCCGACCTGGCCAGAAAGGTCAAAAGCTGCTATCTTGATGTAACCGGAGGGCAAAGGGCTCACAGATTAAGGATAACCGTCAGCGTGGCATCGTTTGTCCCCAAGCCTTTTACTCCATTTCAATGGGTTGCGCAGGATACGATAGAGCGTTTGAACCAAAAGCTGGACTTTCTCAAGGACAAGCTAAGGATCAAATCGGTGGAGTTTGACTGGCATGACCCACGTTTGAGCTTCCTAGAAGCGGTGTTTGCCCGGGGAGATCGCAGGCTTGGCAAGGTACTGATAAAAGCATGGGAGATGGGCTGCAAGTTTGACGGCTGGGCAGAACACTTCAAGTATCATATCTGGCTCAAGGCCTTTGAGGATGCCGGCATAGACCCTGGATTTTATGCAAACAGGGCAAGGGATAGGGAAGAGGTATTGCCCTGGAGCCACATCGATGTGGGGGTCACGCCATCTTTCCTGTGGAGGGAGTATCAAAAAGCGTTAAAGGGCGAGCTGACGCCTGACTGCAGGGAGAGGTGCTGGGGCTGCGGCATAACAAGGCTGGAGGGAGGGTTGTGCCAGTGAGAATGGTGGTAAAGTACGCCAAGCAGGACAGGGTTAAGTATATATCTCATTTAGACCTCATGAGGACGTTGCACCGCGCCTTAAGGCGTGCCGGGATACCCGTTGCATTTTCGCAGGGGTATAACCCGCAGCCTAGGGTTGCCTTCGCACCTCCACTGCCGGTTGGAATGACCAGCCAGGGGGAATACATGGACGTAATGCTGGCTTCGGAAATGAGCCCCCAGGAGTTCTGCCAGGGGATGAACAGCGTACTCCCAAAGGGAATAGCCATACTAAAGGCGGTGGCAATCGATGAATCGCTCCCCTCCCTCATGAGCATGATTGAGAGGGCGCTTTATTGTATAAGCCTTAAAGCTCCGGGTTTGTGCATTGAAGGGGTATTGAAAGATTTTCTGGCTCAGCCTGATATAACCATTACAAAGAGCGGTAAGAAGGGTGAGCGGCTTGTAAACATTCGGCCTATGATACACCGCCTGGACATAGTCGGCCAGGAAGAAGGAAAGGTAATCATGGAGGCCATGCTGAGCGCTGGCAGTAAGGAGTCCTTAAACCCAGAGCAGATGATACGGTCGTTTCTGGAGTTTGCTGGCATTGAAGGTGACTCTTGCTGCTTTGCAGATATCCATAGGGTGGACATGTTTTTGTACAGGGAAAATGAATGGATAACCCCATTGGAACTGGGAAGAGGATGATGGGTGTGGGCAAGCAGATCGTGGTGGATATTCGCTATGACCAGACCCGGGTGGCGGTGCTGGAGGACGGAGACCTTGTGGAGTTCTACATGGAGGACGATGAAAAGCAAGGGCTGGTGGGAAACATATACCGCGGGCGTGTGGTCAATGTGCTACCGGGCATGCAGGCCGCTTTTGTTGATATAGGGTTGGAGAAGAACGCCTTTCTGTATGCAGGGGATATAAACGCCGATAATACGGTGTTTGATTTTGGAGAAAAAAACAATGGCAAAGTGATCAAGGAGATTTCGCTCAGGGATATCATCAGGGAAGGGCAGGAGATCACGGTACAGATTTTGAAGGAGCCCATGGGGACCAAGGGCGCCAGGGTTACCACGCACATCACCCTGCCAGGCAGGTATGTGGTGCTCATGCCTACCTTAAACTATGTAGGCGTTTCCAGAAGGATAGAAGATGAAGAGGAGCGCCAGCGCTTGAGGAGAATTGCTGAGGCTATTAAGCCCGAAAATATGGGGATTATAGTGAGGACTGCAGCCAGAGGCAAGCAGCCAGAGGACCTTATGCCCGACATAGAGGTACTATGCAGGCTGTGGGAGGGGATCAAGGAAAGAGAGAAGCAGGGTGAGGTGCCCCGGCTCCTGCATAAGGATGAAAGCCTGCTGTACCGCACTGTACGCGATATCTTTTGCTCTGATGTGGATAGGTTAATCATAAACGATTATCATCATTACCAAAAAGTAATTGAACTGCTCAAGGCCATTTCGCCGTCGCTTGTCGACAGGGTGGAATACGCCGACGCCCAGAGAAATTTGTTTGAGATTTACGGCATTGAGGCAAAAATCGAAAAGGCCATACAGAAGAAGGTGTGGCTTAAAAGCGGTGGATACATTGTAATAGATGTAACAGAGGCTCTGACGGTTATAGATGTGAACACCGGTAAGTTTGTTGGCAAGGCCAGCCTGGAGGATACCGCCTTCAGGACCAATCTGGAAGCGGCCGAGGAGATCGCGCACCAGATACGGCTGCGCGACATAGGGGGCATAATAATCATAGATTTTATCGACATGGCCGAAGAAGAGCACAAGAAGAAAGTGCTGGAAGTCCTGGAACAGGCCTTGAAGAAGGATCGTACCAAGACCAATCTGGTAGGGCTGACGGGGCTGGGGTTGGTGGAGCTGACCCGTAAGAAGGTGCGGCCCAGGCTTTCGACAGCTTTTTTGAAGCCCTGCCCTTACTGTAACGGAACGGGGAGGGTATATTCGGAAGCCATGGTCATAGCTAAAATAGAAAAGGAGCTAGAAAGGCTGTTTAGCGTCAATGAGGCCTGGGGAGCCCTGGTGGAGGTACATCCCAGCGTAGCCCATGCATGGGAGGAAGACAAAGAAGCTCTGGAACAGCTTGAGACCACGCTTAAAAAGAAGATATGTATTAGAGCCGATGAGAACCTTCACGTTGAGGATAGCAGGATACAGCTGCTTAAAGGGCCGGGGGATTTGGAGAAAACCGTTCGCTTTTCTTGAGCAATGGTTTGAGGAGGATGTGAAAACGCAACTGTATCGAGCTTAAACATCGGTCTTTCCGGCTGTTAAGTTGTGGCAACTGACAATCAGCTTGATGTGTGCGGCTATTTTTTTGGGTAAAAAACAGCCTTTTGAGCAAATAATAAAGAGAAGAAAGCGCTAAATGCCACATAAAATATAGCCTAAATCTTGGAATCTTTTTGCGAGTTTATAAATGTAGAGGATGTACAAGAGGTACAGGGAGGATGGGATGGAAACAAGTACCTTTGGGATCACCGATTACCAGTTGTATTTGTTCAACCAGGGGACCAACTACCACAGCTATAAGATGCTGGGGGCCCACCTCCTTGAAAAAGACGGCGTTGTAGGCACGCACTTTGCCGTATGGGCGCCAAATGCCCGAAGGGTCAGCGTGGTGGGCGATTTTAACTGCTGGGATGGAAGGGCTCATGTGATGAACAGGCTGGGGGACTCGGGGGTATGGGAGCTCTTTATCCCGGGAGTCAAGGAATTTGACCTGTATAAATATGAGATAGAAAATTTTTACGGGCAGGTGGTTTTGAAGTCTGACCCTTATGCCTTTTACAGCGAGCTCAGACCGTGTACCGCATCGGTGGTGTACAACCTGCACAGGTATAAATGGCGGGATGATGAGTGGATGCGCCAAAGAGCGGCCACGCCCATATACGATAAACCCCTGCTGATCTATGAGGTGCATTTGGGGTCGTGGCGCAGAAAAGAAGGGAACGGATTTTTAAGCTACAGGGAACTGGCGAAGGAGCTTATCCCGTATGTGAAGGATATGGGATATACCCATATAGAGCTTTTACCTGTAGCAGAGCATCCTTATGATGGGTCGTGGGGCTATCAAACCACGGGGTACTATTCAGTGACTTCACGGTATGGCACGCCCGAGGATTTCATGTTTTTCGTGGATGAGTGCCATCTGGCTGGTATAGGGGTAATACTGGACTGGGTGCCAGCCCATTTCCCCAGGGATGGACATGGGCTGATACGCTTTGATGGTACCGCACTTTACGAGCATGAGGACCCGCGAAGGGGGGAACATCCACACTGGGGCACTTTGATATTCAACTACGGGCGTAATGAGGTGAGGAGCTTCCTCATTTCCAATGCCGTATTTTGGTTTGATGTGTACCACGTTGATGGGCTTCGCGTTGATGCCGTGGCATCCATGCTATACCTTGACTACGGTAAGTCATGGGGTGAATGGCTCCCAAACAGGTATGGCGGCAAGGAGAATTTAGAGGCCATTGAGTTTATGAGGAAGATGAATGAGGTGGTGTTTCACTATTTTCCCAATGTGCTCATGATCGCCGAGGAATCCACCGCCTGGCCCATGGTCACCCGTCCTGTATACCTGGGCGGGCTGGGATTTAACTATAAATGGAACATGGGGTGGATGAACGATATACTCCGTTATATGTCGCTGGACCCTATATACAGGAAATGGCACCATGAAAACCTTACCTTTTCCATGGTGTACGCGTTTTCGGAAAACTTCATCCTCCCCTTATCTCACGATGAGGTGGTGCACGGCAAGCGTTCGCTTTTAGATAAGATGCCGGGGGATTACTGGCAGAAGTTTGCCAACCTCAGGTTGTTGTACGGATACATGATGGCCCATCCGGGCAAGAAGCTTTTATTCATGGGAGGAGAGTTTGGCCAGTTTGCCGAATGGAATTTTGGTGCTAGCCTGGACTGGCATCTCCTTGACTACGAGATGCACAGAAAGCTGCATTATTATGTCAAGATGCTCAACCATTTTTATCTTGAAAACAGGGCCCTGTGGGAATGTGACCACGGATGGGAGGGTTTTCGCTGGATCGACCACCATGACTACAGCCAGAGCATTGTATCTTTCATAAGGAAGGGGAAGGAACAGGATGACTGGCTGATTGTGGTGTGCAATTTTACGCCAGTGGTTCGCCATGGCTATAGGATAGGCGTGCCCTGGCCGGGAGAGTATAGAGAGGTGTTTAACAGCGACGACCCGGCTTACGGGGGTTCGGGGCAGGGCAATTTCGATGTCATTGTGTCGGAGAACGTACCGTGGCACGGCTTTAGCCAATCCATCAGCATCACGCTTCCCCCTCTTGCGGTAGTGTTTTTCAAGTATACGGATAAAAGGAGGCAGGAGGATTGCTCAAAGTACTGTTTGCCGCCTCGGAAGCAGCGCCGTTTGTAAAAACAGGAGGATTGGGTGAGGTGATCGGCTCCTTGCCGGTTGCCCTGCGTCGTCAGGGAGTCGATGCCAGGATTATCCTGCCTAAATATAAAGCGATCCCAGCAAACCTAAAAGAAAGGATAAGGCATATAAAGCACATATACGTCAAGCTGGGCTGGAGAAACCAATACTGCGGCATCGAGGAGTCGGAATGCAAAGGGGTGCCAGTGTATTTTATTGATAACGAGTATTATTTCGGGCGCGACGGGATCTACGGCTATTCGGATGATGAGGTGGAGCGCTTTGCTTTTTTCTGTAGAAGCGTGCTGGAAGTGCTTCCACATATCGGTTTTATGCCCGATGTTATACACTGCCATGACTGGCAGACAGGGGCAATACCCGTGCTGCTGGAGGCCCATTATCGGCATAATGATTTTTATAAGAATATCCGCACACTGTTTACCATCCATAACCTCAGATGACTGGTTTAAAGACAGCATCATGTATCAGATATTTGTGGACCGGTTTTATAACGGAAACGAGGATGGACGACCGCTCGTTTACGGGGACGACTGCATAATACACCAGGACTGGTACGAGGTGCCCAACTACAAGCCGGATCCGGTTACCGGGAAGGTATTGTGCAACGATTTCTTTGGGGGAAACCTGCTGGGCATAATAAAGAAACTGCCCTACCTTAAGGAGCTGGGGGTCAGCGCTCTGTACCTCAACCCCATTTTTGAGGCCTATTCAAACCATAAATACGATGTGGGGAACTATAAGAAGATAGATCCCATGTTTGGGGATGAGGAAATCTTCCAGGAACTTTGCCAAAAAGCCAGGGAGTTAGGCATATACATCATCCTGGATGGGGTGTTCAGCCACACCGGCAGCGATAGCATGTATTTCAATAAGAACGGCAGGTATCCCACGCTGGGGGCTTATCAGTCCAAGGATTCACCCTATTATCCATGGTACCGATTTATACGCTATCCCGATGTGTATGAGTGCTGGTGGGGAATAGACACCCTGCCCAACGTAAACGAGATGGAGCCCTCGTATCAAAATTACATTATTCATGATGAGGATGCTGTGGCCAAGTATTGGCTTAAGAAGGGAGCAAAAGGTTGGCGACTGGATGTGGTGGATGAAGTGCCCGATGAGTTTTTGAAGGAGTTCAGGAAGGCCGTAAAAGAGATGGATGAGGACGCTGTTATAATCGGGGAAGTATGGGAAGATGCCTCCAGAAAGGTAAGCTATGACAAGAGAAGGGAATATCTGCTGGGCGAGGAGCTGGACTCGGTGATGAACTACCCCTTCAGGGATATGGTTTTGAAATTTTTTTTGGGGGAGTGGGATGCGGGCTATTTCAACAGGGCCATCATGAGCCTATATGAGAACTATCCGGTTGAGTGCTTTTATTCGCTGATGAACCTGGTGGGATCACACGATGTGCCCAGGATAAAGACGCTTTTGGGGGAGGCGCCGCCCCAGCATGCTCTGTCGCGGGACCAGCAGGCCCATTATGCTTTGACCGAGGAGCAGGAAAGGCTGGCCACCCAAAGGCTCAAGCTGGTATCCCTGCTTCAGATGACATTTCCCGGGGTGCCCTGCATATACTATGGAGATGAGGCCGGACTGTCGGGCTATAGCGATCCCTTCAACAGGCGCACTTATCCTTGGGGCCGTGAGGATAAGGAGCTGCTGGAGTGGTACAAAAGGGTTGCTGCCTTAAGGAACGGCATGGATGCCCTGAGGACGGGGGAATTTATACCGGTTTATTATGAAGGAGATGTGTACGCCTTTGTCCGCTGCATCAGAGGGGGCAAGGATGTGTTTGGACGGGAGCGCAGCGACGGCTTTGCGCTTGTAATCATAAACCGCAGCCGGTACAAGGCCTATACCGTAAAACTTGATATGCAAAGATGGGGTATAAGCAGGCTGATAGATGTAATGAATTTTGGCATGGAATTTTTGACCAGAGAGGGATACCTGTTTATAGATGTATTGCCCCTTAAGGGCAGGGTTCTCATTGGCGTTTGATTCACCGGTTTTTGTAACATTTTAATAAATTTTTGGCCAAGGAAGCAGCAAATTGGCAATTTTTATGATAACTTATTGATTTTGTAAATGTTTATATATAAACTATAAATAGCGGTCCCCTGCGCTGGGCGACGGGGCAACGGCACAGCGATTGGCCACAGCAGTAGAAGGTTTACTTTCGGCGAGGGGATGAGAGCCAACCGCCATCAAGTTAATGAATGAGCAAAAGGGTGTAGTCTCTGATGAGCCAGTCAGAATTGTTATACAAATATTTGCGAGAATACTTTGGGCATGATGATTTTCGTCCCGGCCAGCGGCAGGTGGTAGAGAGCATACTTCGAGGAGAAAATGCCGTCGCGGTATTTCCAACCGGGAGCGGGAAATCGCTGTGCTATCAGCTTCCTGCTGTCATGTTCTCAGGTACCACCTTGGTTATATCACCCCTTATATCGTTGATGAAAGACCAGGTGGATCAGCTGAGCCAACGAGGTATTCCTTCTACCTTTATAAGCAGCATCCTCTCGGAAGAAGAGCTTGCCGGGCGCATGTGCAACCTAAGCCAGGGGAAGTACAAGATCGTATACATTGCCCCCGAACGCTTTTATTCAGAAGGGTTTATTGACGCCTTGAAGGGCTTGAAGGTGCCGTTTGTAGCTGTGGATGAGGCGCACTGCATATCCCAGTGGGGGCATAATTTCCGTCCCGCCTATTTAAAGGTCAAGGATTTGATAGAGCAGGTGGGCAGCCCTGTGGTGGCTGCCTTTACGGCTACCGCCAACCGGCGCGTGCAGCAGGATATAATCCGGTTGCTCAATTTAAAGAAGTATAAGCTGTTTGTGAGCGGCTTTGACAGGCCCAATTTGGAGTTCAGGGTAGAGAGGCCTCGGGATAAGCAGGGGTTTGTTCTAAGGTATGTCAAGAAAAATTTAGGCAAGGCGGGCATCATTTATGCCGCTACCAGGAAGACCGTTGAGGACCTCTATAGTCTGCTCATCAGCAAGGGCATACCGGCTGGCATGTATCACGCAGGGCTGAGCAGCCGGGACAGGGTTATGGCTCAGGAGGACTTCGCCCAGGGTAAGACATCGGTTATGGTGGCTACCAATGCCTTCGGAATGGGCATAGACAAGAGCGATATAAGATATATAATACATTACAACATGCCCAGGTCTTTGGAGTATTATTATCAGGAAGTAGGACGGGCCGGAAGGGATGGCAAGATGGCCTGCTGTATACTGCTCTATTCGGAGGACGATTACCATCTCAACCGGGCTCTTATAAATATAAACTACCCCTCTGTAACCCTGGTGGAAAGCGTCTATAACAGGGTGCTTGAGGCGGGCGGCAAAGGGATCACCCTTGACGCGCTCCTTAAAGGCAATATATCAAAGCAAATTCTGCACAGCGCACTGCGAAAATTGATCGAGTACAACTACGTAAAGTTGAAAAGCGGCGTGGTCTATCCATTCTTGAATGGCAGGAAGTTTGAGCTTACCCAGGAAGAGATAGATCAGCACAAGAAGGTGGAGCTTGAAAAGCTGGACAAGATGGTGGAATACTGCTTGAGCAAAAGGTGCTTGCGGTATAATATTCTCGAGTATTTCAACGAGGAGCCTACTTTTACCAAGTGCGGTAACTGCAGCGTATGCGGTTCAGCTGCCGATGGGACCAAGAGAAAGTTCATAGATGACCTGCTAAAGGACATACTGAATGCTCAAGGGGATGTCTCTGACGCCGGAGAAGATGACAAGGCAGACGAGGCGCTTCTTGATATCCTAAAGAAGGTGAGGGAGAGGATTGCCAAAAAAGCGGGGGTGCCGCGCCAGGCGGTCTTTGACGACAGCACCCTTGAACGGATGGCAGCTGTCAAACCGGTCACCAGAAAACAGCTGCTTAAAATTGATGCCGGAATAGAACAGCGTGACGTTGAGCTGTTTGCCGATGAATTTCTGCTGGAAATACACCGCTATCTCCGCAAAAAGACCATCGTGTAAGCTACACCTCTATTTTTTTGTATTGGGTTTCTGCCAGGGCGTACAGGGCTAAGGAAGATGAGAAAAGGTTCTTTATAGAATCGTTGAAAAATTATGCGACACCGGAGCAGCTTTTTTATGTAACTAAAGATGGGAGATATCTAGCTTATTGGCCCAAAAACTATAAAGGAGAAAAGACAACTTTACAGAGTAGAAATGCGTTGATTGGAGCTTTTACTGAAAAATGGGTTACTGATTTGATGCAAAATATTGCGGGGGAGATGGGTTATTTTGCTGTTCAGGGAGCTATAAGTGAAGAAATAGGACTTACATCAGCTTCGCCTGCTGATGTTATTATTTCTAGATCCAGTGGTCAACAACAAAAAGCCGACGATATTTTATTGATCATTGAAGTAAAAATGTCTATTGTATGGAATTGGCAGTATGTCAATAATAATGTTGTTTGCATAGGAGATTATAGAACACACCAAGGCAATCCAGGTTTGTTACGGTCGGATTCGATGCTGAAAGCAATTGGTAAGAGCCTTAATATAAGAGTTTCAAGCATTAAATCTTGTAGAATACCAATTATAGTAATTGGTAATACTCCGATAACAGAGAATTATATGGAAAAGGTTGATAGATTAAAAATATCTGGTGTTATACAAGGATTTTGGTCTGTTAATCCAAAACCGTTGGATAATGATGATAGTATAAAGAAAACTGAAAAGTGTGGATTTTATAGATTTGATGATTTTGAGGAATTACACGAGAGTGTTTTAAAAATACTTTCTGAGGAGATGAATTTTTTCTCGAGTATGAAAAGTAATAGGGAGTTAGGGCAAATTATTGAAATTGCAAACCGTGAAAAGACATATGAAGAAAAAGCGCAAAAGTTTTTAAAACTTATTAGGGAGTGAGTTTGAGGTCTATGAGTGATGCTAAAATGAAAAAAATTTCTACTAAGACAAGTGCATTTGGTACTCCAGGCAGGATCAATCATGATTCATCAGAATTTTATAATAGCAGGCTTTATCAAAATATAAAAATATCCAAAAATATTAAATTTATAGAAAATCCTATACCGAAGGAAAAATTAAATAAAATATACTGTAAATCAAGTGAGTCAATGGATGAGATTCCAGATTATAGTGTACATTTAATGGTTACTTCTCCTCCATATAATGTAAAGAAAGAATATGATGAAGATTTAACGTTGGACGAATACAGAGAACTGCTTAGAAGGGTATTCAAAGAAACATACAAAAAACTAGTAACTGGTGGTAGGGCTTGTATTAATATTGCTAATTTGGGCAGAAAACCATATATTCCTTTGCATAAATATATTATAGAAGATATGCTTGATATAGGATTTTATATGCGAGGGGAAATTATATGGAATAAGGGTTCAAGTGCAAGCCCTTCTACGGCGTGGGGAAGTTGGAGGTCTGCTACTAATCCTGTTTTAAGGGATGTGCATGAATATATATTGGTATTTTCTAAAGAATCTTTTTCTCGTAAAAAAAGTAGTGATAAAGTAAGCACAATTACTAAAGAGGAATTTTTAGAGTGGACAAAAAGCGTATGGACTTTTCCGGCGGTATCAGCAAAAAGTATTGGACATCCTGCTCCTTTCCCTGAAGAGTTGCCTTACAGATTAATACAGTTATATACATTTAAGTCAGAGGTTGTATTGGATCCATTTTGCGGAAGTGGGACCACTTGTTTGGCTGCGTTGAAAAGTGGAAGGTATTATATCGGTTATGAGATAGAACCTAAATATGTCGAATTGGCAGAAAAAAGGATTAAGTCTTATACACAACAAATGCATTTGTTTGATGATTACATAGATTAGGAGGTTAATACAGTTTACATTGTTTTTACGGAAGGATGTTGATGGATGGAATTGATCTTTTGTGGTGGAGCTGCCGAAGTGGGGGCCAGCTGCTATCTGCTGCGCATAGACAATAAGAATATTCTTCTAGATGCGGGAGTCAGGATGGATTCAGCGAAAGATAGCCTTCCTGATCTTCGTATTATTCAAGAAAAAGGCGGTGTGGATGCGGTATTTGTCACCCATGCCCATCTGGACCACACCGGAGCCCTCCCTGTAATAAGCCGTGAGTACCCCAGTGCTCCCATATATATGACCCATGCCACTAAAGACTTGGTGCGCGTCCTGCTTTACGATAGCTTAAAGATTATGGAACAGCAAGAAGGCGAGATCCCTATCTATGCAGAGGTTCACGTAAAGCAGATGATGGACAGGATACTGTGTTTTTCGCCCGAATATGCAATACAGCCCTTTAAGGATGCCGAGCTAAAGGTTACCTTCTATCACGCAGGGCACATCGTCGGTGCAAGCTGCATCTACATACAGGGCAGAGAAGGCAGCGTGTTCTATTCAGGGGACATCTCGCTGGTCAACCAGTATACGGTAAGCGGGGCTGCAATACCTAAGCTTCGGCCCGACGTGGCCATACTGGAAGGCACTTACGGGGACAAGCTCCATGCCAACCGCCAGACGGAAGAGGAACGCCTCATCCAGATGGTGGGAGAGGTCATAGATAGAGGAGGAAAGGTGCTGATACCCGCCTTTGCTATAGGGCGCGCTCAAGAGGTTATACTCATGCTGAAGCGGGCCATGAACAGAGGAAAGCTGCCCAGGTTTAAGGTCTTTGTCGACGGCATGGTGCGGGAAGTGTGCAGGATGTACCGCTTGAACCCAAATTATCTCCACAGCAGTTTGGCCAAGAGGGTGTGGAAGGATAAAGAGGTATTTTTTGATGATTGGATACAACCCGTAGCCGACCCCAGAGAGCGTGAAGTGATAGCGGGGCTTTCGGAACCCTGCTGCATAATATCCAGTTCCGGCATGTTGACCGGTGGGCCAAGCCAGTGGTATGCCGAAAAGCTGGTGGGAGACGAGAAGAACTTCATCGCCATAACGGGCTATCAAGATGAGGAGGCCCCTGGCCGCAAGCTGCTCGATCTGGTAAACGCTCCTTGCGAGGAGAGGTTTCTCGCACTGGGTGAAAGGCGGATCCCTGTCAAGTGCCAGGTTGACAGGTACAACTTATCTGCCCATGCCGATAAGACCGAGCTCATAGGTCTGGTGCATGCCCTGTCTCCGCGCCAGATTTTCCTGGTCCACGGGCAGGAAGAGGTCATACAGCGCCTGGGCCAGGAGATACAGGCCGATTTCTGGGGCAGGGTTTATGTGCCAAGGAACGGCGAGGCGTATGATTTCCGCGTCGGGCGCCCCAGAAAGCAGCTTGAAAGGGCTTTAATCCCTTCGCTCAATAGAGAGGCTCTTCCTGGTGAGGGGGATATAGAGACCCTGTGGAAGCATATAATGGATCACGGCGGGCAAAAGAGAGCCTACAGCCTCGAAGAGCTGCTCAACATCTGGTCAGGAAAGGAGCCGACACAGGAACAGATAAGCAAGCTGGCGGATGTGCTGCTCCATTCCGACTACTTTGAGCCCGATAGCTGGCGGCCTTTTTTGTACCGGCCGCTGTCTGAAGAGCAGGTTGCCCAGCGGTTACAAGAGCTTCAAGGGCCGATGGAGGTTAACCGTATGCTTGCGCTGGTGGATGAGTTTTTCCCGCCCGAGACGGGATTGTATAAAAAGGGGGCCAGGTTTGATGAAAAGGTTGCACTGCTTTACTTCAAATTTCCCAAGGTTGCGGCCCAGAAGTACAGGGACGAAATCGAGCAGTTCGAGAAGTTAACCGGCTGGCGGGTTGAGCTTAACCGGGAGTGCAATCTGGAGGCTGCAGAGGACCTGCTTGTAAGCCTTTTGCCTGAGGGGGCTTATCTGTCGGGAAGTTTATCGTATTACCGTGCTCAGGGGTATTTTAAAGCCTCCATTGAAGGGGATGTGGATGTTGAGGATATAAGAAAACGGTTCAGCGAGGCTACCGGCCTTGATTTGGTCATTGAAGGGCACACAGAGCCTAAAACGCCTGAGCCGGTGGCAGCACAGCCCGGCCAGATGGAACAGAACAGGGCTTTCAGGCTTATAGAAGAAACCTTTGCGGGAAAGCCTCACAGGCTTTACAAAAAGGGGCTGAAGCGGGATGAAAAGGGGCCCTATATAGAGCTGACTTTTATATCTCCGGAGATAGGCGAGCGATACCGGGACATCATATTGCAGCTTGAGGAGAAGACTGGATGGCCTATGAGGATCAATCCCAATCCCAACCAGAACGAGATCATCAAGCTGGCAAGGCGGCTGCTGGAGCAAAAGGGATTGCGTTTAAAAAAGAACCCTGGCTTTTTTCAGCTGGAAAAGGAGGTTAGGGTTGTACCTGTGGATGATTGGGATTGTGAGGCCTTTGATGACGTTAAAAAGGAGTTTGAGTCTTATACTGGATACAGGCTGGTTATTGAGAGAAATTAACATAAGATATAAAATATTATTATGTAAAATGTTATGAAAAATATTATGGATTATCATCTTTGTTTATATGATTTCCAGAAAGGTATGTAAAGTTTGATACAGTTGTCAGGATGGCCTGTAAAATGTACCCTTACAGCGGTGATTGACATTTACCAGATTAAAAAGGTCTTTTTCCACGGAAGACAAGAACGGATTAAAGAGAAGATACATGACAGTGCAAAACATAGCGAGTTAAGACTTATAGAGAGGGCAAAGACGTTAATGTTTAGAAAGGAGGGAAGAGCGCATTTCTCTCCGTCTTGAAGAAGATGGAGTCTCCTGCGCTCGGATATGATGAAGATAAGAAAAGCCATCATTCCGGCGGCCGGGTTAGGAACCAGGTTTTTACCGGCCACAAAGGCCCAGCCCAAAGAGATGTTGCCCATCGTTGACAAGCCTACCATACAGTATATAATAGAAGAGGCTATTGAGTCGGGAATAGAGGAGTTTCTCATTGTTACCGGCAGAAACAAGAGGTCTATTGAGGACCACTTCGACCGTTCACTGGAGCTGGAAGAGGCCCTTCGCAAGAGCAATAGAGAAGACCTTCTCAAACTGGTGGATGATATTTCAAACATGGTGGATATTCACTACATACGCCAGAAGGAGCCCAAAGGTTTAGGACATGCCATATACTGCGCTCGTTCCTTTATAGGGGACGAGCCCTTTGCGGTGCTATTGGGCGACGATATCGTCTACTCTAAGACCCCTTGTTTAAAGCAGCTCATCGAGGTTTACAATGAATATAAGACCACCGTTCTTGGATGTCAGCATGTGCCCAGAGAAGATGTCAGCAAGTACGGCATCGTCAACGGTATACCGATTGAAGACAGGGTTTATAAGGTTAAGGGGCTGGTTGAAAAGCCCGATCCCGATAAGGCACCGTCCACCCTTGCGATTCTGGGACGGTATATCATCACGCCCAGGATATTTTATCATTTGGCCAATACCCCGCCCGGGATCGGAGGGGAGATACAGCTCACTGACGCGCTTCAGGCTCTGGCTTCGGAAGAGGCCATATATGCCTATGAGTTTGAGGGTAAAAGGTATGACGTTGGTCACAAGCTGGGCTATTTGCAGGCCACAGTGGAGTTTGCCCTCCGCAGAGAGGACCTCAAAGAAGAGTTTGGAAGGTATTTAAAGAGTCTGGTAGAAAAGGAGTTAAGCGATATTTAAACCATGTGCATGGCTTACATAAATAAAACTTTCTTGCTTGTTGAACAATAAAACCGGTAACTTATGAAATACGCTAGAAGAAAGGGAGGGAGTTTGGATGGATTACAGAGAGAGGTATAGGCTGTGGATGGAAAGCCCTGTAATAGATAAAGCAACCAAGGAAGAATTGGCGGCCATAGCCCACGATGAAAAGGAGCTGGAGGATCGATTTTACAAGGATTTGGAGTTTGGCACTGGCGGGCTCCGTGGGATTATAGGTGCGGGGTCCAACCGGATGAACAAGTATACCGTCGGCAGGGCCACCCAGGGTCTGGCCAATTATATAAAGAAACAAGGGCCACAAGCCATGAACAGAGGCGTCGTGATTGCCTATGACTCCAGGAGGATGTCAAAGGAGTTTGCGCTGGAGACGGCGCTGGTCTTGAACGCCAACGGGATTAAAACTTATCTATATGATGAGCTGCAGCCTACTCCGGTGCTGTCGTTTAGCGTAAGGGAGCTGGGTGCAATTGCTGGGGTGGTCATAACGGCCAGCCATAACCCCCCCGCTTACAATGGCTACAAGGTGTACTGGGAGGATGGGGGACAGGTGCCTCCCAGCCGTTCTGAGGAAATCATAAAAGAAGTTTATGCCGTAGAGCGCTTTGAGGACATCAAAACCATCACCAGGGAAGAGGCTGAGGCCCGGGGGCTTTTCCACATCATAGGAGAAGATGTGCTAAGCCGCTATATCGAGAGGGTAAAGCAGCTCTGCATAAATAAGGAGCTGGTTAAAGAGGTTGGTAAGGAGCTCAAGATCGTTTATACCCCACTGCATGGAACCGGCAACAAGCCGGTAAGGCGTGTGCTTGGGGAGCTGGGGTTTAAAAACGTCATAGTGGTTCCAGAGCAGGAGTTGCCTGACCCTGAATTTCGCACCGTAAAATATCCTAACCCCGAGGAACCGGAAGCTTTTGCTTTGGCTATAGAGCTTGCCAAAAAACACGATGCTGACATAATAATAGGTACTGACCCCGATAGCGATAGATTGGGGGTTGTGGTGAAGGATGGAGAGGGCAAATATGTGGTGCTGACCGGCAATCAGCTGGGGGCATTATTGGTCAACTACGTGCTTGGGTCACTACAAAGGGCAGGTAGGCTGCCGCACAACGGAGCCATAATCAAGACCATTGTGACCAGCGAGATGGGCCGAGAGATTGCCAAGTCATATGGGATTGAGACGGTGGATACTTATACCGGCTTTAAATTTATAGGCGAGAAGATCAAGGAATTCGAGGAGACGGGCGATAAGGTGTTTTTATTTGGATATGAGGAGAGCTATGGTTACCTGGCAGGCGATTTTGTGAGGGACAAGGACGGCGTTATAGCCTCTATGCTGGCTTGTGAGATGGCCGCTTATTATAAATCGAGGGGTATGACGCTGTATGATGGTTTGGTAGAGCTGTGGGAAAGGTTTGGATATTATCATGAGACGCAGAAATCCGTATATCTTGAGGGCAAGGAAGGTATGGAAAGGATAAAGGCCATCATGGAGGACTTCCGTGCAAACCCGCCCTTCGATGTGGGAGGAGTAAAGGTTACTGTTATTAAGGATTACAAGGATTTAAAGGCTTATCACGTAGATGAGGGTAAGATTTTGCCCATAGCCATGTCTCAACCCTCTGACGTGTTGCGCTATACCCTGGCCGATGGCTCGTGGTTTGCTGTCAGGCCTTCTGGCACCGAGCCCAAGATAAAGTTTTATTTTTCCACTGTAGGCAAAAGCCTGAAAGATGCTGAAGACAAGATGAACAGGCTGGTGTATGGAGTGATGGCCAGGGTGGGGTAAGGAGGGATGAATTTGAGGGGGGTCGACACTTTTCTGTTTGACCTTGATGGGACCCTGCTTCCCATGGATATAGATGAGTTTACCGAGCTGTATTTTAAGGAAATGTCAAAGGTATTCAGCGATTTGATAGAGCCCGAACGCCTGGTCAAATATGTATGGGCAGCTACAAAGGACATGATCAACAACACCGGGCAGCGGACCAATGAAGAGGTGTTTGTAGAGAGCTTTGCCAAGCTGGTGGGAGAGGACAAGATTCACATATATAAAGACAGGTTTGATGCTTTTTATGATGAGGGTTTTTTAAACACTCGACAGTGCGTGAGGGATGTGCCTTTCATGAGGGAGAGCGTGCGCATATTGAAAGAAAAGGGGTATGACGTGGCCATAGCCACAAACCCCCTTTTTCCCAAAAAGGCTATTGTCCATCGAATTCAATGGGCAGGATTTAAGCCGGGGGATTTTATATATATCTCATGTTATGAAAATAACCGATTTTGCAAGCCCAATGTAGGCTTTTATCAGGAGGTTTTAAGGGATATCGGCAAACACCCTCATCAGTGCATAATGGTTGGGAATGATGTGCAGGAGGACCTTGTGGCCGCTTCCCTTGGCATGAAGACCTTTTTGATTACCGATTACCTGATACACAGGACCGATGAGCCTATTGAGTGTACCTATAAAGGGTCATATGAGGATTTTTATGAATTTGTAAAGCAGCTGCCTGCTGCTGGTAAGCATCAAGGTGCTTGATAAAATGGGAATGTTTTGCATAGCGTGCGTGCTTGATAGTTTCCAAAATGATAGAAGGGGATGAGGCCGGCTATATTCTGGCCCCCTCCCCTTTTTCTTTATTTTGAATATTTTGCAATGTACAAAGGGGCGATAAAGGTTGTAGCGCAGTTAAAATTGTGGTACAATTTCCTAAAGAAAGGGAAAGCATTCAAACAGGAGGAAAAGTATGTGGTAAGGGTTAAAGTACCAGCTACTACAGCCAATATTGGACCGGGTTTTGATTGTTTGGGGATAGCGATTGATATATACAACACTATAGAAGTGGAAGAATGCGATGAAGGATTATACATAGAGGTGGTGGGGCAAGGCTGCCATGAGGTGCCCCGCGACCATACCAACCTGGTGTATTCCTCTATGCAGAAGGTTTTCGATGAGGTGTGCTACCGCCCTAAAGGCATACGGATGACCCTGACCAACGATATCCCTGTTGCCCGGGGATTGGGGAGCAGCGCTGCATGTATTGTAGGTGGTATGGTTGCCGCCAATGCTCTGAGTGGATTTAGGCTGGGCTTGCACGAACTGATGAAGCTGGCTGTTCAGGTTGATGGGCACCCTGACAACGTGGTCCCTGCTCTGGTGGGCGGGATGGCGGCAGCCTGTTTGGAAGGCGATGAGGTTTTATATGTAAAAATGGATCCCCCGCCAGGGATAAAGCTGGCGGTTATGATACCCGATTTTGAGTTGAGCACTTCCAAAGCCAGGCAGGTACTCCCCGACGCCATCCCGCTCAAGGATGTTGTGTTTAACATAAGCCGTACGGCCATTTTGGTTGCATCATTTTTGACCGGGAGGTCGGAGATGCTTGCGGTTGCTACGCAGGACAGGTTGCATCAGCCTTACAGAAAAGCCCTGATTCCTCATTGGGACGACATATTTTTTTATGCCGGCAAATGGGGTGCAAAGGGCGTATTTTTAAGCGGGGCAGGTCCCACTATTGTCGCCATTTTGGATGAAGGGAATGTAACTTTTATCGATAAAATGAAGGAAGCGGTTTCGGCTTTTCCAGAAAGATGGGAGATACGGATGGTTGACTTTTGCAGAAGCGGTGTGGAGGTGTCGCACATATAGGCATATAAAAGGGCTTTTGTATTTATGACGGCTTGGAAATTGGGCAAAGGGGTTTTGTGGATGCAAAACAAAAATGAATTTGTCGAGCAGCTTAAGCAGCGGGGATATAAGCTTACCAAGCAGCGCCAGGCCATACTGGATGTATTCATGGAGCTGGAAAGGCCCTTGGCTACAGCGCAGCATATCTTCGAGAAGGTCGTGGAGATAAATCCTGGTATCAACTTTTCTACCGTGTACAGGAACCTCGATATGCTTGTGCAGGAGGGCATAGTGCGCAAGATAACATTTGATCAGGGCGCTGCTTATTACGAACTGATTGATGGTGGACATCATCACCATTTGATTTGCAAGGGCTGCGGTAAAGTACAGTGTGTGGAATATTGTCCCCTTGGGGACATGCCAATGAAGGAAGGGTTTGTCCCAACCGACCACAGCTTTGAGATATTTGGATTTTGCGAGGAATGCGTGCGGACCAAATTGTTGGATGACGAAAGGAGGAGAGAGAGGGAGTGAGTATTTGGTATGTTGAAAAGGAGACGCCAGGATACAAGCTCCATTGGAAGGTAAAGAAGGTACTGCATGAACGACAAACCAGGTATCAAAGGTTGCAGGTGTTGGAACTGGAGGATTATGGACGTGCCCTTATTCTAGACAACGCCATTCAGATTACAGAAAAGGATGAATTCATCTATAATGAGATGATTGCCCATGTTCCATTGCTGACCCATCCTTCTCCCAAGCGGGTGCTCATAATAGGAGGGGGAGATGGGGGAGCGGCGCGAGAGGTGCTCAAACACAAAGAGGTTGAAGAGGTGCACATGGTTGAGATCGATGGAGAAGTGATTGATGCCGTACGCAAATTTTTTCCGGAGAACGCTTATGCTTTTGACGATCCGCGGTTTAAATTGTTTATACAGGACGGCCTTGAGTTTATTAAATCTAAAAAACAGGAATACGATGTGATAATAGTGGATTCGTCGGACCCCGTAGGGCCGGCGGTACAGCTGTTTGAATATCAATTTTACAGCGATTGCTTGAAGGCTTTGAAACCAGATGGGATTTTAAATGTCCAGTCAGAATCGCCTTTTTACAATAAGGACGTCATGAAAAGGGTAAGAGATCTATTGGGTAGCCTATTTAAATACGTCAATCCGTATTTGGCGTGTATTCCTACTTATCCAAGCGGGCTGTGGAGCTTTACAATGGCTTCTAATGCGTATCATTATTCAGCAGCTGATTTAAGCCGGGCACAGGGATTGAACACGCGATATTTTACTAAAGATCTGTTTCATGCATGCTTTGTATTGCCCGGGTTTATAAACGACTTTCTTAATGCCGTCTAGATTGGCGCTGCTTGAGTTTTTGCCTGCAAAGGGCTGTTGACAGGCGTTTTACACGACTATTTTTTGGACGGGTGGTACCGGTGCATGAGGGACACAGAGAGAGGGTTAGGAATAGATTTCTCAGCGAGGGGCTGGACAGCTTTGAGCCTCATCAAATTTTGGAACTTCTGCTGTTTTATTCGGTGCCCAGGAAAGATACCAACGAACTGGCTCATGCTTTGCTGAAAAGGTATGGTTCTCTATCGGCGGTGTTTGAAGCCGATCCAGCTGATTTGATGTCCGTTCCTGGTATTGGCAAGAATTCCGCTGTGCTGTTGACGCTTATACCATCCCTGGCCAGGATTTATTTTAAAGATAAATGGGGAAAAAAGCCTCAACTAAATAGCACGGCCAAGGCGGGAGAGTATTTGGTTGCGCTGTTTTCTGGCAGGCTGTATGAGGCCTTCTATGTGGTGTGCCTGGATGCCCAAAACAGGGTCAATCACCCTTGCCTGGTTCATGAGGGGACAATTGACCAGGCTCCGGTATATCCCAGATTGATTGTTGAGGCTGCACTGCGGCATCAGGCGCACAGCGTCATCCTGGCACATAATCATCCCGGTGGGTCGCTGGAGCCTTCGCAAGCGGACTTAAATGTTACGCGTAAGATAGCCGCTGCCCTTGAAACCATATCCATAAAGGTATTGGATCACATCATCGTGGCCGATGGCAAATACTTTAGCTTCGCTGACCACGGGCTTATATAGAGTTTAAATTTTTGGAGGAAGGCGGCGTTTAAGCTAGCTGTATTTGCCTGAACGGTTTTGTGCTCTAAACCTCTGAGTGAAGGGCTAGTCTATGCGTTTTGCTGATAAAGTTGAGCAGACGTAAATTTGTGAAAAATATATTGAAGTTAGAGGACAAATTTCAGCGTGGCAGATAGTTGTCAGTTTATAAATTTGGGGAGGGGATAAAATGAATGTGCTTATCAAAAATGGCAGGATACTTACTATGGCTGGCAAAAACTACGATAGAGGGGATATATTGATTGAGGGGACCAAGATCAAGAAAGTAGCAGAACATATAGATCCACCCGAAAACTTCGAGGTAATCGATGCGCAGGGAATGTGGGTCATGCCGGGAATCGTGGATGCCCACTGCCATATAGGAATGTGGGAGGATGGGATAGGAGCTGAAGGTGCCGACGGGAACGAGATGACAGATCCCGTAACCCCGCATCTTAGAGCCATCGACGGCATAAACCCGGAAGATAACAGCTTTCGTGAGGCCAGAGAGCATGGGATTACTACTGTCGTTACCGGGCCGGGAAGCGCTAACGTCATAGGCGGACAGTTTGCGGCTCTCAAGACTTACGGGCGCAGGGTGGATGACATGGTCATCAAGGCGCCTCTGGCGCTGAAGGTAGCCTTTGGCGAGAATCCCAAACGGGTATACGGCGGGCAGCATAAAGCGCCTTCTACCAGAATGGCTACCGCCGCCATATTGCGGCAGGCATTGATTCAAGCGCAGGAATACAAGCGCAAACTGGAGCTGGGGCAGAAAAACCCTGATAAAATGCCAGATAGAGACCTTAAGATGGAGATACTGGTCAAGGTTTTGAACCGAGAGATACCGCTTAAGATCCATGCCCACCGAGCCGACGATATATTGACGGCCATAAGGATCGCCAAAGAGTTCAATGTGGATTTTACGCTGGATCACTGTACTGAAGGCCACAGGATAGTCGATTTCTTGCTGGAAGAGAAGGCAAAGGTCATTGTGGGGCCATTGCTTACAGAGCGCAGCAAGGTGGAGCTCAGAAATCTCACCTTTAAAGCGCCTGCTATTCTATCCAAAGCGGGGCTTAAAGTGGCCATTATGACCGATCACCCGGTAATCCCTATACAGTATCTGCCGGTTTGTGCTTCCATAGCTGTACGGGAAGGGATGGATGAGATGGAGGCCTTGAAGGCCATAACCATATATCCTGCCCAGATAACCGGTTTGGATGACAGGGTGGGAAGCCTGGAGGAAGGCAAGGATGCCGACGTGGTGATATTTGATGGCCATCCCCTGGATGTGCGCTCCAGGACGCAGTGGGTATTCATCGATGGCAATCTGGTGTTCAAGAGAGAGTAAGACAGGAAGCATAATGAGGCCGTTATGAATAAGGCCGTTATGCCAGTATTGAACAATTAATTGTATGGGGTGTATAAAGCAATGTTGAGGGTGGCGATGCTCAGCCGTTGGCATGTACACGCAACTGGGTATGCCAACGAATTAAGGTCCTTGCCCGATGTGGTTATCACTGCGGTGTGGGATGAGGACCAAAGCAGGGGAAAACAATGGGCAGAGGAATTGGGGGTGGAATTTGTATCAGACCTTGATACCCTTCTTGCAAGGGAGGATGTGGATGCGGTATGCGTAAATGCCCCCACAAACATGCACCCGGAAATTATGATCGCGGCTGCCAGGGCGGGAAAACACATCTTTACCGAAAAAGTTATGGCTATTACGACAAAAGAAGCTGAAAGCATTGCAAAGGCCGTAAAGGAATCGGGGGTCAAATTCTGTATATCATTTCCTCACAGGACGAGGCCTGCCAACCTTTTTGCCAAAAAGGTGGTAGATGAAAAGCTTCTGGGCGACATTACGCTGATGAGGGTGCGCAACGCCCATGATGGCGCTTCGAGTAATTGGTTGCCGCAGCATTTCTATGACCCCGTGCAATGTGGTGGAGGAGCAATGATCGATTTGGGTGCTCATCCCATGTACCTTTGCAGATGGATATTAGGGAAACCTTCGCGCATAACGTCCATGTTTAACAGCTTTACCGATAAGCCGGTAGAGGACAACGCGGTGTGCGTTATAGAATTCGAAAATGGGGCAATAGCTGTTGCTGAGACGAGTTTTGTGTCCAAGAGCAGTCCTTTTTCGTTGGAGCTTTACGGCACAAAAGGAAGCCTTTTTATAGGAGGGCCAGAAAACGGGGTTAAGGTTATATCCGATGATCTTACAGCCAAAATTTCTGGGTGGGTGTCGCCATCCAAGTTTCCCGAGCCTTTGCCCAGTCCTATACAGCAGTGGGTAAATGGCATCTTAAGGGGTTCAGAGATTCTCTTCGGAGTCGAGGATGGGGTGCAGCTGACTGAACTTATGGAAGCGGCATATATATCCTACAGAGAAAAGAGGATGGTGGAATTTTCGGAGATTGAACACTTGGAATGATTGGCAAAACCGTGCCTTAAAAAGTGCTTGCGAAATACATTTTTATATACTATAATGATTATTAAAGTTGAATATATGCTGTGAAGTGGTCGACTATCTTCGGGGCAGGGTGAAATTCCCGACCGGCGGTAAAGCCCGCGAGTCCCTCGGCGAGGGATCGATCCGGTGAAACTCCGGAGCCGACAGTTACAGTCTGGATGGGAGAAGATAGTGTTGTTGTGCCTGCGCATACAAAAAGCTCCCGATGATAGTTCGGGAGCTTTTTTGTTAAGTATAAATTTAAATTAAGGGAGGAGAATGGCTTATGATCAACACAAAATGTAACAGCGGTGCAAAGATAAATTTCAAAGTTCGAGATATCACCAAAATCTCATTGCTTTCAGCCATTGCCTTTTTGCTTATGGTGTTTGCCGAGTTTCCCCTGCCGCTTTTTCCATCGTTTCTTAAGTTCGATTTGAGCGATCTACCTGCCCTCGTAGGTGGGTTTGCCATGGGACCGGTGACAGGAATTATAATCGAGTTCATCAAAAACCTGCTTCACTTCTTTTTTAAGAGCGAGACCGGTGGTGTTGGCAACCTAGCCAACTTCATCGTGGGAATTGGATTTGTGGTTCCGGCCGCTGTGGTGTATTCGACGAATAAGACCAAAAAGGGAGCAGTCATAGGTATGGCAGTGGGGACCGTGACCATGACCCTGCTGGCTTCACTGGCCAACTACTATGTGTTAATCCCCCTCTATGCAAAGGTGTATTCCATGGACGCCATATTGAACATGATGTCACAGGCGAATAAGGCAATAGTTGACTTAAAGACGTATATAGTGTACGCTGTTATACCCTTTAATGTCCTAAAGGCCGTGGTGGTATCCATAATTACCCTGCTCATATATAAAAAAGTATCGCCAATTCTTCACAGGTAGACCTGCCATAAACGTAATGATCCCTCGTCTCTATGAAGCGGGGGATTATTTTTTGTTTTGGCCTGTTCTTGTTATGCAGCCATTTTAAGGTTATAATATAAAGACATGATAATATTTTTGCAAGGAATGGTGTCTTATGGCGGTGTTTGTAACGCATTCGGAGCAGGAAACGGTGGAACTTGGCATAAAGATGGGCAAGCTGCTTGAAGCAGGGGATATCGTGCTTTTGTACGGGGATTTGGGAGCCGGCAAGACTGTGCTGACCAGGGGTATTGCTCTGGGGTTGGGCACCAAGGACGTGGTTACAAGCCCTACCTATACGCTGATGCACAGGTATGAAGGCAGGGTGCCGGTTTATCACTTTGACCTGTACCGGTTGGGCGGGCCGGATGAGGTTCTAGACCTGGGGTATGAGGAGTTTTTTTACGGCGATGGCGTGTCCATAGTGGAATGGCCTGAGCGCCTGGAATACCTTTGCCCAGAGGAGCACGTGAGGGTGAGGATAGAAGTTGCTGGAGATGGCCAAAAAAGGAGGATCACGGTGGATGCGGTGGGAGGCCGATACTCGAGGTTTGAAAAGGAGCTGAAAAACATATGAAGGTGCTGGCGGTGGAGACTTCTTCTGCTGTGATTTCGGTGGCCGTAGTGGACGAGCACAGGCTGCTGGCAGAATACATATTGAATCAGGAGCGAAATCATTCCCAAAAATTGATGCCGGCAGTGGAACAGGTTTTAGAGGACGCTTCACTGGCGCTTGGAGACATAGACGTCTTTGCAGTGGCGTGCGGCCCCGGGTCCTTTACAGGGCTGCGCATTGGGGTGGCCACCGTTAAAGGGTTGGCCCAGGCGCTCAAGAAGCCGGTGGTGGGGGTTCCAACCCTTGATGGGTTGGCGTTTAATCTGGCCTGCGCCCAGGGGCTGATTTGTCCCATAATGGATGCCAGGCGTGCACAGGTTTATACATCGGTGTACAGATGGAGCAGAGGTGGGCTGGAACGCCTGGAAGAGTATTTGGCTGTATCTGTTGAAAAATTGATAGAGGTACTCAACAGGTGGGATGAGCCTGTCCACTTTTGCGGCGATGGGATATTTGCTTACAGAAGCGTTATAGAGGAGAGAATGGGTAGCCGGGCGGTTTTTGCGCCCCCCACCCATGCTCTGCAGAGGGCTTCCTCCATCGCATGGCTGGCTCTTGAAAGGGCGCTGGCAGGGGATACACAAAACTACTGGGAGCTGCAGCCGTTTTACCTGCGCAAATCGCAGGCCGAGCAGAGGTTTGAAAAGCGCAGTAAGGAGGCCGGTTGTTAGTGGAGTATATCATTCGCCCAATTACATCTGCTGATATCGATGCGGTATGGGATATAGAGAAGATGTGCTTTTCGGTTCCATGGTCAAGGCAATCATTTGTGCTCGAGGTGGAAAAAAATAGATGTGCCAGGTATGTGGTGGCTGAACATTCGGGGGCTGTGGTCGGGTACGGCGGGATGTGGCTCATTGTTGACGAAGCCCATATAACCAACATAGCGGTGCATCCCCTTTTTCGAAGGAAGGGAATAGGCGAGGCCATCCTTAAGGCTTTGGTGACGGAAGCCCATCGAATGGGGATAGACAGGATGACGCTGGAGGTCAGGGCTTCCAATATAGCCGCTCAAAGCCTGTATAAAAAGCTGGGGTTTGTTGAGGTGGGCGTGCGAAAGGGATATTACAGCGATAACAACGAGGATGCCATCATAATGTGGAATTTTAGCATAAGCCGTACGCTGGGTTTGATACGGGGGGAATAGGCGATGATGGGCCAGCTGATCAAATCAAGAGCATCGATATTTTTTGTCTCTTTGGCGGTGATATTTTTACTGGCCTTTATACTTCTGCTTACCTGCATAGAGATTTCTGCCTTTGACCTTAACTTTTACAGCGCCGAGTATGAGAAACTGAAGCGCCCTGAGGCCATCGGTATCTCCGAGCAGGAGCTCATGGAGGTCACTCAAGCCCTTTTGGATTATATACGAGGCAAAAGGCCCGATTTGAACGTGAAGGCTGTCATCAAGGGGCAGGAGAGGTATGTTTTTAATCAACGAGAGATAGCTCATATGATCGATGTCAGGGAATTGTTCATGAAGGGATATCAATTGCGGAGAGTTTTAATCATTGGATTTATTTTTTTTCTGATTATACTTTATATATTGACCAAAGCGGATATGATAAGATGGTTGTTTAAAGCCTATTTGCTTTTACTTATGTTTTTAGTTTTGATAGGTGGAGCTTTGCTGGTATTGATAAATGAAGATTTTACGCCTTACTGGAATTATTTCCATTATATTTTCTTTGATAACGACCTTTGGCTGCTTAATCCGCAGACTGACATTCTTATACAGATAGTGCCGGAACAATTTTTCTATGACATTGTTATCAGAATAATAACGCATTTTATTTTAGGGATGCTGGCTGTGGGTGTCTTACTTGGTGGCATTTGTGTATGGTTGGAAAGGTTAAAATGGAAGCAGGGATAGGGCTAAGTTCATGTCCTATCCCTTGGTCGTATAAGTAGGGAATTCATCCCTTTTTGTAGGGAGGGCTTGTTTGATAGCGGTTTTAGGGATTATTAACCTTCATTGCTGAAAATCTTAAAACCCCCGCAGAAGCAAAATAGAATGATTAGTATAATGATTAAAAACAGCGAGTCATCATCGTGGAAGAATTTCCCTCCGTCGCTAAAGAGCAATAACAGTAAAATAAGTAGAAGTATACTGTTATCGCCGCCAAAGAAACTTAAGAGATTGGCCACCTATCATCACTCCTTTTATTAACTTCAATATCATGTTATGTGTGATTCGTTAGAGTGTTACATTAATTTAGAATAAAAAACGGAAGTTTTAATTTTAAGGAGGATACGATTATGGCGTATTTTGATGATATGAGAAAAAGGGTTGAAGTATTAAGACATAAAGATGAGATTATCATTCTAGCCATAGAGACTTCCTGCGATGAGACCTCGGCAGCGGTTGTAAAAAACGGCCGTACCGTGCTTAGCAATAAGATTTCATCCCAGATTGAGCTCCACAGGCGATATGGGGGCGTGGTGCCCGAGATAGCGTCGCGGAAACACGTGGAGATGATAAGCCCCATAATTGACGAAGCGCTGGAGGAAGCGGGGATAGGGTTTGAGCAGCTGGATTGCATTGCCGTCACATTCGGGCCGGGCCTGGTAGGAGCCTTGCTGGTGGGGATGTCCGTTGCCAAAGCGCTGGCCTACGCCCTTCGCCTGCCCCTTGTGGGCGTGGACCACATCGAGGGGCACATAAGCGCAAATTATATTGCGCATCCCGAACTTGAGCCGCCTTTCCTTTGCCTGGTGGTGTCGGGGGGGCATACGCACCTGGTGTGGGTTAAGGATTACGGGGAGTACAGCCTTATAGGGCAAACCCGTGATGATGCGGCAGGAGAGGCTTACGATAAGGTGGCAAGGGCTTTGGGATTGAGTTATCCCGGCGGGCCGGCCATTGATTCTATAGCAAAGCAGGGAAATCCAGAGGCGGTGCAGTTTCCGCGGGCCTACATGGAGGAGGACAATTTCGATTTTAGCTTCAGCGGGCTTAAGACGGCAGTGCTCAACTATCTCAATAGCCTGGAGCAGCGCAACGAAAGCTACAGCATTGCCGATATCGCAGCCAGCTTTCAGCAGGCCGTGGTGGATGTTTTGGTGACCAAGACCATCAAAGCTGCTCAAAAAATAGGGGTAACCAGGATAGCTCTGGCGGGTGGCGTGGCAGCCAATTCTTCATTGAGGGAGTGTATGAAGCAGAAAGCCGAGGAATGTGGCTTTGAACTTTATTATCCTTCACCGGTGTTGTGTACCGATAACGCTGCTATGATAGCCTGCGCGGCTTATTACAGCCTCATGAAGGGGAAAATACATGACCTGTTGCTGACTGTGGAGCCCAGCTTTTCTAACATTGTGAGCAGCCGTACCCAATGTGGATAATGTGGCCAAGAAGTGTGTGGATAATGTGAACATCCTGTGGAAACGGCTAAAACAGGTGGACAAGGGCTGTTGATAACTCTGTGGATAATGTGAATATTTCAGAAAAATCATTATATTCTTTATTGTCGATATTTTGATTTTTAACGTGAAAGGATTTGCAGCTCCTTAAATACAAAGGTGTGTAATATGTCATGGATTCAAAGCTTTGATCACAAATTCAGCTATTTTGAAAAATTGAGCAGAATAATTATATGGGCGCGTGGGAAACTAAAAAGGATGGATCGGAATAAATTGATTTTAGGAAAATAGGAGGTAGAATTATGGAGCTGCGGGATATAATGACTACACGGGTTGCGGTTGTGGGGCCGGACAATACGGTAATGGATGCCTGTAAGCTTATGCAGATTCATAACGTAGGTGCTCTTCCTGTTTGCCAGCATGATGGCAAGGTTGTGGGCATTTTGACCGATAGGGACATTGTGGTTAGAAATATTGCCAGCGGGGGAGATCCAAAGACCACTCCGGTAAGGACAGTGATGACCAGGGAGGTCATTTGTGCAAGTCCCACTATGGAAGTGGAAGAGGCAGCAGAGTTGATGGCCCAGCACAAGATTCGAAGGCTGCCGGTTGTGCAAAACGATAAGCTGGTGGGCATGGTTTCAATAGGAGATCTTGCCACCAGATACCGTTTTGTAGAAGAAGCCGGCGAGGCCCTAAGCGAGATCTCTGAACCTTCCAGGCCAGTAAATATAATGCAATAAAGAGAAAGCCGTTTATTTTTAATGATCCCGTGGAATACTAAGGGTAGACGGGAGGTGAAATTAGATGATACAGCAATTCCAGAACCGCAACAACAATACTGGTACCAGCAGGAACAAAAAGCTGGTTCCTGAAGCCAAGCAGGCTTTGGACCAGATGAAGTTCGAGATAGCCGGTCAGTTGGGCATAAATCTCCAACAGGGTTACAATGGCAACATTTCGGCCAAGGATGCAGGCAGAATCGGCGGTAATATGGTAAAGAAGATGATTGAGCAGCAGCAGAGACAGATGGCCGGTCAACAATAACGAGCCATAAATTAGGAAGCAGGGCAAGCTCTTTGCCCTGCTTTTTGTGTGTGTATTATCTCTGTGCTGCTTTTTCTCTTTCGCGGAAAAGAAAGCTTATGCAATACGCCCCTGCAACGCCTACTATGGTGTATACGATTCTGCTGAGCAGGGCATCGCGACCACCAAATAGGGTTGCCACAAGATCGAACCGGAAGAGGCCTATAAGTCCCCAGTTCAGGGCCCCTATTATGACCAGGATAAGGGCTAAGCGATCCATTACATCAACTCCTTTGGCATCAGAATCTCTTCTTTAGTATTCCCCAAATTTGGGAATTATAATACTATTTTTTCTTCTCTGTTTATGCTCTTTATTTTTGAAAATATATACTGGACCTTCATGTTCTCGGATTTAGTCAGCGTAGCAAAGTCGCCTATAAGTATAAGCCGCTTTTTTGCACGGGATAGTGCGACATTTATCCTACGGTAATCCCTCAAAAATCCCGTACGGGTATATGTGCCTGGCCCACTGTAATTGCTCCGGACCCAGTTGATTATGACGTTTTCCTGTTCACGGCCCTGAAAGGAGTCGATGGTGTAGATGTTGTGCTCAACGAAATCCTCCAGCGAGCAGTTAAAGTTGGAAAAATACTTTGAATTTGCTTTAAATACCTCCTTTAGCTTTTCGGTTTGGGCCTTATAGGGCGTAATGATGCATATGTCCTCCAGCCTTTCCCCGGATTTTAGCAGGTCCAGCACTTTTTTGACCGATAGCATGGCCTCGCTCATGTTGTAATAAGTTGAGTTTTCTTCAGTTTCAGTCCGGGTTTGAGGGTCCAAAAACTCCGAGGTATCGATGATTTCTATGGGGTTGTCGGGGAATAGCTGGTCTCTTTTCTGCTGGGGTATCTTGTAATACAGCGAGTCGGTATTGGGATAAAGCTTTCCATCGTATATCAGCTCCGAGATAAAGGACACCATTTTTGGGTTTTCGGTCCGATAGTTTATATCAAGAAATACCGAGTTAAACCTATTTTTGTCGGTTATCAGCTTTTCAAATAGGCTTTTCTGCAGCTCCTCGCTGGTGTAAAGGTCCATATGGGGGTCGTACTCCAGCAGAACCTCGTTCTGGATTGGGAAGGGCGGTATCTGCATGTGGTCCCCGATTATCACGCCCTTGTCTGCAAATCCCAGGCTGAACAGCGTCTCGGGCACGTCCATCTGTGAAGCCTCGTCTATGATCACTATATCGTAATTTTCAGGTTCCATGTTTCTGTCCAGGTAGAAGCCCAGGGGGGTACCCAGTACAATCTTGTTGGTGCCCTTGAGACTGGCCATATAAGCCGGGTTGGAAGTTGAGACGGTGGGGGCATACGGCAGGGTGGATTTGAACTCTATGTTGTTCCCGGTTCGCAAGACCCGCACTTTGTCCTCTATCAACTTTTCCAGTATGTTATCCACGGCCACGTTGGTCTTGGCAAGTATGAGCACGTTTTTGCCGGCATGGTAATACTGTAGCGCAATCTCCTTTATCAACGTGGTTTTGCCGGTACCTGGTGGTCCCTGCACTATTTCAAGCACGTGGTTGACGCCGTCCAGAGCGCAGGCCAGAGCCACCGCCTGCTTTTGGGCCTGATTGGACAGTAGGTTTTTGTTGTGATAGGCGTGGTCAGGAAGCATGTCTATATCCTCCCATGACAGGGGCGCTTCCTTCTTGAGCCCCAGTACTACCGCCATAAGGGGAGAGAGGGTATCATCCTCTATCTGACGCGTTAAGTTTTCAAGGTAGTTCAATAGTATGGCGTCGTTGGAGCTTCTGGTGAACGTCTTGATTTGGGCTACTTCGTCTTCGGTTACGGGCTCTAAAGGCTTCAGCTCTATGATGTAGCCCTCGTTGGTCTTGTGCTCACGGCATTCAACCACCTCGAACTCGTATCCAGTATTTGAGGTGAGGACCTCGCCGGGGAAAAGTGCTGTTTCTATCTGGAATATGAACGAGTTTCCAAATTCGACCAGGAAGATGCACTTCATGTCGTGAAATTTCCTTATTTTTATATCCAGGATCCTCTTGTAGACGTTCAGCTCCTCAATGACGGTTTTTTTGTCTTTAAGCTGTACCAGCTCGGGTTTTGCAAAGTTTATCTTGTTGACCGGTTCCTCTGTAGGCCCTTCGATGCCCGCCAGTTTGTAAAGATCGGATTTCAGCAGCCTGTAGTCCCCTTTGCGAGGTTTTCTGAGGCCCAGCCAGTCCCTGGGTACGGCCTTCAATATCTCATAAAGAAAATCCAGGTATTGCTTTCGGTTCATGGGCGCCAGTACGGTAACCAGCCCTTTTTTGTATATCCCGGCCTTTTTGGCATTTTTAATAAAGGTGTGTTTCCTGCAAAGGCTTTTAAGGTCAAACCTCTTTAAGTATTCGTTGACCACCGCCTTTATGTTGGCCAGGCTATCAAAATACTTCCGGTGAGACATGTTATCGGTGGTAGCTAGCCTTCCGGTCTTGGGGTTGATGTCAATCCTTGGTATATTCAGGGTGTTGAATATAAACTCGGTGACCTGCTGCTCAGGGTCGTTAAGCTTGGCGGCATAGTGGTAATATAGGCCACTCAAGGTTTTGTTGTTTAGGAACTTGAGCTCCACCGAGTCAAACTCCTTTGTGCCCATGAGCCGGGGATGGAACACCTGCATTTCAATGGCTGCCCGCATCACTATTTCCCTCTGTACCCTTAAGGGAACGCTTTCCCATCTGCACATGTTGCAGTTGGCTATCATGTTGATCCACTCGTTTACCGTTAACTTTTCTACCCCCAGCGAATCGCATATATACTGTACAACCGGGGTTTCGTCGGAAGGCGCCCTCAAGCTGTAATATGAATAAAGTCCTGACAGCGTCTTGCCGTTCAGGCACTCAAATTTTGTGAGACAAAAGTCCCTGTAGCCCATAAGCCGAGGGTTTTTAAGCCCCAGCTCCTGCGCACACCTGTACAGTATCTCCCTGGCGATTTCTTTTGGGACCGATTCCCATGTAACTTTGGAGTTTGGCTCACCGATCTGGGATACCCACTCTTGGATGTTCAGCGGCGGAATATCCAGGTCATCGCACATAAAGGTTATAGTGTCTTTCCCGCTGTTGAAAGCGAGAATGTTGTAGTAGGTGTACAGGCTGGTCAAGGTTTTGTTGTTCAAAAACGAGGTAGGCTTGGAAAAATCTTCAGCCTTCAGCATCCGTGGATTGGATTTGCCTTCCTCCTCGGCTTTCATAAACAGTATTTCTGCCAGGTAGGGCTTGGGCACCGCTTCCCATTTGAAGTTCTTTTGATGGGAGATAAAGTGCAGCCATTCTTCGAAGGTCAGCTCGGGCACTCCGTAGACGTCGCATATGAAATCGATGCTGCGCATACCGCCCCTGTTTAAGCCGAAAAATCTGGAGGCAAAGCTGTACAGCGACATGCCGTTTAGGAAGTCTAAACCCACCTTCAAATCATCAGACGACATCATCCGTGGATTGGAGTAGCCGAGCTTTCGTGCCGCCTTAAACAGCAAATCCCTTATTACTTTGTGGGGGATGACGTCCCAGAACACGCTTATTGACTGGTCAGTGATGTAGGTTATCCAGTCCTGCTCGGTGATCTCGATGTCCAGCATGTCACACATGTTTTTTATAACGCTGCCCCTTATATCCTGCGAGATGCTCTTGAAGTAGTTATAGAACCCGGTGAGGGTTTTGCCGTTTAAAAACTTGAACTTGTGTGAAAAATCATCGTTTTTGATGTAAATGGGATGGGGATACCCCAGCTCCTGGCAGGCCATAAGCAATATTTTCCTCTTTGCCTCTTTCGGGATATTGCCCCAGGAGAAGATGTTGTGCGTGCTGATGTAACGAATCCATTCGTCCTCGGATACCGGCGGAATGCCCAGCTGGTCACATATGTTAGTGATGACATGGACGCCATCTTTTCTGGGTACTCTGTTTTTATAATATGAATACAAGCCGTTCAATGGCTGATTATCCAAAAATTTAAATTTGTGTTTTTCAAGGTCCTTTGAAGCGATGAATCGAGGACTGGGCAGATTGAGCTCCTGCGCTACCATGTAGAGGATTTGTCGGTGCACCTCGTCGCTTACTTTGTTCCACAAAAAAGCACGGGGACGGGCTGACCTGTTTTTCCGCTTTAATATGGACAATACCTCTTCCAGGTCATCTAATATTTCTCTTTCCTGGTAATTCAATACTTGCACTGCCACAGCTCTCCTTTCAGCCAACACCAATAGTAGTATCATATCTTGGAAATATTTCATTGTTGTTTATTACATGTGTTACAAACTATATGATATAATTATACACTTTTTGTTGAATCTTCGTATATTGCAAGATTTTATAAAAATAAGCGAAATTTTTGTGTAATTTGTACTGATTGAGCTTTTTTGGTTATAATCTATACTGCACTTGACAAACTAAAAGACGAGGCATATAATGGTAAAGCAAATGCAAACTATTTGCAATTAGTTCTTAAAGGGGTAGTAGAGGAATTCCGAGTAGGGGGGAGCTGTATGAGCCATATTCATTTGCCTGACGGAGTAGTTCCCGCCATCTGGTGGGCAGTAGGGTACCTGATTAGCCTGATTGTGGTGTTTGCCGTGTTGAAAAGGGTGGACGCGGAGAAGGTGCGGGGCAGAATACCCGAGATGGCCATGATGGCGGCGGTTATGCTGATCACCATGTCGGTACCTCTGGGGTTTATACCTTTTCATATGAACTTTGCCGCCCTGGCCGGCATGCTGGTAGGACCAGGGTTGGGTTTTGTAGTGGTCTTCGTGGTCAATTTTATCCTGGCCCTTTTGGGACATGGGGGAATCACCGTGGTGGGCTTAAATACGTTGAGTATAGGGGTCGAGGCGCTGGCCGGTGGCACTGCTTTTAGACTACTAAAGGGTAAATTTGGCAGCGTGCCCTCAGCCATCATATCAACGGCAGTAGCCCTTTTGCTGTCCACTGCCCTCATGATCCTGTTTTTAAGCTCAATTGGAGTGGTAAATATACAGTCAGGGGAAGGTATTTTACATGGAGAGAACCATGCCGAGGATGGTACTGGCGGGCAGGAGGAAGGACTGCATCGGGAGGATACGGCGTACCGTTTTGGAGGGATAGCCTTAACGGGATGGGCTGCTGTGCTGGCTGTGCTGTTTTTAGGCATTATATTGGAAAGCGTAGTAACTGCTTTGGTCATAAGATTTTTTATGAAGGTACGGCCGGATATAGTAAACCATGCGTCCGATAAGGACAGGTAGGGGAGGGATTAGGAGTGCATTTGACGGCAATAGATCAGATGGCCAGCAGCGGCGCCAGCTTATTTCACCGTGCAGGCGTGCCCTCCAAGCTGTTGATGACGCTGTGCCTGCTAGGAGCGGTCATTGGCAGCGGCGATGCCCTTGCGCTGGGATTGCTGATAGTAATTCTGTTGATTTTGCATCTGATGGCCAGGGTGCAATTTAAGGAGATAGTGCACCTGCTATTTTATCCGTTTTTTTTCAGCCTGCTTTTTGCTCTGCTGAAGTTTCAGGAGTCGTGGGCATCCGGGCTTTTGGTAATATTCAAAGGTACGGGGGCTGCCCTTGTGACCCTGTTTTTGCTGGCCACCACGCCTTGGGTGGAGGTCTTTGCCTTTTTATCGGCGTATTTGCCCGGGCTGCTGGTGGATATATTCTTGTTTACATACCGCTCTTTTTTTATTTTGATTGACCAGGTGGACAGCCTGCTGCGCAGCATAAAGATAAGGGGTGGGTACCACCCTTTTAACATGGTCGTGAACGTTAAAAATATGGCAGCGGCAGTCGGATTGATTTTATTGCATTCATTTGAGATGAGCCAAAGAATGTACAGGATATACCTGCTCAGGGGATATGACGGCGGCATTCCGATAGCGCGAAGATGGTGGAAGCTGGGCTACCCTGACGGGGTGGTTATCGTTCTTTCTGCATTTATCGTGATTGGGATGGTGATAGCGTGGAAGCTCTTGTAGAGGTAAGGTGTATAAAGCATATATATCCAGATAACACGCAGGTGACACTGTGCGGCCTGGACTTTGTGGTGCATTCGGGCGAGAGGGTGGTCATCTTGGGGCCCAACGGTGCCGGCAAGACCACATTGCTTTCACATATACTGGGGCTGCTCGCACCGGTTGAGGGCTCGGTAAAGGTGATGGGGCTGCAGCCGCATAAGCATTTCCGACAGGTGCGGCGGAACATCGGCATGGTTTTCCAGAACGTCGATGAGCAGATAATAGGGCCAACGGTGTACGATGACATTGCCTTCACGCCCAGGAATGAGAGGCTGAGCAGGGAAGAGGTAGAAAGGCGCGTGATGGCGGTCGCAACGAGGATCGGGATCCAGGATATACTGCACAAGATACCCCATTACCTGAGCGGTGGGCAGAAGAAAAAGGTGGCCCTGGCAGGCGCTATAGCCATGTCGCCAAAGCTTTTGATACTCGATGAGCCGTTTGACGGTTTGGCCCCTGCTTCCAAAAGGGAGATGATGGACCTGCTGAATCAGCTGAACCGGGAAAATGGCACCACGCTGATCGTTACCACCCACGATGTAAACCTGGTGCCCTATATAGCCGATACGGTGTACGTGATATACGATGGCAAGATAGTCACAAAGGGAAGTCCTTATGAGGTGTTTATCCAGAGGGATGTATTGGAGGCGGCACACCTTGAACCGCCTATCCTGGTTGACCTATTTACGCACCTTAAAGAAAAGGGCTATAATATAACAGTACCTACCACTCTGGAACAGGCCAAAGAGCAGCTTGATACGCTGTTAAAGAGCGTTAGATAAAAAAGGGTGGGGTGAGTTTTTTTGGAGTTTACAGCTAACCTTCTGGATTTTGCCGAGATGCTTGCCTGCGCCGTTGACCTTATGGAGAGGGGTTCACATCACCATGGGCAGAGGGTAGCATATATCGCTTTCCAGCTGTTTGAGCAGGTAAGGCCAGAACATGATCCTACTGATATGGTAATTGCATCTTATCTGCACGATATAGGTATAGAGTCTTTCAGGGTGAAGGAAAAGGCGAGGGAATTTCGCTTGGATAGAGAAATCTTATGGCCCCATTGCCGTGATGGCGCTGAGCTGGTTGAAACGGTAGACCTGCTTAAAGGCATCAAACCTTTCATTCTTTATCACCACACCGACTATTCTGAGACACAAAGCGGTTTGGCAGATGTCCCTTTGGAGGCTCAAATCATCCATTTGGCCGACAGAATAGAAGTGCTGATCAAGCCTGGCAGGCTCGTGTTGGAACAGGTGGATGACATCGTGAATACAATCTTGAGCTATAAAGGTTCTATGTTTAATCCCGGACTGGTCGAGGCTTTTACCGATCTAGCTGTAAAGGAATCGTTTTGGCTGGATATCGTGAATGAATATCAACCGGTGGTTGAGCATATCAGCTTTCCCTCAATGGATATTAAGATGAATGCCAACGATATATGGCAGTTTTCTCATCTTTGTGCAAGGATTGTAGATAGAAAGAGCCCCTTTACGGCACAGCATTCCCAGCGCATAGCGTCAATAGCCGTAAGATTGGCTGAGTTTTGCGGCATGAGGGGACAAGACCTGTTTTTTATGGAAATAGCAGGTCTGCTGCATGATTTGGGCAAGCTGGCTGTACCCGATACCATACTGCACAAGCAGGGAAGGTTGACCGAAGGCGAGTACCGCGTAATCAAACAGCACTCGTATTATACTTACTGCTTGATTAACCGGCTGAATGTGATGGACAAGGTGCGGGACTGGGCTGCCTTTCATCATGAGCGTCTGGACGGAAGCGGTTATCCTTTTCACCTTACTGCTGGTGAACTGGACCTGGGGGCTAGGGTGATGGCTGTGGCTGATATGGTGGGAGCCATAACTGAAGATAGGCCGTACAGGGCGGGTTACGGTGAGAAGGAGACCATGGATATAATGTGGGAGCAGGTAAAAAATAACCGGATAGACGGCGATGTGGTGGATATTTTGAGCAAGCACTATGGCGAGATCGTTTGCGGTGGATAAATCATCTTTATGAAGACGGTTGTATCTCTGCATTTTTTAAAACCTGTTTGGCTGCAAACTTAATTTGCTTGAAATGTAGCTTGATAAAGTAAAAAATCGGTAAATCTATCAGTGATGGCTACCGGGAATAATGCAAATTCGGCAAAAAATACTTGCAAAAATTAGAGCCTGTGTGCTATAATTTTTGATGATTTTTAGAATAAGTTAGAATAATATAGTGAAATGATAAAAGTTTAAAAATGCAAAGTCTTTTTATTGATGCAAGATTCTGTTCGTTTTATTGCGTTATGGCAATGCGGGTTTGGTGACGGTATAAATCCACCTTTTTGCAAGGTGGTATACATATTTGCAATGGAAAGGAAGGGTCAGAATATGTCTTATGTGCAGGAAATAATACAACAAGTGATCGAGCGAAACCCCGGTGAGCCAGAATTCCATCAGGCTGTAACCGAGGTGCTGGAGTCGCTAGAGGTGGTATTAGACAGGCATCCGGAGTATATCAAGGCGGGCATACTTGAGAGGTTGGTGGAGCCCGAGCGACAAATCATCTTCAGGGTACCCTGGGTGGATGACCAGGGGAAGGTGCGCGTAAATAGAGGATTCAGGGTACAGTTCAACAGCGCTATTGGTCCCTACAAGGGAGGTCTTCGTTTCCATCCTTCGGTATATCTCGGTATCATCAAGTTCTTGGCCTTTGAGCAGGTATTCAAAAACTCGCTGACGGGTATGCCCATAGGCGGTGGCAAAGGCGGTAGCGACTTTGACCCCAAGGGCAAATCTGAAGGCGAGATCATGCGCTTTTGCCAGAGCTTCATGACCGAGCTTTTCCGCCATATTGGCCCTGATACCGACGTGCCGGCCGGCGATATAGGCGTGGGAGCTCGCGAGATCGGGTACATGTTCGGGCAGTACAAGAGGTTGAGAAATGCGTTTGAAGGAGTGCTCACTGGCAAGGGCTTGACCTATGGCGGAAGCCTTGTTAGAAAAGAGGCTACCGGGTATGGTCTGGTGTACCTCACTGACCAGATGGTGAGAGAGAAAGGCAAGTCCATTGAGGGAGCGACGGTAGTGGTATCCGGTTCTGGCAATGTGGCCATTTACGCCGCTGAAAAAGTGATACAGATGGGTGGCAAGGTTGTTGCCATGAGCGATTCCAATGGTTACGTCTTCGACCCCGATGGCATCAAATTGGATACCGTCAAGCAGCTGAAGGAAGTGGAGAGAAAGCGGATTCGTGAGTATGCAGACATCCATCCCAGAGCTGAGTATCATGAAGGGCCTTCGGATATCTGGGAAATTCCATGTGATATCGCCCTGCCCTGTGCTACTCAGAATGAGCTGGATGGCAAGGCTGCAAAGATGCTGGTTGCCAATGGCTGCTTTGCGGTGGCAGAAGGGGCAAACATGCCGTGTACTCCTGAGGCCACAGATATCTTTTTGAGCAACAATGTGCTGTTTGCTCCGGGGAAAGCCGCCAATGCAGGCGGGGTGGCTACGTCGGCCCTGGAGATGACTCAGAACAGCATGAGGTATTCCTGGACGTTTGAAGAGGTGGATGCAAAGCTGAAGCAGATAATGACCAATATTTACAGGAACATCAGCGTAGCCGCCAGAGAATATGGACACGAGGGCAACTTGATTGTGGGAGCCAATGTGGCAGGCTTTATCAAGGTAGCTGATGCCATGATGGCCCAAGGCATAGTGTAATGCTGATATAATGTGAAACGAGGAGTGCTTGGAGGTGCTTTATGCGCTTCCAAGCTCTTATTTTTTGTCATTTGAAAATTGTATTGATATGTATTCTGTGATAATATATATCCTGTGTAATTTCATGGGACGCGGGTTGACCGGTAATGAGCTTTAGCTGCGGTGTGGGGGATTTTAGCACACAATACAAACTTTAACCGGTGAGGATAGGAGGAATATACGGTGTGTGGTATTGTTGGATATATAGGAGATAAGCAGGCTTTACCCATTCTAATTGAAGGCTTGAAGAGGCTTGAATACAGAGGCTATGACTCGGCTGGCGTGGCGGTCCATAACGGCCATTGTATAAATATCAGCAAGGCAAAGGGAAGGCTGACGGTACTGGAGCAAAGGGTAGATCCCAACCAGCTTCAAGGGACGTTGGGAATAGGCCATACTAGATGGGCTACCCATGGCGAACCTTCTGATATCAACTCACATCCCCATACCAATCAGTCCGGGGAGATCGCAATAGTCCACAACGGCATCATAGAGAATTACATGAAGCTTAAAGATTGGCTTCAGAAGGAAGGATATGTCTTTGTATCGGAAACCGATACTGAAGTGGTTGCACATCTTATTAATTATTATTACCGTGGTGACCTTGTAGAGGCGGTTAGAAATACGCTGGACAAGATAGAGGGCTCTTATGCCCTGGGCGTTATTGCTAAGGATCATCCCGATTGTATGGTGGTTGCGCGCAAGGACAGCCCGCTGGTGATAGGCCTGGGGGATGGTGAAAACTATATAGCTTCGGATATACCGGCCATATTGAAGTATACCAGAAGGGTTTATCTGTTGGAAGACAGGGAGATAGCTCTAATCCGCAGGGACGGAGTCGAGGTCATAGATCAGTACGGCAGAAAGGTACAAAAAGAAGTGTTTGAAGTCACATGGGATGTCGAGTCGGCTGAAAAAGGCGGATACCAGCATTTTATGATAAAGGAGATTCACGAGGAGCCAAAGGCATTGAGGGACACGATGGCTTCCCGTATTGTGGATGGGAAGGTTAACTTAAGTGACTTGAATATCACGAGAGAGCAGCTTGAAAAGGCTGGAAAGATTATAATCATCGCCTGTGGAACGGCATATCACGCGGGTGTTGTGGGCAAGTATGTGATTGAGAAGCTGGCAAGGATACCGGTAGACGTCGAAATCGCTTCGGAGTTCAGATACAAGGACCCATTGATAAATGAGGATAACATAGTGATCATCATAAGCCAGTCGGGTGAGACGGCCGATACTCTGGCTGCCATGAGGATGTGCAAAAAGGTGGGTGCCAAGGTTATAGCTATCACCAACGTGGTGGGAAGCACGGTGTCCAGGGAGGCTGACCATGTGGTGTATACCTGGGCGGGGCCCGAGATCGCCGTGGCTTCCACAAAGGCATATACCACTCAGCTTTTATGCATGTATATGATGGCGCTGGATTTTGCCGATAAGATGGGGAGAATATCAGCAGGTGAATACCAGCGGATAATTGAGGAGATCAGGAAATTGCCGGAGCTGGCTCAGGAGATACTCGATGATAAAGAGATTATTCAGAGATGCGCGGATGAGACATTCAACGCCAGCAGCATATTCTATATGGGCAGGGGACTGGACTATGCTGTGGCCATGGAAGGTTCCCTCAAGCTGAAGGAAATCTCGTATATTCATTCAGAAGCTTACGCTGCAGGGGAATTGAAGCACGGTACTATAGCGTTAATAGAAGAAGGTACGCCTGTGGTTGCCCTGGCCACCCAAAAGGGATTGTTTGAAAAGACATTGAGCAATATAAAGGAAGTGAAGGCAAGGGGTGCGTTTGTCATAGCCGTGGCCATGGAAGGCGATACCGAGATAGAAAAGGAAGCTGACAGGGTAATATATATACCCAGGGTATATGATATTCTGGCGCCTATTTTGGTGGTCATACCCCTTCAGCTGTATGCATACTATGTGGCAGTGGCCAAAGGCTGTGACGTGGATAAGCCCAGGAACCTTGCCAAGAGCGTCACAGTTGAGTAAGATGCGAAAAAAGTGATTCCGATTGGGAAGGGCAAAAGATTAAGTCTACAAAAAACAGAAGGGATAAGTGGGTGAGTTTAAGAAAAATACGAGAATTAAGCCGCTTATCCCTTTTTTTCCTTGAACCTTTTAGAGGCTTATAACATATTGTAAAAAAATTTTTTACAAATCTATCTTTTTAAGGGTTTTTGGTATATAATAAAATAGGAGGTGTAAAAAATGTCTATGGAACTGTTGTTCGAAAACAGAAAGCGAGTTGGTGAAAATATATTAAACATAATTAGAGATAACGGATACACGAAGTCTTCCTTCTCGAGGCTTACTGGTATTTCAAGACCTACTTTAGACAAGCTAATTCGTGGAGAGGTCAATAGTCTTGCTACATTTAAAACTCATATACAAAAGATATTGGAAAGTCAGGGTATTAATGAGGAGCAACTGATGAATTATGTTCCAAAATGCAAGGCTAAAATAGAATTTGCTTTTGTGTTGTCCGACAATGCTCCAGAGAATCATGTAATAAGCCCTAAAGCTCAAGAGATGTTTGATGTTTTAGATGATATAGTTCATTTGTGCGAACTATATTACAATTGAGAAGGTGTGTGTCATGTCGGAACTAATAACGAGCAAGAATCTTGATCAGGTAATTGAAAAAAATAAGTTAATTAAAGATGATATCTTGAGACTGGTTAAAGATTTTACGTTAAGATTCAATAGGTCTGCTGTGACAGCGCAGGACAAATTATGTTTTTCGGTATTAAAAGAAAACCATTTAATCCAGATTCCTATTGATGACAAATATTGGGGTGGGGCTATTATTGCAAAGGGAAACATTAAAATACCGGTTATTAATACGGCCCAGCCCCGTGTTTATCAATATTTTGTTGCATGGCATGAAATATATCATTTGTTTTATGATCCATATCTAACGGAACGGACCCATAATATCACCATTGATATGGATTTAAATGAGAGAAAGGCGGATTATTTTGCTGCAAAAATGATTTTTGGCAATGTGTACGATTATTATTATTCATTAGATGATGAAGATTTTATCGACAGAGTCATAAAATGCATGGATATATATAAGGCACCATATAAAGCGGTTCTGATAGAACTATTTGAAGAAGCTGTTACAAAATATAATGATTTGACTTTAAAAGAAAAAATCCTTGAGCATTTTGATAATAAGCCTGAGGACTTAGCGCAGAAATTCACAGATTTAGATTTGGATGCAGAATTGGTAAAACCATCTTATGTTGTGAGTTTTGGTGGATTAGAGAAAAAAATACAAAGTGTTATGAAGGAGAATCCGGATGTCTCCTACCATAAGGATAATTTCCAGTTTCTGTTAACACTAAAGGATAAAATCAAAAAGCAGTGGAAGGGTTTCCAGAATGAGAGGAAAAGGTATTAACGACTTAAAGCAATGCCTGTCTATAAGTAGGTCTCTTAAAGTTTGTATCCTGGATAACAATTCTATTGAATTTTTGACTCGGGTACATAAGAGCGTTAGCCCTAAAAAGATATTTAGCCAATATGATATTATTTTTATACCCCGATGGGTATGGGTTGAGGTTTGTGATAGTGAAAATAGAAAAAGTTACATAAATAGTTTAAAAGAATATTCAGCGAATGTCCAAATTGTGGATGAAGTTGGTTACTTAGAGTTAGTGGATTACAAAGAAGCAGAATTATTTTATCTATTCCTATACTGCTGTTATAATGTAAGTAGGCTTGTTAGTTTTATCAAGAGAAATATCTTAAAAAATAGGCCTGTGGAAGATTTAGACCCTTACGAGGAATGGCTTAGAGTATTTTATGAAGAAGGATTAGATCACAGGGAGCTTTCCAACGGTAGAATTCAAAGAAAGAATGCGGGGGAGATATCAATTGCCGTATTAAGTTATATCCTTTCATTTTATTATAATGAAAATATTGATATTATAACTATATTCAGCAGTGACAGGGATACATTTGAATTTGTTTCTAAGGCCAAGGAAATGTTTTATAGAGATGAGCGGTTTCAAAACAGAAGCAGCACTTCCATAACATTTAAATCAATTGACTTTCTGATTCACGAATGGGCAAGTCTGGGATATATAAAAGAGCACCATATTGATACTTTTGTGAACAGTTACAGGCAGACGAGAAGGATTAAATTTACCAGAAAAAAACAGGATAATTCAATTGAAGAACAGGATAAATTGATAGATAATACCACTTTTTTAGAGATGCTAAAGGACAACACTATACATATAATATTTTAAATCCTTTTTGAAAATTGCAATATTAAATGCAACACTTTTTGATAAAAAGTATGATATAGATATCCATTTTTTACCTTTGTGTTTTGGTAGGATGTCATGTTGTCAAGGGAAGGGTGGAGATTTTCGAACGTAAGCGGGAAAATACACCCGACCTTGAAACATGCCTAAATGATACAATTATGTCCGCGCCTTTTGGCATTCCTGGCCAAAAGGCCTTAGCTGTACAAATTAAGTAGAGCTGCAATTTGCCCTCTCTCATAAGCATTTAGGTGTTTAAAAGAGCGTTTTGTTGTGGTACAATTGTATTGAGCCATAGTGAGACCTCACTGTATGGTTGGTGATTTTTTGGATATCTATATCATATAGGATTCACTATGGTTCTATAATTTTTTGGGGTGCTGCATTTAATTTTACAACGAACCTTTTAATAGTGGGTATAATTTTTGCAACAATACTTATGATGTATGGAATGACAGCAAAAGACTCTATTATCGTAGCAATTGAAAAAGCTTATAATGAGAATTTCAGATATAACTACCTTTATATGCTGAATTCTGCGTCCAAACATCCTGAAATTAATCTGCAAGACTCTGCAGAACCTTACAATCTTTTGGCTTTTGATGTTGAAGGCACAAAAGCAAGCATTATGATTTATGGCATTAAAAGCAATTCGGATATGATAAAGCTGTATGATGAAAAAGGAAAGGAAATTTCTGTTTCAGATCAGCTTATCATATCAAAACCTTTTGCAAACAAGCTTGGGGTAAATGAGGGGAATGAGATTAAAATAAAGAACAAGTTTACAGGCCAGGAATATACTTTAAAAGTATACAAAGTGGCTGATCTTCCTGTTGGCAATAATGGATATATGGAGCTTGAAAGTTTTAACAGGCTTTTTGGGTATGACAGCGGTGAATACGTTGGAATATTTTCGAAAGAAAAAATGAACATACCAGAAAATTTGATTTTCGAAAGATATACAAAATTCGAGCTTCTCACTACAATAAAGGCGTCAGCTGAAGACCTGTCGAAAACTATAGGGGTCATGGCGCTTATCGCGGCAATTCTTGCTCTTTTGATTGTGTATGTTCTGTCTACTTTAACTATCAATGAGAACAAAAAGAACATAGGGATTTTGAAAATGCTGGGATATAAGGAAAACAGCATCTTTAAAATGGTCCTTGGTTTTAATTATATCTCATTTTTGGTTGGATTTATAACAGGGATTCCTCTTTCAAAATTAACGATGGATAGCTTCATGAATGCAGCGACAAAGGACATTGATTTTGCCATGAGCCTTGATTTGAGCATCAATAGCGTCCTATCAACATTTATAATACTCCTTGTTGTATTTCTGCTTTCAAGATTTTTAGTAAGGGCAAAAATAGCAAAAGTCATGCCTGTTGAAATATTAAGACAACAAGTGGATTAAAGATAGAGGGCTGCAGCCCTTTTTTGTTTTGAAATCAAAAGTCATAAAGACAAAAATCACAAATATAATAAACGAATGGGATCCATATTATCTATTTCCTGATGCACCCCCAGATGAATATGAACCCGAAATCAGTCGGATACTTAATGTACTTCCCAAGGTTAGCAATTATTATGAGCTGGGGCTGGTTATTAAAAAAATTTTTGAGGAAAGTTTTGGGGCTGAATTTTTTGAAAAGGAATGCTTTGAAATAGCTCGTAAAATAATGTTCGAAATATACCGTGATGGCAATTTGTAGCCAAATAAAAAGAGAAGAGATAAGCTTGGCACGATTAGTATCAAATAATAGATATTCAAACATAAAAATTACCACAGGGAAATTTCCCTGCAGTAATTTAGCATAAAAATCTGACCTGATATTTGGTTACTTATGATGCTGTTGAGCATCCTTTTTTGTTTTATGAACTGTACCACGAGGATGTTCAGGGGGTGCATATATAGAGTATAACTTTAGTGGTACGCGGCCCGTATTTATTACATTATGCCATTTGCCTGCAGGTATGAAGATTGCATAATCTTCGTATACCCTTTGCCTGTAGCTCAGGTTGTCTTTGTCGTCTCCCATCATAACAAGCCCTTGCCCCTGTTCGATGCGTATGAATTGATCGACGTCGGGATGCATTTCCAGACCTATATCTTCTCCCACATTGATGGTCATCAACGTGAGCTGCAGATATTTCCCCGTCCATAAGGCAGTACGGAAATTATCATTTTGTAGTGTGGCCTGTTTTATATTGACTACAAAAGGCTCAGGTCCATAATCCTTCAATGGAATGGCCTTTCTCCAGTAGTCTGGATTGTACATTGGCATGTGAGCCCAGTAAGGATAATCGTATGGGGTGTATATTGGCCTGTTGGGATAGTAGGGGCTCCAATAGTAGTTGCGGTTGTTGTACATGTTGTTTTCCCTCCTTTCGTATATTTCACTATATATAATATGATCTATATTCTCCGGAAGTGTTTTAGAGGGATTATATTACTCTTCACACTTATGTGAATACATGTTGAGTTTCTCCTGTATCCCTTAGATAGAAGTGCAGAGAGAAGTTTATAAGTGCCTACATATTGTTAATAAAGAATTATAAGGTTAGAGCAAGAATAGATTATGATCTGTGTTTTATTGTTTACCAAATATTTTAAAATGTTATAATAGACGTATAAATACGTTCCAGAAAGTCCCATGTAGAATTCATGCGGGTTTGAGAGGGGGGGACTAACCTTCGTTAAGATAGCTAACAGTATGAAGCATTGGTTTAAATGAATTAATGAAAGGAGCGAGTGTACAGCACATGAAAAAGAAGGTGGCATTTGTATGTGTCCATAATTCCTGCCGTTCTCAGATGGCAGAAGGCTGGGCCAAGAAACTGGGAAGTGATGTACTGGAAGCATATTCTGCGGGGATAGAGAGGTACCCTGAAGTGAACCCATTGGCGGTGCAGGTAATGGAAGAAGCGGGAGTAGATATGAGCACCCATTATCCAAAGCTGTTAAGCCATATTCCAGCAGAAGTGGATATATTAATAACTATGGGTTGTAATGTAGACTGCCCTTATGTACCATGCAAGCATAGGGAGGATTGGGGGATTGCTGATCCATCAGGTGGTTCGATAGAAGACTATAGAAAAACAAGGGATATCATTAAAGAGAAAGTAAAGGATTTAATAAAGAGGATAAAAAATAACCAGCTTTGATAAATATAAACAAAAAGGGTGCAGTGAAGAGAAAAACTTCATGCACCTTTTTCTTCTTTAACTAGAAAAATGTAAAATAATTTCTTAGACTTTTTACTTGACAAATGCAACAGTTTCATAATACAATTAATTTGAGGTGATTACATGGAAAACCAGGCAAGTAAATATTTACGTGAATTAATTCGAGTATTGGTAAGAAACTTAGGTATATTGGAAAAGAGTGACGCAAGTTGCTGCGGGGTCACTATTTCCCAATGTCATGCGATTGTAGAGATCGGGAGGTCAGGGGAAGTTTCATTAAATGAGCTTGCTGAATTACTTGCATTGGATAAAAGTACGATGAGCAGGACAATAAATAATCTTGTTGAGGATGGGTTAGTAATTAGAGAATTAGATCCAGAAGATAGAAGATACGTAAAAATAAAACTGACTGATAAAGGAATAAAAGTATTTAAGAATATTGAAGAAAGTATGGATCAGTATTATAAAGCGATTTTTAATTCTGTCCCAGAAGAAAAAAGGGAGCAAGTTCTTGATAGTTTAAAGTTGCTAATTGAAGCTGTAAATAAAAATAAATGTTGTAGGGAGGATTGCCAAAAATGAAAAATAATATTAGAGAAGAAGTTAGGGCATATTATGGAGAAATAGCAAAGAAAATGAGTGCTGACTCAAAAAGTTCATGTGGATGTGGTACTTCCTGTTGTGGTGATGTAGCATGTTGTAGTTCATATTTCTATACAAATGATTTCATAGATGGATTGCCAGAGGAAGTCGTTAATGCATCATTGGGATGTGCAAACCCTGTTGCGCTTGCGAATCTACGTGAGGGTGAAGTTGTGTTGGACTTGGGAAGTGGTGGTGGAATAGACGTATTTATTTCGTCTAAATATGTCGGTGATAGCGGAAAAGTATACGGTCTTGACATGACCGATGAAATGCTGCAATTAGCAAATAAGAATAAAGAAAAAATGGGAATTAAAAACGTAGAATTCATAAAAGGATATATCGAAGATATTCCTCTGGATGATGAAACGGTAGACGTTATTATATCTAATTGCGTTATAAATCTCTGTGAGAATAAGGAAGATGCACTAAGAGAAGCATACAGAGTGTTAAAGAAGGGTGGAAGGCTGGCAATCGCTGATATTGTCGTTCTTAAAGATTTACCAGAGCATATAAAACAAAGCGTAGAAATGTGGGTTGGCTGTATTGCAGGAGCGTTACCAGTTAAAGAGTATGAAGAAATACTCAAAAAAGTTGGGTTCAAAGATATTGAAATTACACCAGTAAATATATATACCAAAGAAATTATAGAAGGCATTGCAGAACAGAATAATTTAGGCGATGTCTATAGCAAAATAGACTTAGATTTTATTGATGGAGCCTTTGCAGGTGCCTACGTAAAAGCATACAAACTTTAAATGAAAGCGATGGTGTATATTATCAAAAAACCTTTTTCCGCATGCGAAAAAAGAGATTTGAGTTTAAGCTCCTTATCTCTTTTTTCTTGAGTCGAAAAATCCCATGTAGAATTCGTGCAGGTTTGAGGAGAGGGAAAGGGAAAGGTTTTTTTAAATTAACATCTGATGGCTAAGCTATTATAGGGCCCTTATAAAGTGGTAAAGGTGCAAAGGAGATAATGATCTGCTATAATCGTTATTAAATTAACAAAATTTGTTAAAACAGTAAAATACTATAACTTGTTCTATAGTACGCATATTGACAATTTACAAACATCATAGTACACTAATAGTACACTATGAATTTGACATGGTAAGGCATTGATGTTAGGGGAATGTGAAAGAAAGGGTCTGTTTTTAGATGTATGAAAGAAGTTAAAGGCATAATCAAATGGTAAAAGCAATATGATGAATTTTAATAAAAGCTGTTCTAATCGCAATATTTGTGAAAGAATAAACAACTTAAATGCAAAATATTGATGTTGATTTAATTTGATTTGATCAACTATTTAACAAAATGATAAATGGAAGCTTTCATTAAATGGAGAGGGAGGAAAAGGAGTATGGACGGACTTCAAGAAGTCTATCAGTTTTTAAAGAAATGTGGGACTTATTATCTGGCCACAGTAGAAGGAGACCAACCTAGGGTAAGGCCTTTCGGTACAGTGGACATTTTTGAAGGTAAGCTTTATATCCAGACTGGTAAAGCCAAAGCGGTATCTAAACAACTTCAGGCAAATCCCAAAGCAGAGATATGCGCTTATGCTGATGGAAAGTGGCTAAGAGTAACAGGTAAGCTCATCAGGGATGATAGGGTTGAGGCCAAAAAGCATCTGCTTGACAATTACCCTGAGCTTCAATCGATGTATTCGCCATATGATGATAACACAGAAGTCTTGTACTTTGAGGATGCTACGGCTACTTTTTATTCTTTTACCGAGGAGCCGAGAGTAATTAAATTTTAAAGATTTTTGAAATACGCAATAGCCAAAGCGTTAAAATAAAAAGGCTCTGTTAAATATTTTTGTGTAAACTGATTTTCCTCCTATGTTAGTAACCAAATATATTTCAACACCCAAAAACTTACTTTGTCAAATTTTTTAATTAAATTCCAACGAAGGTAAAATATTACATGGTGATCTTATCCTTGTACATTACCCTTAACCCCTTAACGAATACCAAAGGTCCTGCGGGTTGGTTGTCAAGGGCGTGCATAGCACGGGCTTTAGCCTTTACACTTGACTGCCAGGATAAAGGGCCTTATCATTTCCATTGGCGTTAAGGAGACTATTATATACGTCCTTCAAAGTTAAGTCCATATAATTGGTTAAAAAGGGGTTGAGCCATCCCCACTCCTTCTAGTTAGTTTCCATATGAAAAAGTCGTACTTCAAGATGTTACACTTGATTTATTGTAGTGAAGCGGAACAATAGTGTGGTTACACAGGTTATATTGTTGCCAATATTACGATTTATACATCCCTTTTGCCTCTTATATATCATAATTGAGCCAGTGTCCATAGATTATGAGCCGTAATACCCGTGGCAATCCAAATATCGAATCTTAACATTTTTTAACCTCCTGTCAGGATTTTTCCAACGGGAAGTCGAATATATTATTATTTCCGTTGGACGTCAACCCTGGTTTTATTGTTTTTTATAATTGGACATCCAATAGGGAATTTTTTTGGTTTAATAAATTTTAATAAAATAAAAAATTTTGACTTTTTAATAAGAACTAGCTAGAAGGAATTTACATAATAAATTTGACTTAAACTTCCTCTATGTTAAAATGATACCAGTAAAAATTTCGTAAAACTGTAAAAATAGTGCGTTTTAATATCTGCTATCTTATAGCGTAATGGAGGGATAAGGGATGAAAAAATATTCTACACATTTTGAGGTAGTGCAAGGGCGCGTAACAAAGCGCGGGACTATTATTCCCGCTAATTATGATTTTTGGGAACCATTGATATCTTATTTTATAAAAAAATGTACTCATTTTAGAATTGACTGCTGGAATGACGAAGAAGTGGCAATAAATAGTGCAAAAGTTTTTGGCGAGACGCTTGAGACCGATATAACTAACATGAAGGTTTTTGTTGGAGAAATTACCGAGGAATTCATATTTGAATTGATGCACAACCCTTTTGATGAGGAAGGCAAGATAAAGTGGTTTAGCATCTTTCTGATGGATGGAGACAAATTTGTTTTCTCATCGGAGCATTATGGTAGCGAATTTGCTGCTGAGGGCTTAACTGAAGACGAAATAGAGTATATCCGTTCTATTATACCAGAGGATTTTCATTTTCATGTATTTGAGATGAGTTAAATTCATACAATTAGGTAATAACGTGTAAATAATGGGTTGAGTTATCTTCTCTATATTACAAAAACCTTTTCCACATTGAGGCAGAACCCAGCTTTGATGGGATTTTTGTATAAACAGTTTGAATCAGCTTATATTGTTTCGTGTATGCTGCAAAAATTGTTTGCATGGATAATAATGAGTGATTTTGAAAAAACTTTTTCGCAGGTTAGCGCTTTGTTTTAAACTATAGTAAAATAGTTGAGGGATTATGGGAAGTGCTCATCATTAACTTCTCGGAAAATTCCTGTATATAGTTCATGAAGTTAAGTCCATATAATTGAGAACACTCTCGAAAAGTAGCTGGGAATTTTCACGAGAAAATTAGGAAAGGGTTATTTTGACCAAATTATAGTTTTGCAATCAAGGAAGATTAGAAATGTACCTTGAAAAATTAATATGGTATTACC